>Ga0123357_10006139_pt1 | contig 14562 bp, 16 predicted proteins | sample TergutEmb28metaG_FD_89873 | JGI IMG/M metagenome (GOLD analysis project Ga0123357, IMG submission 89873) | Embiratermes neotenicus P4 segment gut microbial communities from Petit-Saut dam, French Guiana - Emb289 P4 | ecosystem: Host-associated > Arthropoda: Insects > Digestive system > Gut ...
TAAACCGAAAATTCCAAAGGCAGTTTTTTGCCGAGTATGTATTTAATAATCGTCGATTTTCCTGATCCTGACGGAGCGGAAAGTATGATTAATTTCCCTTTCACTACTACAAAACATTTAATATTTGTTCCTTTACCTGTTCCAATTCGTCTTTCATTTCTACAACTATTTTTTGCATAGCGGCATGATTGGATTTGGAACCTAATGTATTAACTTCTCTACCGATTTCCTGCACGATAAATCCCAATTTTTTCCCCTGGCTTTTTTCATTGGTCATCGTTTCTGAAAAATAGTTCAGATGATTGCTCAACCTCGCTTTTTCTTCGCTGATATCCAATCGTTCTATATAAAAAATCATCTCCTGTTCAAAACGGTTTTCGTCGTACGCGATTTCCAGCTTACGGAGCGATTCTTGCGTTCGGGCTTTAATCTTATCAATCCGTTCGGATTCGTATTTTTCTATTTCTTTGGATAAAGCGCTGATATTATTTATTTTTTCAATAAATACCTGTTCGAGCATTTTTCCTTCCTGTATGCGAAATTGGGTAAAAGCGCTCAACGCTCTATCAATGGTTTGATCGACTTTCTTCCATTCCTCTTCATCCAATTCGGTTACTTCTGTTTTTATAATATCCGGCAACCGGAGCAGTATGGAAAACCAATCGGCGGGTTCATTCAATTTTAAATGTTGCGCAATCGCTTTAATTTCTTCGTGATAATTTTCTACTGCATTTGCGTTGATTTTGCCGTTTTGCGATTTTTCGGAAACATCAATAAGAATTGTAAAGTCGATTTTTCCTCTTTCAATGGTTTGCAAAAGTTTATTTCGGATGTCAAATTCTTTGTCTTTGTAAATCGAAGGTATTCGCAGATTCACATCAAATTGCTTACTATTAAGCGATTTAATTTCAACGGTAATTTTTTTGTTTTGAAATTCCGCATCCGCCTTGCCATATCCGGTCATTGATAAAATCATATTCAATAAAAATATTTTGCAAAATTAGCGTATTATCTTTTAAAAAAGTATATTTGCGGGATAAAATTTAAAAAAAATTAGACATGGCATGTATATTACTAATAGAATCTTCAACTCAGATATGTTCTGCGGCAGTTTCTATGGATGGAAAACTTTTGTGGAACAGGGAAAGCGTCAATTTATCTTCCCATTCGGCTGTTTTGGGAGTCTATGTTGCTGAGGCTGTCCGGTTTGTTCAAGCGAATCATTTTCTATTAGATGCAGTCGCTGTGAGCGAAGGCCCCGGTTCCTACACCGGTTTGCGTATCGGCGTATCATTAGCCAAAGGGCTTTGTTTTGGCTGGGACATTCCATTGATCGCTTTGCCGACGCTGAAAGTGATGGCAACCCGTCTGTCGCCTTCTCCTTCGTATCTTTGTCCGATGATCGACGCTCGCCGGATGGAAGTATATGCTGCGCTTTACGATGGAACTCTGCAGGAACTGGAACCGGCTCAGGCGATTATTATTGATGAAAATTCGTATCGGAATTTGTTGTCTCAAAAAGAAATTGTCTTTTTTGGTAGTGGAGCGGAGAAATGTAAAACTGTAATCCATTCTCCAAATGCTATTTTCATAGATGGCGTGTATCCATTGGCTTCGGATATGATAAGCGAGGCAGAAAACGCATTAATATCAAAAAAATATGTAAATACCGCTTATTTTGAACCTTTTTACTTGAAAGAATTTCAGGCGACGACCCCTAAAAATAAAGTGATTTCAAAAACCCCTATGAAGTAGAATAGCTGTTAAAATCAAACAGTTATATAGATTTCCAGATTCGGTATTTGTCAATTGTGGCATGTATTGTTTTTTTTGTGACATTATGATTAACAATATATCACGAATCGTGTTTTTATTGTATATTTTATGCCTCTCTCTCTTGTTTGTATATTTTACATCTATTAGCCTTTTTTCAATTAGTTATAAACACAAGATTTGTTTATTTTATTTTTTTTGTTCCGCAATGATTGCCAAAAAAAAAAATGATAATGCGATTTAATATCATTACTAAGTTGTACTTTTGTTCCGTCAAAAAACGAGTACACTCTAAGAAAATTATATAAATAAATATACTTTTTATCTTTTATACATTTTATGATTAATAGTTTAGATGAAATACTAACAAAGACAATTTTGAATTATATTCCAAAAAATGTGAAACCATTCAAATTTTTGATGGACACATTGGATATAGGTAGAGAGTCAACTTATAGAAGAATAAGAGGAAACATTCCTTTTACATTTGAAGAGGTTGTAAAATTGTCGTCAAGATTGAATTTTTCGATCGATGAAATCATTGATAAAAAAATAAAAACCGGTGAGGAATCAGCTGATTCTCAACAAAAAGTACAGTTTAGCGCCGGACAATATTTTTATATATGTCATTTGAATTATTATAAGATGCTTCGATCATTAATCGATGCTAAAAAAGTTGAGATTTCGATATCTTTGAATCGCTTATTTTCTTTTTTTGTAGTAAATTTTGATATACTTTTCAAATTTTATTACTATGTATGGTTGCATCGTTTTAACGATAATTTATTCGATTCTCGTTTTTCGGAGATTCAATTACCGGCGCAAATAGTTTCGCTACAACAAAGAACAAAAGAAATACTTCCTTCAATCAAGAATATTACCTTTATTTTCGATCGGTACATATTACAGAAATTGATTAAAGATCTTCAATATTATTATATTCGAAAATTAATTTCAGATGAAGAATTGCAGGAAATAAAAAAAGGTATGATTGATTTTATCAATTATATTGAACAATACATTCAAGTAGGCGAAGTAGGAGAGGCGTCCTCAGCTAATCATTTTTATCTATCGCTTTTGCATGTAGATATAAACAGCATATTCGGAACAATAGACGGAAAAATTGTTTCGAAATTTTGGATGCAGGCAGATGCCTCGCAAAATACAAAACAGAACAACTTAATTACCTCACATAATAATTGGATTCATTCATTGAAAAGAAGTTCGGTATTGATTTCTCAATCCAATGAAATCGATCAAGCTTCTTTTCTTAACGAGCAACGTAAGAACATTGATATGATTACAAATGATTTATTTTTATATTATGGATAATTTAAGAAGTACAATTGCAACAAAAATTTTAAGTAACATTCCGCCTCGAGTAAAATCAATCGATTATTTAATGGAAGCCTTAAACATCAGTAGAGAATCTGTTTATCGGAGGATAAGAGGCGACATTTCATTTACACTTGAAGAGATTGCCAAGCTATCCGTTGATTTGGGATTTTCAATCGACGAGTTAATTATAAAAGATATGCACTCTCGGGTCTTTTTTGATATACATATATCCGGAAAGAAAAGTCCATCAGAAAATTTTGTCACCATATTCCAGCAAAATTTTCAAAATCTCTTTGATTTACCGCTTGAGAGAGATATTGAATCCGTTGAAATATTAAACCGCGTGCCGTTCGGATTTATCATTTTCTTCAATCATTTATTTAAATTTACCTATTATCGGTGGATGCATCAAAATCAGGAATCATCGCTCAAATATTTCTATTCTGATGTTATTTTGCCGGAGAAGTTGATAGGTTTGCAGCAAAAGGCTATTGAAAATTTGAGGAAATTTCGAAACAATACCTACATTCTTGATTCAAATATATTTTATGATCTGATACAGTCAGTTCAGTATTATTACAAAAGGAGGCTGATTACCCAGGATGAATTTAATCTGCTCAGAGAAGATTTATATGGATTGATAAATATGGTGGAAAGTATTGCTCAAACCGGTTCCAATAAGTCGGAAACAAAAAATAATTTATATCTTTCCTCAATAAATGTCGAAGCAAGCAGCCGATATGTTAAATATGGCGAACAGATAAAATCCCAATTTTATGCAGACGCCATGGAACCTATAACCATTTCGAATGTAAATCTGTGTGGGATGCACAAAAAGTGGCTTGACTCCATGCGTAAATACGCTACGCTTATTACCCAGTCGAATGAGATATTGCAAGTAAGGTATTTTAATAAGCAACGAATGTATGTTGAAGAATGTGGAGATGTTTTAGTTACTCAGGTTTTTTAAAAGACATAATATAAAACGCTGTTTCAAAAGTGTTTTTGAATGCTGATACCACGGATAACACCCATAACGCGGATTTTTATTAAATAGATTTTATTATCTGTGAAAATCCGCGTTATCTGTGTCATCTGCGTTCTTTTGAAACAGATTTTTGAGTATTACAAATGAATTATCAAAAATAAATTATTTCTTTTGTAAGATTATTCAGGTATTCAATCTGTTTATTAATAAATTCCGCCTGAAGAATTTCGTTGGATAAGGTAACCAGAATTGAATATTTCTTGATAGCTTCAATCCATCTTTTTTGCATTCTGCAAATTTCCTGATTAACAATACAAATGAAATTAACCGGATGCATGAGGTACAGCGAAGCGATATTTCCGTCAAAAGTGGCATAATTAGTGTTCGTTTCAATATCCAACAGCGAAAGATAATAATTCATTGAAGCGCCGCAATCGTTACATCCCGTTTGCATGATGGTTTCCATATTTCTCAGCACTTGGAGCAATTCCTCCCTTATAACGCCTATCTCCGCATCTGTAATAAGTTTGCGATTATAATAATACTGAATCTCACGGACAATGTTCTGAAAAATATCACGGTCGATAATATAGTGAATATTATACAGATTGGGCTTAATAAGTTTAAATTGTTGCCGGATAGCATTGATTTGTGGTGGAATGACCGTATCGCAATAGGGATCGTTAAGAGAAATATTATAGGTTTGATGTTTCCAATTGTAATAATACAACTTGAACAACGCATCATACCCAATGAATGAAGCGAAACTGTTTCGATTAAGCACTACCATGACTTCTTTTGTCTGGGCGTTACTTATCATCTCGCAGAATTTATAGTACTCCTGAATCGCCGACAGAAAGCTCTCCTCGTGGCTTGCAGTACTATTTGCCTGTAGGTCTAAAAATATACGCTCTTCTTTGTTTTTTCCGATGATTTCATCAACGGAAAAATCCAATTCAAGCGCTAATTTAGTAATTTCTTCAAAAGTGAAAGGAATTTCACTTCTCATTCTGCGATAAGCAGACTCTTTCCCAATGTTCAACAATTCTGTTAAGAATTCGATGGGCTTGATGTTCTCCGGAATACTTTCTAAAATTTTTGAAGAAAGTAAGTCATTTTGTTTTCCTCTCATAATATTCTGCGCATAAAAGTTCTGTATTAATTTTTGTACAAAGATAAGCTTTTATTTTGTAATAATCAAGAAAAAGAAAATATTTTTTTCAAAATCACACTTTTTATACATTTTTAGCTGTGTTGAGTATATAAATGCTTCGATAGCACCCGTATTCCTACTGTTCGCATAACAAAAATTGGATAATGCTTGCATTATTCTTATTTAAATGTACTAAATAGCCACAATCTTGTTTTATTATCGCATTTTGAGTTGTATGTGTTAAAATTTCTTTTGCAGACCGGATAGATGTTTCGTCTATTGCAAAATAAGTAAAAACTTGGTTCGGCAGGAAAATGCGAATATCAACATCCTTATCGTCGAAGTTTACGGCAATCAGCAATAATTCATTTCCTGCGTAGCGCATGAAAGCGAACTGTTTGTCGGGGTTGAAATAGCCGGATGGCGGATTCGCATACATTAAGTCGAAAAATTTTCCTTCGCGTATTGCCGGCGACGAGTTGCAGAAAACGAGTAGCCGGATATAAAAATCGCGCAACAATTTTTGTTCGGATGTCAGAGCCTCTGTGTTGATTTTCCCTGAGTTATACCAATTCCGCAACGATTCGACGCTCCAATAATCGAAAATAGTCGTTCGTCCGTCAATTCCGCTGAATCCTTCGGCATCCATGCCTCGTTCGCCCAATTCCTGACCGGCGTAAATCATCAAAGGATTTTTGTATAGCGTGGCTGAAACGACTAAAGCAGGAATCGCTTTCCATGCGGCGCCGGCGAAGAAATCGGAGGCAATCCGCTGTTCATCGTGATTCTCAAGAAAATTGAGCATTTGAGCGTGAATATCGTCAATCGCTTGCCAACAGCAGGTAATCGCTCGAGCCGGTTGAGTTCCGCAAATGATTGCACGCAAGGTATCGTATAATCCTACTTTATTATACAAATAATCAAACTTTCCTTTCCGGAGATAACTGCGATACCTGCTGGGGTCGTAAACTTCCGCAATAAAAAGAATACGGGGAAATTCCTGTTTCAAACGGGCGATAGCCCATTCCCAAAATTCGACCGGAACCATTTCCGCCATGTCGCACCGGAAACCGTCGATTTGTTTGGAAGCCCAGAACCGCAGAATATCGTACATTTGATGCCATGTTCCCGGAACAGGATCGAATGAACAGTGATTCCCGTTTAAATAATCGACTCCATAGTTCAGTTTGACGGTTTCATACCAATCGTTCCGGTTGGGATGAGCGGAAAAACAATCGTTTCCCGTAGCCTTAGCCGGAAATTCATAATAGGTATCTCCTTGAACCGTTAAATCAAATTCCGGAGAAAACGCCTGCTCAGGGAAATAATAAAAATTATTGTCAGGATTGAATGAAACGAGGCAATTGTCGTTTTCTCCCAGATCGACTGCGCCTTTGGGTTTGGCGTCTGAATGATACTGGCGGGCGACGTGATTGGGAATAAAATCCATAATCATCTTTAAACCAGCCTTGTGTGTCCTTTCAATCAGCGCTTCCAATTCTTTCATACGTTCCTGCGCTTTATCCGCCAAATCAGGATCAATATCGTAATAATCTTTAATTGCGTATGGCGATCCGGCTTTTCCTTTCACAATTGCCGGATGATCGTTGCGGATGCCGTATTTTGAATAATCGGTTTGCGTGGCATGTTCCAACAATCCTGTGTACCAGATATGAGTAAATCCCATTTTTTTTATGGTGCGTAATGCTTTTGATGTAAATGCGGAAAGTTTTCCCACGCCATTTTCTTCCGCACTTCCGTTTATTGCATTAACAGATTTCATGTTGCCAAACAATCGCGGAAGTACCTGATAAATAATTATTTTCTCGTTAGTCATTTATTTTTTCTTAGGGTAGTAATATTTTTTGAGACCTGTCGCCGGTTACGCCGAGTACGGGAAATACGCCCGATTTAATTGATTCCATTATTACATTCTGAGAAGAGTCGTAACCCATTTTGAAGAATTTTTCCGAATTAACCATATCGAAAGTTTTGAAATAAGCCAAATCGTCGATTTCTACCAGTATATCGCAAAGGGTTCGATCAAGCAGCGTATTGGTTCTCGACATATAATGAAAGGAACGTTCGGCAATGTGCGTAATCGTTTTGTTGTATTTTTTAGGAACTAAAGGACTGACGTTAACTCCGATGATTTTATCGCACAGCGTACGGATAGGAGAAACCGGAAAATTTTTAAAGAGTCCTCCGTCAACATAGTTAACGCCATTGATAACAACAGGATTGAAAATAACCGGAATGCTACAGGAAGCGATCAGAGCGTCTAAAATGGGACCCTGGTCAAATATTGCGCTTTTTCCTTCGTCGAGGTTGGTAGCGACTATTTTAACAGGAATCTGTAAATCTTCAAAATTCTTAGCTCGCAGCTGTTTTTTCAAAAAACGGCGAAAACTTGAAGTACCGAAAAGAGCGACTATTGGGACCTGAATATCAACAAATTCCCGAAATTCTTTTCCAACAAATAAACCAATGATTTCTTCAGGCGAATAACCGTCGGCATATAAAACGCCTGCTAATGCTCCGGCGCTTGTTCCGCAAATAATTTCCGGACGAAGTCCAAAGTCTTCAATAGCTTTCAATGCGCCTGGGTGAGCAAATCCGCGAGCGCCTCCTCCGCTTAAAGCCAATCCTAAACGATATTTTGTTTTTTCTTTTCGGTCCACTTATTTATTCATTTACCATTACATCCTACATCTTAGTCACAATCCGTTCTCTCAAATAAAGGGCAAACTGTTTTTTCTTTTCATTTAATTCAAATAACTGTTTCAATAAAATACTGTTTTGTTCTATGTCATCTTCTTTTTGCATTTGCCGGTTCAATTCGTCGATCGTATTTTGTAAAACGGCATTTTTATAATTAATAACGACGTAGGGGAGTATTTCTTTCAATCTCTTTTCTTCCTCGTTCTGAATATTTTTATATTTGGAATGAATTTTACTCTCAATATATTTATCGGTCGATAACTCGGCGGCTATTTTACTGATTTGCGGATCGACGTGATTCAGAAAATAGGTTTCTGCCCTGAATCCTTCTTCTCTGTATTTCAGGAATGTCTCTTCAACCATTTGGCGGTAAACGGGATGAGTCAGTTTCAAATCGTCGTGTTCCAATTCTTCGACGATATATTCAATAACGTAAATCGAATCTTCTTTGTTAACTTCTTTTTTGGGAAACTCATCATTATCGAATGCAGACTCTATGTTTGCCATGTCTATTTCTCCGTAACGGATAACGTAGTACAGGATATTTTTTTCGTGTTTATCCAGCGTGGCGGTTTGATCAAAATTGAAATTATCTTCTATCGGCGGCATTTCTTGCGAAGCCGGAACATTTTCCTGCGCTTGGTTTTCTTCCGGACGATCCGCTTCGGGATCGGGATACAGCGTTTTTTTCTTTTGCAGAAGGAGTTCTTGCCGTCTTTTAGCGATAGCTCGAACCAATGTTCCTTCGTCCACTCCGGTTAAATGGCTGCACTCCTTAATATATAGCAAACGAATGATTTCTTCGGGGATGATGGCAATGGTATTGACGATTTCCGTAACCGTCTGCGCTTTTTTAACAGGGTCATTTCCTGCTTCTTCCAATAATAATCCCGCTTTGAAGCGGACAAAATCGGCTTCATTCTCCTGAATAAAACTGTAAAACGAGGACGCGTTTTGTTTACGGGCAAATGAATCGGGGTCTTCGCCTTCGGGCAACAGAACGATTTTGATATTCAATCCTGCTTCCAGCAATAAATCAATTCCCCGCAAAGCTGCTTTGATTCCGGGCGCATCGCCGTCATACAGCACGGTGACGTTATTTGTTAAGCGGTGAATCAGCCGGATTTGTCCCTGCGTCAGCGCCGTTCCCGATGAAGCGACCACATTTTCTATTCCCGCCTGATGCATGGAAATAACGTCGGTATAGCCTTCCACTAAGAAACACCGGTCTTGTTTGACAATTGCCTGTCGGGCGAAAAAAATGCCGTATAATTCATTTCCTTTATGATAGATTTCGCTTTCAGGCGAATTGATATACTTGGCTGTTTTCTCGTTTTTCAGGATGCGCCCGCCGAAAGCGACTATTTTTCCCGATAAGGTATGTACGGGAAACATCACTCTGCCGCGAAAACGGTCAATGATCGACTGATTCTCGCTGATGACCGTTAATCCTGTTTTTTCTAAATAACCCTGATTATACCCGGCTTTTATGGCTTGCCGCGAAAAAGCGTCCTTTTCATCTAAGGAATAACCCAACTGGAACTTTTTGATAATATCCTCACGAAAGCCTCTTTCGTGAAAATACGGAAGTCCGACCGATTTCCCTTCCGAATGCTCGAACAGGTTGGTTGTAAATGCTTTTTGAGCGTAAGCGTTGAGGATAAACATACTGTCCCTGTCGCTCTGCATTTGTTTTTGTTCTTCGGTCTGTTCGGTTTCTTTCACTTCGATGCCGTACTTTTTAGCTAAATATTTCAAGGCATCGACATAAGAAAGCTGTTCATGCTTCATGATGAAATGAACCGGCATTCCGCCTTCCCCGCAGGAAAAACATTTGCAGATATTTTTTGCCGGAGAAACATAGAAAGAAGGCGTTTTATCGTCGTGGAACGGACACAGTCCTACATAGTTAACGCCCCGTTTTCGGAGTGTAATGAAGTCGGAAACCACCTGTTCGATTTGTGCCGCCGACTGAATTTTATCGATAGTAAACTGGTCAATCATCTTTTTGCAAAGTTAATTTACCTAAATTATTCCGGTTTTTTATTTTTATCAACTATACCCTTTTATATCCTTCATTATCAATATATTGTTCGATATTTAATAATACATTGTCTAAATATATTTTTATATTATCTTTAAAATCAATCAATTCCCTAACAGTATAATCTTTCCCAATTTCAGAAAATGTAAATTCTCCATGTGCCAATTTATTGCGTTTTTCTTTTATTGTAACCAAATCTCTGCCATTCTTTGATTCTTGGTAACCAAATTGTTTTGCAATATCTCTTATTTTTTGAGCGTCAATATTACCACTTATACTTATACATTCTGCTTTAAAAAGTATCAATTCGTTATCTAATATTTGCTTTGCTAAAGTAAATATATCTTCGTGTTTGATATTTTTTATTTCTTGTTTTATCCACAATTTTCGCAGGTTATCTGACAAATGCTTAAAAGTAATATTTTTTGAGTGTACTGAATCAAAAATAGCATTGATTGAGTTTCTGATTGTCGCTTCTACTAAATTGTAAAGTAATAAAAAACCGTTGGCTTTGAGTATAGTAGATAAATTGTTGTCAATTTCTTTTTCTGACGCTTTGCCAATAATATCGGCGCAAACAATTTTACAACTTCCTTTATCAAGAAGTTGTAACGTATCAAAGTAGATTTCTACTTCAGAAAGGCGTTTGTTGTATTCGTTTTTAGTGTTAATCATTGTTGTAATGTAAATTTGCATTTACTCCTAATAAGCAATCTCTTACAAATTCAATTCTTGCTTGTAATTTCCCCTGGTTGTTGCTTGCGTCTGTTGTTGTATGATATTTAAACTCTTTTGATTCAATCCAATTCAGATTATCAGGCGCTAAATTTGGATTTTGTTTCAAAGCCAAGAAAATACCAACTGACAATGCCTCAAAACGAACGCGAGGCGTTGCATTATCTCTGCCTTTTCTTGCAAAATAGGGTTTATCAAAATATTGTTTTACAAAATTGATAACCAATTCTAAATTTGATTTAAGTTCTTCGGGCACAAATCCTATCTTTTGTTTTGACAGTAAATATTCATCTAAAAAATTTTCCACATCATGTTTAAATTTCAAATATGATTCAGAATAAGCAAAGAAACGTAAAATCAATTCTTCATATTCGCCTCTATTTGCTTTTTGTTCAGGAATGGGACAGATTTCTCTAAAAGAATCCATTTGGGAACATTTGATTATAAAATTGTAAAATTCGCCTTGATATGCTCCTTTTCGTTTCTCGCTTGAGGACAATTTATTAGAACTTGTATTGACACGATTGAAAATATCTGCCCTGATTTCATGTGTTGCTTTGTCTGTTACAACATGAAATCTAAAATCTCGCAAAAGGAATTTGTTTTTTCTGCTTTCCGACAGCTCAGAAAATTTTGTGTTGTTTAACTCTGTCAATTTTTCTAATCCATTGAGTTTTAAACTTCCTTCAACATATTCTTGTAAAGTTCTAATTCTCTGTGAGCCGTCAATGATTTCAAGTTCGGCGTCTTCGCCAGAAACTGAGACCAAAAAAGGCATTATAGGAACACCCAAAAATACAGATTCTATAAACCGTGATTTTTCTTTTGGTTTCCAAACGAAATTACGTTGATAGTGAGGTACAAAAATTTGATCTTTTCTTAATTTGCTGACAATCACTTCAATGGGATACTCTTTGGTATCATAAATATACGGCACACTCTCTATTTGAATTTGATTCTCAATAGATCGTAATTTATCAGGCGCTAATTGCTTTACCATAAATTGTATTGTATTAAGTGTTCTTTTATACTTTTTGCTATTACTTGTCCTAATTTTGGCGGAACAGCATTGCCAATCTGTCGACAAATAATAGACGGATGAAATTTGTCCATTGTTTCATAAAATTTGTATTCTAATGGGAATGTTTGAAACAAAGCCGCTTCGCGTAATGTAATTGCGCGGTCTTGTTCAGGGTGTCCGAACCTGCCGTTTCCCAAACCTGTACAATGTGTTGTCATTGTGGGTGCAAATTCATTCCATTTCATTCTACCATACACACTACCATAACTTTTTCCTGACTGTTTTTTGAAACAATCCAACACTAAATCTTGCGACCAACTTCTCCAACTTCCACCTTCTTTGGTATTCCTGATTCTTTTAAGATTCAAATCTGATAATTTTCTTGCTCTATGAAGTGGGTCGTTAGTATCATATTCGCCTGCATTTACAGGTTTCAAATTTCCTATAATATCTTTTACTGTCACATAGTTTTCAGGAGTATGGGTTTTATGAATTAATGAAATATCACCCAATTTTGAAGCCAATAGCACTAATCTTCTTCTACGTTGAGGAATACCGTAATCAGGGCAAAAAACCACTTGAAAAGAAACTTTGTATTTTAAGTCAATCAGTTTATTGTAAAAGTCTTTGAATATTTGAGTGTCAATTAATTGAGGTACATTTTCCATTGAAACAATCGTTGGTTTTACTTCTCCTATCAAACGAGCAAAAGAATACAACAAATTCAACTTTTTTTCATCTTTTTTTCTGACTTTGAAACTATATGAAGAAAACGGTTGACAAGGTGCACAACCAACCAAAATTTTAAGTCTTGAACCAAATTCTTGATTGATTTTTTCTCCACTTAATTGGCTTACATCTTCCGTATGAAATATAGCGTGATTATTTGTTTCGTATGTATATTTACACAAAATATCGTTATCGTAACCTGAAACGACATTAAAATTTTCCATAACAAAGCCTTGTGAAAGTCCGCCGATTCCACAGAATAAATCCACTACTGCTATGTTATTATTTTTCTGCATACACATATTTTTGCAAAGATACAATTTTTATCAACTATTTCCACCAAACATCAAACTTGATTTCATTTTTTGTGCAGTTTCCGTTAAATGACCGCTAACTTTCCGATTAGCGCTATTCATATAAACCGGACATTCTTAAAAGCATAGTTGTGTTCTTCATTCCGGTCGGTAAAAAGATGTAATAAACCATCGTCAGAAACGCAATCAATGCAGGCGGAGAATATTCCTTCGCTGTCTTCATAACGATGAAAACCGGTTTTACGATACAGCGCCTCATGATACATACTTATAATATTCTCTGTGTCTCCGATTTTCAGTCGTTCATAGCGGTATAAAATATTTTGAACCATTTCCCTTAGCAACGTTTCAATATCATGTTCTCTGCCGGTAATCTGTTTCAGAGAAACCGGATTGGGAGCGTTGCTCAAAAAACGTTCCTGATTGATATTCAATCCGATTCCGGCAATCGACAAACTGTATGCGTTTCCCGTTAATTCATTTTCAATTAATATTCCGGCAATTTTTCGCTCTTGAAAATAAACATCGTTCGGCCATTTAAGGGTAATCCCGTCGGTATAAGCGCCTAATGTTTCCTTCACGCCTAAAGCGACTGCTTCCGAAAGAAGAAAAAAACGTTGAACCGGTAAGAACGTAGGATATAGCAGGATGCTTCAAGCAGTATTTTTTACATCTTCCGATTCCCACGAATTACCTCTTTGACCTCTTCCCTCCGTTTGATTACGGGTTACAATCACTGTTCCTTCTTCAAGCGCTTGCCTGTGAGCCAATTCTTTTAAGTATGAATTGGTTGAGGCGACCGTTTCAACCGGAATAATATTCATGCTGCGTTTGTTTAGATAATTTTTTTAATACTTCGTCAATGGAATGGCGAATCCAGTATTTTACGGTTTCATCGTTCATTTGCCGGTTCAAATAAATTGTATTCCAATATGTTTTATTGAAATGATATGCCGGTTCTACGCATGAATATTCCTCCCGCAATTCAACCGCTTTTTCGGGATCGCATTTCAAGGCGATGCTTAATTCCGGCTCGTCGATCGGAATGAGGGCGAACATTTTGTTCAATACTTTAAAAACCAAAGAAACGTCGTCGAAAGGAAAACTTTCGGTCACGCTTTTCAATGACAGGCAATATTCGCGAAGTTCTTCAATATTCATAATTAAAAACTGTTTTCAAAAAATTCAACCTTTCCTGCTTCCAAATCATACATGGCGCCAACGATTCTGATTTCGCCATTGTCTTCCATTTCTTTCAGTATCGGGCTGTTTTTACGAATCTCATTTACCATTAATGATACGTTGGTATGACAGACTAATTCGACAAACTCAGGGTTGGATGCGGTCGCTTCTCCTTTAAAGTTTATTTTCGATTGACTTACCGCCGGCTTGATTTTGCCGAGCAACTCCGTAATGTTTCCAAGTTCTACATTATTAATCGCCGACGTGACAGCGCCGCAATTCCCATGTCCCATTACCACCACCAATTTAGAACCGGATACCTTGCAGGCATATTCCATACTTCCCAATATATCCGGATTGACGATATTACCGGCAACGCGGGCTACAAAAATATCGCCGACGCCGCATTGAAAAATGTCTTTTACCGGAACGCGCGAATCAATACACGACAGTATCACAGCTTCCGGATATTGTCCGCTAACAGCGCCATACATACGCTCAACGCTGTTATTTATCTCAAGATTATTGTTGGCAAATACTTCGTTGCCCTGTTTAAGTATTTCA
>Ga0123357_10006142_pt1 | contig 14561 bp, 8 predicted proteins | sample TergutEmb28metaG_FD_89873 | JGI IMG/M metagenome (GOLD analysis project Ga0123357, IMG submission 89873) | Embiratermes neotenicus P4 segment gut microbial communities from Petit-Saut dam, French Guiana - Emb289 P4 | ecosystem: Host-associated > Arthropoda: Insects > Digestive system > Gut ...
CTGGCACTACATCCTCCTATATCACCACACACATCATCGGGACAACGTAACCGCGCCTCATGGGTGTCCCAACCTGAGAAGTCGGTTACACTTCTGCCATCCCCAGGAGGAAAGACCACGAAGTCCGTCAAGGACATGTGGGGCATTGGATTAAAAAAAATCATTTATTAAAGACATTAAAGACATTAATAACAAAAAATAGATGCTGCTGATAATGATAGTAATCATATTATAATAATGAGGAGGAGAATAATAAGAAGTGTAGGTATTATAGTTGTTACTTTACTTTCCGTACATTGCCGCAATACTATTCTGGTATTCACAATGTGACATTTGAGGAAACTCGATATTGTATTTAATTAATGCCAAAAGTATAAAAATGTAAATGAAAGTAACAAACAAGAAGATTGATAAAAGAAAAAGGACGACAATTAAAAGAAGAGTGACGGAAAGATGGGTATTAAAAAGAAAGCAAAATTTAAGTACAGGATTTGACGTTCATAGGGCCGTGCATCGTAATATTATTTCTATAGTAAAACCAACTAGTTGCGCCAGTGTATCAAATTTATTTTATTTTGGAATGACACTCTACATGTTTCGGACGGTCTTTCCGTCCATCATGAGGATTTCAAGACTGTTTGACAAATGCCTGTTGCTGTATGTACAGTCTTGAAATCCTGATGATGGACGGAAAGACCGTCCGAAACATGTATAGTGTCATTCCAAAATAAAATAAATTTGATACATTGGCGCATCTAGTTGGTTTTACTATAGAAATTAAGTACAGAACTTTATCTTTTATGTTCATAAGACGCGAAATAATGATTTGTGATGTTAAACAAGTTAAAGAAATTTACTTTTTGACACTTACCATTTTCTTTATTCATTATATAGTTTTGACTTCTCGTCCGTTTGAATAAATATAAATTAACGGTCTGTAATAAGTGCGTTTAAGCTTAATATTTCCTGTTTAAGTTAATCGTGTCATTATTGGGTTCACTGAAGGAATTTCCACATTATATCTCCAAATGACATGCCTGTTACGTACACCTGCATTCCTTGGAACCTTATTTATATGTGTCTCGCCGCTCAGCTCTAATGCATTCGATATGGAACTGGCCACATAGGTAATTTAAATACACAATTAATTACGTTGAATTCGGCTGAAGGGCCTATGACGCTTCCTGCCCAATAGACCGCGGAGACCCTTTCTTTGAGGTAAAATGGCCGGAGAGTGTAACATCACTTCAATCTAATGGCAGGGCTAGGAATGTTAAGAATGCGTGGAATGCTACTTCAACACCTCCTACACGACTAAAAGTATTTTACCTTTCATAACATTTGATTCATTAAACCCCTTAATTCATAAAAAAAAAACGAATGGTAAGGAGAAGGGGCGTGGGGAATCTAAGCACAGAGAAGCTGAATGAGACCAGAAAATAAGGATTAAGTCACAATGAAGAAGGTGGATGTTACAAAGAATTCATACGGTTCCAGTCCTGGAAAAGAATTTCGTCGGATTTAACGAGTTCTGATAACAGTCATCACCGAAAACAACGTCGATGCTGTGCCTGTAGTTCTTACACACCGTAATTCTTTGAACAATCGTTGTTCCTGTACGGGTTGTCGAAGTAGGTGATCAGGTACTGGGAAAATTGCTGTGTAATTATGTAAGGCAGTGGACTGATGAAGAGAACGGCAGGTGGATGGAAGGAAGCAGATTCATCGTGAAAGACCACTGCAAAGTTCTTTGAACCCTGTACACTTCTCTCTGGGGTGATAATAGACTACATCTGGCATTAGATTTGGCAAACTCAGTGCCGGGATCGTGATTTCGCGAATTCCAAAGGAAATAAGTGTCAGCCGCAACCAATAGAAAATAATTAACTGATATTATTTAATGACGCTCTTTCACCTGTAGACGATACAGCGTGTAACGAGTTTGGAGGATCGTCGTAAAAGTAAGTGCAAATTTTAAAGAAGGCAGTCATGGATATTTCAATGCCTAATTCCCTCTCCTGTCTGGATGGCATAAAGAAAACACAGAAACCTCTGTCGCGGTAAGCGGCATTTCGGCTAAGATTCGAATTCAAAGTACGAGTAGTTCCTGAAGCCCTAAGCTATACCGAACGTTTCGTGTAGTAGAATTTCTTTATCAAGTTATAGATTTATTGCGATTACGTGCGAGACAAACTACATCAATGACTGGACAATATCAATCCGCCGATGCCATTTTCCTGCACGTAACACGTAATTTTCCCTATGCGTTAGCACCGCACGATTTAAAGGGGAGTTTGTGTGGTCGTTAAAATAAAGTTCTACGCACTGTTAACATAGAAACTGGATTTTTCGTGAGCGGGTAGATTCAACGCTCCCACTGTAGGGCAAGGAGCGCCGCCTGTACATATTACACAGGCTCAGTATGCACCACGTGGTGTGAACAGAACCCTGGACGCAGAGTCCATAATATTCCTTCGTACTGTCCTAGATTACATGGCGTGCTTTGCAACGTCTGTTCGTCGTAACTGTCTGCATGCTTCTTATTATCTGACACCACTCAACGGATTGCAACTAACTTCTTATGCAAAGCCTACACCGCACATTGCGAGTTTTATTTTGGTCAATACTGACACATTTTAGAGTAAATCTCACAATAAGACAAAATTGACAATGGTATTTCTGGTGAACAAAATTGGAACATGCGTGAAATAAAGAGCCCTCTAAACATCTACCACTTTTTTGAAAAATATTCCGGGAAGGTGAATATTTAAGATATGGGAACAAAAAATATATTTGTGGTTGTGAGGGGCTCCAGCCAATTGTCACGTTGTGAACTGTTACGAAAACGTGGTCTATATTGGACGAGAAAATACCATGTAAGTGTTCACAGTGATAGTTTTGGAGACTATGGATTCGACTGTCAAATCCAGTGGGGTAGGCGGAATGGCAACGGACTAATCTGGCAAACAGTGTACTCCATGGAGCACAGTGTTTCTTCAAAAGCTATCAGTTGCTCAGCCAGTAAAATTCCTCACGTACTGTAAAACTCGAACGTTCGTTACGTCGTTCGCAAGAACCCGCCATTGGTCTCAGTCCTGGGCCAGATAACACCAACCCATACTTTCGCAATCTGTTTCCTGAATATATATCATAAGGCACGTTTAGAAAAGTTTCGGAAAGCTGCCTTTAGCTTGGTCATGTTCATCCGTCTGTCCGCATGAGACAGTTGAGCTCCAACTGGAAGACTTTTCGTGAAATTTTGTATTGGGTATTTTTACCGAAATTGTTTTGAGAATATTCACCATTTATTAGGATTGGACAAATATAACATGCATATTACATAAAGACCTACCTAAGTTTATGATAATGTGTCGCCGAACTTCACTTGAATTATTACAAGTTTCATGTTAAAGTTCCGAAAAAACAAAGCACAAATCCTTCCCCGAAAAATCATACCGTTTACTAGATAATTACAAGACAAATGATATAGCAGTGGGGGCAAAAGACAAGATTTCTATAAATAGATTTCTTTTCACCTGACGAAATAATCCAGTGAAGTAGTATCCGTATTGTTACGTCCAGTTACTTCCAGTTGTCGTACACTTCCTCTTGGGAATTATGTGATGCCTAATTAGGGAAAATATCCAAGTACGATTATAGTATCTAATATTTATTTATTTGTTTGTTAAATATATGAATGCTAAGTTTGGTATTTAGACAGATTATAAATGTATCTACAAATTTTCTGTAAAATATCGTATGTAAATGAGCATAAACTATTTTGGTGGATTGAAGATTTGAGGTTATGTTCGAAAAATAAAGTTATCCTAAACGAAATTAGCGTAAACCTGTAAATAATAAATTGTTTAAATAAATACAACCGCAGGCCCTAATGATAGCATAACGTTCTGTAACATTATGTTTCCTGTAGGCAACAACAACAAAGTACACGTATGTGACTTCGTTCGATTAAAAGTATGACCGTCCAAGAACGGTCCATGATGAAAAGATCCGAAGTGCCCTGTTGTCAATCTGTGTTACACGGACGTTTCCTATTTTATAGTACTACCCCATCCAGAACTGGTCTTCTTACCAGCGGTGTATTTCCGTCGGGTTTTCCAACCACCACCCCCCAAACATTTCCCCTCCTTACCATGCCAGCCGTCGCACCTTCCTGATTTCATCGCGCAAGCAGTACCCATAACGAAGCTCCTTATTCTGCATTTTTCTCCATCCTCCTGTTAATTCTTCGTTTTAATCTCGTCCAGCGATATATCGTAACACACCACTGTACATAAGAAATGCCTGTTCCTCTATATGGGAGAATTGTAATAAAAGTCTTGTATGTAGTATTTCGCTGAAATAACCTGGAGAAAACTACAAAACCCGTGATTCGGGACCTTTCCCTGGTTACATTAAAACACTTATATTCACAAAAGAAGCCACTTACTTTATCAGTAAGCAGCCTCTTCTGGTCCTGTTTTTGCTCTCTAGATAGTGGCCGTCATATATTAATTGGGATTCCACAAATGTAAATTTACTACACAGGCGTGTTTAGCAACCTTGTCATTCCTAAACAGATCTCAGCGTGTAATATCAACAACCCTTGGCCTTTTCAAACAACTCATCCCCGTTGTGTTTAAATACACATGTAAATAAAGAAGGGTGTAAACTCACAGTCCAAACACAACTTTATCTATAAGCAACACAATTGTGTTGCTTATAGATAACGTTGTGTTTGGACTGTGAGTTTATATACTTCTTTATTTACAACCCTTTGCGTCTTAAATTTGATAATCAGAAGCATAACTTTCGACTGCTCTTCTGGCCGTGTTAAATACTCAGACTTCGAAAATCGTGTGGATATGAAGGTCGTTCAGCCTTGCAGCAAGCAAACTGGAACGAAAACTACTCACGACGTCCGCAAGTTACGGAGTTCTCTGTTCTAGACACTCAAATCACCATCGTGTAGAACACGTACAAGATATTTAAAGAAACAAATGGCCATCCCATCTAAACATACTCTTACTCTTAACGTATGAATGACAGAATAACGTGACGTCGTGCATTAGGATTTAACTTTAACATCGGGGTTCATTTCATTACAGCTATTTGATTTTTACCTTTGCTTTTAACGGCCACTTTTTAATTCATCATTTTGTGCAAGAGGTATAATTTCGTTTTAAAAAGCGCTTGTAAGGTACAAGTTTTTTTTTTCAAATAGAATTATTTGCCTACTTGCAAATTCAAACACGGAATATTTAATTAGATTTCCAATAACAATCATAGATGAATAACGAATGCCTGCTGTCCTCGCACTTCTGGCTTCACAACTGCAATTATATTATAACTACTGAAAAATATAACACAATTTAATGGAGTGTGTGCTAAAAGTGTTAACTTTTGGCACACACACCCACCACTATTCGAATTCAAACTCACTTGTCCTGTCTAACAACGACTACTAATGTCCACATGACCTATAGTTTTTCGCTTTGGCTTTGTTGTGGAAACTTGGAGCACGTTTCAGGTGGTTGATTGATATTAATCTAAGTTTTTCTTCGTTGTTGGCTTTGCTTGACAGATATTGTTAATGTGTAAATAACTCTAACTAATTGGAGGTGGAGAATAGAGGCGTATGGACAAATACAAGGAAATTACGAAAGATCGGAACTATGAGCCTAACTTTACGCTTCCACGACTTCCGGTTTCTGTCTTACGAAATTTTAAGATCTCCATTTTCTTTGCACAAAATGAAAGAAAAATTCTCGGGTACATTCATTTAAATCGTCCCCTTAAGACAGTTTCATACAAAAAGACATATGGTTGGTCTGAGGCAGAACCTCATCTCACTATCTGCAGCGTTAGAAGAAATGTGTCATTTTACTAACGCAAATTCTGTGAATGTTTTGTCAGATTCTTTGTTGTTTCGGTCAGTTGTGCTTCATGTTAAAAGAAACGTAAACACCAAAAATGTGTTTAGCAGCTTTTAAGTGCATATTTTACATTTTACTTAAAGAGCAGAATTGTGGTACTACTTAGCGATTTACAATTGTTGGTTTACCTATTTAATAAACCTGTAGTTGAATTTGGGTTGTTCTATTTACAATTATTGGCCATAACACAACTAAACAATTCTAATTAAATAACGTAAATTCCCTTCTTCTTCTGTGACTGTGGCGCTTTTCGGCCCGTTTTCGGGCCTAGCCTCCCGGATAACTAACAAAATTGGTCACCGTGTTTTAAAAGTGTGTCCAAGACAAGTGTCACAGTTTATTTGTATCCATTACTCACCTTTTGAAATTCTTCCCGGAAGGCTTGTGGAAATATGCGATGTAGGTCTTCATCCCAAGAGCGTTAATGTCAAAATATGGAAGATTAAACCAAATTGTTTGGCGATGTTAGTTCTGTACAAACCAGGATTTATTATCTTCTAACATTCCAAAGAATTGTAGTCGCTTTACGAAGAAACAAAACTTTGTCTGCACTAACACTGTGTAAGTGTGAAAAAAAATGGCGATTTACTTTTTCTATTTAACTAATAGAACTGAGAACGGTTTTGCATGTATATCTCACTTTCATTCACACATATAAATAGTTGTGGCGACCCACGCATGACCACACAGCCACCCGCTACCTCTGCATTACTGAGCTTACTGAACGCTCTGCACCGGCTGCTGCTCCAACAGCTTGTCTCACTGCTTGCCGGAGGCTGGATTCGACTCCGCATGACTTTGGAGCTGTGGTCACACCACTTTACTGCCTAATCTGTATAACTATATCACTGAAGTGAGCGGGTGATACTTGCACCGTGGCGTTGATTTCGTCGCGGTCAGAGCTAAGCCACTCAGTGGTAAGAGAGGCTTTCTATCGGTACGGTACCCCTCCTATCGCAGGGTAAAGAAACGGTTGAGTCGCAGTAATGAGGCATGTACAGTTTTACGTACAAGAGCGGAAAGTATGATTACGACTTAGACACTGAAGCTAGCTGAATCAAAAATACAGCAATAAAAAAGTGAAAAAAAAATACAGTGTCAGTTGGCAATTAGAAAACGGCTTATCAACTAGCGAATTACACGGAGCGCAGTCTTAGGTTAATATCGTCCTCATTTTATGGAAACTGAATGTTCATTAGCGTGTTCACAACAGCGTGCCACTTGCTCCTGAGCCGCAATAATCCAGCTCACTTCCTCCCCAGCCTGTTTGTTTAAGATCCACATTTACACTATCTGCTGCCATTAACCTGGGTCTGTAGAGTGGTCTCTTTCCTTCAAGTTTTATCACCTCAACTCTCTGTGCACTTCTGCTCTCCCCATAGGTGCCACCTGCACCGCCCATCTCGCACTCTTTGACCTGGTCACCCGAATACTCGGTGAGGAAGTTCCTGACAGTCGCCGAGAAACCACAAAGTTTTCAAGGAAGACTATCGTTTTATTGGTTGACTACGTCCTGCTCATCTCAGCTTTCTTGTTTACTCACCCTTTTATTGAACAGCATAAAGTTTCAATTTCCTCTTTGTGTGATACTCTCTAGCAGTCTCGTATTGTATTAGATCTCTTTGGCTAATTTTTTTAGCAGTGAGTATTTTTTCTCCTTAAAGCTGTGATTGTGTAGTCAACAGATCATGATGCAGGAAAGTCAGCAGGCGGCATGGCTCGGCAGCCAGTCGGACAACCTCCAACCACCCCCCCTCGCCATTCATTTCGATTCGGTTAGTTCATTTTACAGAAATTTGTCCATCTTTCTCTCCGTGTTTATTTGAACTGAATTGTTACACTATTCGTACGTTTCATGATGCAATGCCTGTCATTAAGTGCAGTGTCCAGATACTGGAATAACCCATGCTGTCACCTACACCCTTCTTTGGAATCCAAATATTCACCGCCGTTAACACTGTAGCCAGCCATGTGTTCGTATGTTGCAACAGTGCAGTTCGCTCTACTTTTACACAACCCGTTGTCTGATGATTTGTTTTAATATTATCCTCCAATTTCCATCTAGTTTACCAAATTTCGCCGTTGCGTTATCTGGCGATTACGGGTTTGATTGTTAATCAATAGACCGGATATCCTTAGATATCTTCTTCGTAGTTTTCTTTACATTTCGCAGGTCAGTTCTTGGATAATATTTTGAAGCAGCTAAAAGTCGATACGTTCCACACGCTGCCTGACTCATCACACACACACACACACACACACATCATCATCATCATCATCATCATCATGACTTTGACGCCGTAACCTGGGCCGTAAAATGTAACCCTCATTTAAAAAAAAAAAAATTCACCATTCGCTCTACCTCAACCCAGCAAATGGCTGAATTCCAAGAAATTTCTCCAGAAGTCTTCTATTTTGTTCTGCCTGGACAAACGTGAATCCGAAGTTCAACGCCCCGCTGTGTCCAGAACGAGATGTCAAAAGATCTTCTTCGTTTTATAAAGAAAATTATCAAAAGGGAGTATTGATAAAACACTCGGCATTTTTATAAAAGATGGGGTGATCTGTGACTCAGTTTCCTTCAGTATCTTTTTGTGAATTTATTTTTCAAAACTTAAGTCATAAATAGCGACTCAAATAGACTAGCGGGTCACAACCCATTGCACACGCACTCCTAAACCGGATAGATATCAAGTTTCTTCCTATAATAACCAACATACAACAACCCACGAAACCAACACAATGCTTGTGGTATGTATGAACAATATTTACTTGCACTTCGGATAATTTTCATAAACCATTTAATGCTTTCTTCTCAGGATGACATCCAGAAGCTCAGTTACTATTTCAAAACCCGACAGCAGTAGCGACGATACATAAATAGCACATTAACAAAAATACATTACACCAAATAAGTACCCAGATTTAGCTATCTCTCATCTGCATTGGTTCTGCCCTTAAACACAGGAAGTTTTGTTAAGATTTTTAATCTTGAATTTTTCAATAAAATCCAAAATGTAAAGACAATCTTATAATATTTTATAAGACAAAGAGACAAGCTATATCGCCTGCTTGATAAACTCGTATTTTAATGATATTTCAAAATACATATGTTTATATTTTCAAAATCATAAGATTTAAAGCTTACACACACACACACACACACACACATACACACACATACACACACACACACACATACACACACATACACACATACACACACATACACACACATACACACACATACACACATACACACACACAAACACACACAAACACACATACACACACATACACACACATACACACACACATACACACACACAAACACACAAAAACACACACACACACACAAACACACACACACAAACACAAACACACACACATATACACACACACAAACACAAACACACACACATATACACACACACACCACACACACACACACACACAAAAACACACACACACACAAACACACACACACACATACATATATATATATATATAACATTATAAACAAATAACTCTCTGTCTTTTTACAAGTCGACGTGAGGGTGACAAAACTCACATCAACAGAAACATGCTGTCATTTATATAATCCTGTAAAAGGTAAAGGTAAAACAGTCCCTCTACAGGCCTGGACAGGCCCTGAGGGTTCCAGGAGGTTGAGGATGCTGATATTAAGAGAGTCAGCACATGAGGGTGGTAAGGTTGTCAGTCCTACGCACCGGCCGCCTTTACCACCAAGAAATATTCCTGGTATTCATTTCTATTAGAGGCAGAGTCGACCCCGGGGCCATAGTGCGGCCGGAAGGATTATATCAGGGAAAAATTTTAATGACATCATCTAGTATCGAACCCGCGACCTTCCGGCTTGTAGCGCAGTGCCTGAACCAAATGCGCTACTTGTACTAAATACAGGAATAAAGTTGTGTCAAGTGAAAGAGATTTTATTAATTAACAGAACAAATAGCTGCATTTATTTAAGCTCCCACGTTTAATTTCATCATTATAATATATATATTCATTATGAAGCCAAAACAAAATTCATTTCTAGCTGAGGTGAAGGGTATAAGTTATCGTGACGGGAATCGCACTTTCACTTCGGCTACAGACATCTTGGTATGGCTGGATGTGCATTGCGGTTGCCCTAGTGTTGGTATTCACCTTTCGGGCCACCTGACGGGTCGGTGCAGAGGCCGTACTCGAGACTTGTATACAGGAAGTATTGAGATATTCAGGTATTCAGGTAGGCCAAAAAAAATATTTTATGTGTGTATGTATGTTGCACACATACGCACATAAAATCTTACCCTCTTTATTTATAATATTAAAGGTAAAGTCCCGTTACAGGCTGGAGTGGCCCAGAGGGTTCCAGGAAGTTAAGGTTCCCAGATTTCATGACAACGCCACAGGATGGTGGTACAGCACCGGCCGCCTTTACCCCCAGGAAATGTTCCTGGTACTCATTTCTGTTAGAGGCTGAGTCGACCCCAGGGCCATAGTGCAATCGGAAGGATTTTATGTCAATGAAAAAATCCATTGACACCAGCTGGGATCGAACCAGCGACCTTCCGATTTGTAGCATAGCACCTCAACCACTGTGCCGCCGCGGTCCCCTATTTATAATAATACTTTAATTTTATTATACATTGCTTGCTTTACCCACTTCATAATGTTGTGATAGTTTTATCAATAATTATATACAGGGAATGAGATCTCTTCCCATTTTATCTTACGACGATTGTATGGTTTTTCTTTAATTCGAAATGATGCATGGTCTGATGAAGGCCTGAATAGAAGCCAGAGGCTAGTAACTACTGTAAATTATTGATGGCGTTGTTGCGTGACGGTATATTTAATGAATTATAGAAGAACGCGTAAGTAAGCTGTGTTGCATGCATCAAGATGTTATCCTAGCACTTTTATTGAGCAAAGTGAGGGAATACAGGGAAATGTCCATCAGAATAGTCCAAAAACCAAACACAATATTTGTATGCCATGTAGCAAAGTAGAATTCACGTAGCGTATTCAACCGAGACTCGTTTAGTGACAGTCACCTTTTTCCTGCGTAATGACGCGGACCCAAACAGAACAGCGAAGTACTGTAAAATCATTTGCCTGGCAGTACAAATGTCACATTTCTGCACATTACTTTGAATAGTGATATGTTTCTTTCCTTATCTGTAGATTTCTTCTTGACTCATTATTTCTTCATTTTTTTTCATTCTCGCTTTCTCATGTTCGTTTCTTTCTTCCTTATATTCTTTTTTTATCTTCTCTTCACGAGCTCCATTATTTCTTTCTTTATTTACCTTTCTTCATTTTTCCTTTGATTTCTTTGTTTATCCCTTTCTTTCTTTCTTTCTGATTTTCTTCCAATATTTCTTAAAGTATGTAGTTCAGATTTCTTCGTGTTCAGCCTATTGCACACAAAGTAAACTAGTTCTGTACCTCTGTTCTAAAACACGCGTTAGTGCGAAAGGTTTTGCTCATCTGTACGACACACAGTTGCACTGCAGGGCACACAGGTCAAATAAGTCTGGGTGCAGTGGCGTTCATTAAGAAATAAGTGTCCTCTGCACAGAACATTCGGTCGTGATTTCATATCTTCGTCAATTATGGTAGTTTTGATATATCTCTTGGTTACAGCTTCTTGTATGAAGTTTCAAGTGTTTTGTCAAGAAACAGTGGAATTGAAACAATTCGCTAACGAAAACGAATGTGATGATGGTGAGTGGAAAATGATGTGTAAAAGAGCAGCAGTGGCTTACATCGAGGGCCGTTTACCATCATTTGTCTGAATGAAGGCAGGAAAACTGCAAAAGGCTTCAGTCATGTGATTGGCCTTCTGATTTATATTTAAATCCAGGACCTTCCGAATTAAACTGAGATCACTTTACGACGGCTTTGGATGCACAGAAATGTATGAAGAATTCTAATGAAGAAACATTTCGGACATTGGTCAAATTCATTACCTTGAAACAATAGAAGGCACTGTAATGAAGTAGGTTAAAGTGGCTTAGGCTGAGTTCCAAAATTAGACTGGTTTTTCCCATTGTAAACCTCATTTTTAAATACAGGGATCGAGGTCAGACGTTCAGTGTACTTAACATGTTAAACAAAGGCATAGATTGACTACGATCTTGTCCGTAGATACACAGTAGAGTTGCAGCTAGTAAAAATGTCAAGGAAACCAAATAACGTACAAGTGGGTGGTAGGAGTTGCTAGTGCCTATGTAGCAACAGTGTGACAGACACTGTGAGCACAGCATTTACAATTCAAATGAGTGTCCTTCTTTTTCGTTAGGTAATGTTGTTAACAGTGTTACAAATTGAGAAAGCGAGGAAGTAATGGTTCTGGGAAAATACCTAACTGGGAAGAATGCATCGAAAATATTGGGTAGATTTTGGCGCTGCTTGACCTACTGGTACAAAACGTGTGCAAATTAGTGAACGCATTACAATGCAGTGCGTAATCGATGGTCTGCACTAATCAAAGCCATTTCTGTACATGAAGATCAAAGAGAATACTATGATTTGCCTTCAAAACAGTTTGTCGTAAAAAGGCAAATTATATATATATATATATATGTACATATACACACTTCTAAAGATCTGCACCTGCTAGATTGTCAGGCCTTCGCGGCAGGCGTTTTTCTTGTGACAGTTTTCTCGATTTTGACGCCGTGTTAGTTTGTTGGTTGAAATCCATTTCTGAAGAACTTTTTCCTCCATCTTCAGGGTTGAAGGAATTCCGTCTAGTGGGCCTTATTCCGTTAACCATGAAGATGGAGTAGAAAGTTCCTCTGAATCGTTGGTGTCAACCTACAAACCCATTTGATGTCAAGGCTCAGAACACTGTCATCTGATCTCTATCCTTCATTTTAAGCATTTTTCGACGTAGTGTATGTATATTAACTGCTTTCTAGGAAAGTACCTCGTATTTCACTGGAATGTAATACTATGACATTCATTAGCTTTGAAAAGTCGCTGATGCGTCTGTAGTGAATGAACACAAACACCAGTACGACTTAATAACGCTTATGGGAAGTGTTTACAGTTAGTACGGGATGTGCTTATCCACAGTCACCATCCACAATGGCTGAGCGATAGGGTGTGTGTGAGAGATGGAGATGAGGGGCAAGGCGATGTTTTCCACGAAGAGTCGTCTGGCTTGTCGTCAGTCACTGTCAGTTCCAGACGAACGTTGGGACGTGATCCGCATCGTCAAGTGTCCAACTGACCAGTTCTGACTTCTTCGTATGCGTAATATGATTTATAGCTAAAAAGAATTTGTTGTTGATTATCCCAGAATTTCCTATGGAAGTTCAATAGAAATCTGCATTAGGGCGTTCTCCGGAGATATATGTCGATCAGTCGTACAGTCACTTGTTAGACTTCTGAGACGTTTATTCTACTGGACCACCAAACGTGGGATACATCTCAACGTTGACATGTTGAAGAATTTATTTTAGACTCCTGAATTTGTATCTACAAGAGAGATTCAACAGAAACTTGACTAATTCAAGTAGGTTATTGGCGATATAGTTGGCTCTGTCGCTGGTAACCACTGTGTCAAATGAGACGTACATCTCAATGAGTTAGCAAAAGCTGTTAATCTAGTCTGATAAATACTGTCGCGCAGGAATTGTTGTAACGTCGATTCCTAGCGCCGTGCTAGGACGGCAACTTCTCTGACATTTGAGTGAAACCTGTAGTCTAATCGTACGTTTCTGTGGTATTGTTGTGTGATAACACTGCGCGGTCTTATTTACTTCCCTTAAAGGCAGGGGTCGGCAAGAGATTCATCGGCACACTAGCCCACCCCTGCAGGAAACAAAAATGTTTCAGAGATTTATTTATTCTTTTTTCAAACTCACGTTGAACTAACAGCTTTCATCTTAGGGTGAAACATTCCTTTGTGATGCATGAGTAGAGAAACAGATGGACAGTTAATCACAAATATGTTTTAGATAATATTTTTGTTTTCCAAAACATGCTGCAAGCTTTATTGACTCAAGTAACGTACAGTCGCTACTCCACCAAGCGACAGTTCTTACGTCATGCATTACCTACAAGTAACAGTCCGTCACACTGACAGAAGCATAGCCTGAAAAAGTATCTTGAGCGGCTCCCGGGCTGCTGGAAGTATCGTGCCTAAATCAGAATAAATATCTTACCATCCTAAGAAGTCTGTTGCAGTACTTATCGCAATTCCAACGCAAATACTCAACATGGCGGAGCACCACACAGACAACACCGTCACCTACACTCTGTGTTAGAACTGCTGTATACATCACTCCGCAAACACTAAATGGCTTTAACTTCCGCTATTTTATAAATAGCTATTTTTGTACTATATTATTTTACATTATTATTCAAAAGTAAAACTGTAACCGAAATTATATTTATTCTTTAAATCTTATTGTAGCACCGTGCATTTTCGTAGAATCACTTCAATTTACCAACCAACGAATACACATATAATTTCACATAAAACACATCTAAAACACTTTAAAACACTCCGACATGTTTCGATCTTGTCAGATCATTATCAGGGAGCTTTGTTCCTTGCTAAAGTTATATTACGGTATTCACAATTCAATTCGTATTTGCAAA
>Ga0123357_10006143_pt1 | contig 14560 bp, 15 predicted proteins | sample TergutEmb28metaG_FD_89873 | JGI IMG/M metagenome (GOLD analysis project Ga0123357, IMG submission 89873) | Embiratermes neotenicus P4 segment gut microbial communities from Petit-Saut dam, French Guiana - Emb289 P4 | ecosystem: Host-associated > Arthropoda: Insects > Digestive system > Gut ...
ACAGCAGCATATGGTGTTAACGTACACAACAGCATATGGTGTTAACGTACACAGCAGCATATGGTGTTACCGTACACAGCCGCATATGGGGTTACCGTACACAGCAGTATATGGTGTTAACGTACACAGTAGCATATGGTGTTACCATACACAGCAGCATATGGTGTTACCATACACACAGCATATGGTGTTACCGTACACAGCAGCATATGGTGTTACCGTACACAGCAGCATATGGTGTTACCGTACACAGCCGCATATGGGGTTACCGTACACAGCCGCATATGGTGTTAACGTACACAACAGCATATGGTGTTACCGTACACAGCCGCATATGGGGTTACCGTACACAGCAGCATATGGTGTTAACGTACACAGTAGCATATGGTGTTACCATACACAGCAGCATATGGTGTAACCGTACACAGCAGCATATGGTGTTACCATACACAGCAGCATATGGTGTTACCGTACACAGCAGCATATGGTGTTAACGTACACAGTAGCATATGGTGTTACCGTACACAGCAGCATATGGAGTTACCTTACACAGCAGCATATGGTGTTACCGTACACAGCAGCGTATGGTGTTACCGTACACAGCAGCATATGGTGTTACCATACACAGCAGCATATGGTGTTACCGTACACAGCAGCATATGGTGTTACCGTACACAGCAGCACATGTTGTTAACTTACACAGCAGCATATTGTTACCGTACACAGCAAAACATGTTGTTACCGTACACATCAGCATATGGTGTTACGTAACACATCAGCATATGGTGTTACCGTACACAGCAGCATATGGTGTTACCGTACACACCAGCACATGGTGTTACCTTACACAGCAGCATAAGGTGTTACCGTACAAAGCAGCATATGGTGTTACCGTACTCAGCAGCATATGGTGTTACCGTACACAGCAGCATATGGCGTTACCGTACACGGCAGCACATGTTGTTACCTTACACAGCAGTATATGGTGTTACAGTACACAGCAGCATATGGTGTTACCGTACACAGCAGCGTATGGTGTAACCTTACACAGATGCATATGTTGTTACTGTACACAGCAGCATATGTTGTTACCGTACACAGCAGCACATATTGTTACATTACACAGTAGCACATGGTGTTACAGTACACAGCAGCATATGGTGTTACCGTACACAGCAGCATATGGTGTTACCGTACGCAGCAGCATATGGTGTTACCGTACAGAGCAGCATATGGTGTTACCGTACGCAGCAGCATATGGTGTTACCGTACACAGCAGCATATGATGTTACCATACACAGCAGCATATGGTGTTACCGTACACAGCAGCATATGGTGTTACCGTACGCAGCAGCATATGGTGTTACCGTACGCAGCAGCATATGGTGTTACCGTAGACAGCAGCATATTGTGTTATCGTACATAACAGCATATGGTGTTACCATACACAGCAGCATATCGGTTTACCATACACAGCAGCATATGGTCCTACCATACATAGCAACATATGGTTTTACCGTAAAAAGCAGCATATGGTGTTACCATATATAGCAGCATATGGTGTTACCTACACAGCAGCATATGGTGTTACCTTACACAGCAGGATATGGTGTTACCGTACAGAGCAGCATATGGTGTTAGCTTTCACAGCAGTACGTGGTGTTACCACATATAGCAGCATATTGTGTTACCTTACATGGCAGCATATGGTGTTACCATACGCAGTAGGATATGATGTTACCATACGCAGCAGCAATGGTGTTACACTACACAGCATCATATGGTTTTACCGTACATAGCAGCATATGGTTTTACCCTACACAACAACATATGGTTTTACCGTATATATCAGCTTATGGTGTTACCGTCCACAGCAGCGTATGGTGTTGCCGTACATAGCAGCATATGGTGTTGCCTTACACAGCAGCATATGCTGTTACCATACATAGCAGCATATGGTGTTACCATACATAGCAGCATATGATGTTACCTTACATACCAGCGCATTGTGTTACCTTACACTGCAGCAAATGTTGTTATCTTACACAGCAGCATATGGTATTACCATACAAGCAGCATATGATGTTACTTTACACAGTAGCATATGGCTTTACCTTACACAGCAGCATATGGTGTTACCATACACAGCAGCGTATGGTGTTACTTTACACAGCAGCATATTGTATTACCTTACACAGCAGCATATGGTGTTACCATACAAACAAGCAAATAGTGTTACCTAACACAGCAGCTAATGGTGTTACCATGCACAGCAGCATATGGTTTTACCGTACATAGCAGCATATATTGCTACGATACACAACATCATATGTTGTTACCATACATAACAAAATGTGGTGTTACTTTACACAGCAGCATATGGTTTTACCTTACAGAGCAGCTATGGGGTTATCATACAGAGCAGCATATGGTGTTGCCTTACACAGCAGCATATGGTGTTGCCATACATAGCGGCATATGGTGTTACCATACATAGCAGCATATGGTGTTACCATACACAACAGCATATGGTGTTACCATAGATAGCAGCATATGGTGTTACCATACTCAGCAGCATACGGTATTACCATACACTGCAGCATATGGTATTACGATACCCAGCAGCATATGGTTTTACCATACGTAACAGCATATAATTTTACCATATATAGCAGCATATGGTTTTACCATACACAGTAAAATATGTTGTTACTGTACATAGCAGCATATGGTGTTACCATACATAGCAGCATATGGTGGTACCTTACACAGCAGCATATGATGTTAACTTACGCAGCAGCATATGGTGTTACCATACATAGCAGCATATGGTGTTACTATACACAGCAGCATATGTTGTTACCGGACATATCAGCATATGGTGTTACTGTACACAGCAGCATATGGTTTTACTGTATAGAGCAGCGTATGTTGTTGCCTTACACAGCAGCATATGGTGTTTTCATACATAGCAGGCTTTGGTGTTACCGTATACAACAGCATATGGTTTTACCGTACACAGCAGCATCTGGTGTTACCGTACATAGTAGCATATGGTGTTACTGTACACTGCAGCATATGGTGTTACCATACACAGCAGCATCTGGTGTTGCCGTACATAGCAGCATATGGTGTTACTGTACACACCAGCATATGGTGTTACCATACACAGCAGCATCTGGTTTTACCGTACATTGCAGCATCTGGTGTTACCGTAATGCAGCAGCGTATGGTTTTACCGTATAAACAGCATATGGTGTTACCATACTCAGCAGCATATGGTGTTGCCTTACACGGCAGCATATGTTGTTGCCATACATAGCAGCATATGGTGTTACCGTACACATCAGCATATGGTGTTACCATACCTAGCAGCATATGGTGTTACCATACATAGCAGCATTTGGTGTTACCATACATAGCAGCATATGGTTTTACCATACACAGCAGTGTATGTTGTTACCGTACATAACAGCATATGGTGTTACTTTACACAGCAACATATGGTTTTACCGTATAGAGCAGCATATGTTGTTTCCATACATAGCAACATATGGTGTTACCATACATAGCAGCATATGGTGTTACTTTACACAGCAACATATGGTTTTACCGTATAGAGCAGCATATGGTGTTACCATACATAGCAACATATGGTGTTACCATACATAGCAGCATATGGTGTTACCATACACAGCAGCGTATGTTGTTACCATACATAACAGCATATGATGTTACTTTACACAGCAACATATGGTTTTACCGTATAGAATAGCATATGGTGTTACCATACATAGCAACATATGGTGTTACCATACATAGCAGCATATGGTGTTACCTTACACAGCAGCATATGTTGTTACCGTACATAACAGTATATGGTGTTACTTTACACAGCAGCATATTGTTTTACCGTATAGAGGAGCATACGGTGTTACCATACACAGCAGCATATGGTTTTGCCTTACACAGCAGCATATGGTGTTACCTTACACAGCAGCATATGGTGTTACCATACATAACAGCATATGGTGTTACCATAAATAGCAGCATATGGTGTTACCATACATAGCAGCATATGGTGTTACCATACATAACAGCATATGGTGTTACCATACATAGCAGCATATGGTGTTACCATACATAGCAGCATATGGTGTTACCATACATAACAGCATATGGTGTTACCATACGTAGCAGCATATGGTGTTACCTTGTTTTAAAGTTCGATGTAATATTCCCCCAAAACACCTCACCGAAATTGGCCTCATTGAATGGCCACAACATGTAGGTGGCTACGCTGAATGTAATAATACTTCATATCTTTATATGCTGTTGCTGGTTATTTCTCATAAGAATAAAGAAATTCTCAGAGCGTGTTTTTAAAGATTTTTAATTGTCCCAGAACACATCAGCCACAAAGTGTACCATCCAATCCACCAGTAATCAAGTTTTCCCCCTTCCCCTTACCAGTAACTTACTTTGGAACACAGTCAGCACTCCTCTTAAGTGATCTGCAACTCATTTAATGACGTCTCAGTGCTCATTACAGTTTGGCATCCTGGTCAGCTGCCCGCCTGACACTCCCATTTATCCGGCCGTGGTGCTCACAAGAGGCTGCTGTTTGCGCATTAGGTGTATGGATCCAGTCTGCGCCTCCCCCCCCCCCCCACCCCCATCATGTTTCTTTAACATCTGTTTTAATTTCCATCCATCTACGCCCAGATCTTCTAAGTTTATTTTCCCCATCAAATCCTGTACTGTGCACATTTTTACTCCCACTCCTGCCACACACTCTGCCCATCTAATCTGCCTTTATTTGAGCAAAAGAATAATACATATTCAATGAGAAATACACACTTTTGATAAGACTTATTTTAGAAGACCATACAATTCACCATGTTTTGCTGCATTACCCCTTTCTTTTTCCATGACGCAACAACCCCTCGTGGGACAGGGCCTCCTCATTGTCGATGCCTCATGATTACACTCAGATACACCACATCTGGTAGGACTGCTCTGGACAAGTGATCAAAGCTTTAAAAGTCTAATATTTACTTTATGTACCACCAGGTCTGCCCACACAATGTATTTATGTGTTCTGTGTGGATCAAAGAATAGACACCTGTTATTTCCCTATACAGCATTAACTGACTGGTTTTTATAACCAAGACAGAATGTGTTTACTGCATGGTACGAGTTGGCTGTTTAAATATAATTCAGGTTAATTGAAGCCATTTCATCTGCTGTATGTGCTGCTCTGAATGTATCTCCTGCTGTTACCTTCAGTGTTCAGTTCCGACAGACCAAACTGTTCCCTCACTCTGTTTCTCCACATGATTTGGCATTCCAAACCGCCTCTAAAGCTGTAGTGACAAGTCTGTCAGCTCTTGCCACACATCATGTTTTAATGTTACAAGATTCAGGAATTCCATTGACTCTGTACCCTGATAATTCCAGCCTATTTATTCTTCAACACTTAAGATAGAGGCTGCAGGTTCCTGTAAATGTTGGTAGCTGTCTACCAAAGTACACAGCATTATATCCAACTGGGCTATAATGCTGACAGTTACTTCCATGAGAACCAAAATACAAAGAATTCAGACCTTTCAAAATGTGTTAGAGAGCTTAAGAGACATAAAATTGTTATTATTATTATTATTAGTAGTAGTAGTAGTAGTAGTAATTTATTTCTGCTGGAACTGCTTTAAATAATAATCTTTCTTTGCTTAATTTAAGAAGAAATACGTACAGGGTTTTGGTGGGGCAAACTGAAGGAAAAAGCCACGTGTAATGTCTAGGAATAGATGGAAGGATAATATTAATATGGATCACAAGGAAATAAGATGGGAGAGTGTGGTATGATCAGTCTGGCTCAGGATAGGAACAAGTGGTGGGGTGTTGTGGAATATTTTATTAAACTCTGGGTTTCGTGAAATATGTGAACTTTATTGATTAGCTGAGGACTGGTAGCTTCTTTGGAAGGACTTTGGTGTATCAGGTTAGTGTAGTGTAGTGTAGTGTAGTGTATTGTAGGGTAGTGTAGTCTGCTCTACAAATTATTGTCGGTAGTGGCCTACTCTGTTATCAATTCAGGACATACCGCACCCCCGTTTTGTTTGTTACAGTTGAATGTAGATGTGAATGCCTTTCAACGCAAGTTTGTAAGTGAAGTGCGACGCTGCGATGAGCTGGAACGTAAACTTCGTTACATTGAAGCAGAAGTCAACAAGGAAAATTTGCCCATTCCGGATACTGAAGACCTTCCACGTGCTCCAAACCCAAGGGAGATCACAGATCTTGAGGTACAGCAGGGTTGCATAATTGTGCATTGAATGCATTATCATATCAGATTATCAGCAGCTCTGACCTTGGGGAGAATGAATTGCAGTTCCCCCTGGAATTTACTTTATAAATTTTACTTGCATCTGCCTTTGTGGTCTGAACAAGTTATGCGACCAGTGTGCTTGACTGACATACTGCCTAACAAACAAACAAACAATCAAACTCACCAACTCACTCATTCTCTCACTCCATGAGGGAGAGTCACTCTTGAGAAACTAACAGCTCAGCCAGTCAAGAAATTCCACATATTTCATATAACCCAAACCTTCATTACTGCAGTCCGCGCCCTTCCATCTTATTTGTTAAGGGCCATTTTAATATTACCATCCCCTCTACATCTCATTTTCTCATGGTCCCATGCCAGAATTTTCTCCCCCTTGCATGCCACATATGCCACAAATTGCATCCACCTAGACCTTATATCCAAAATAATATATACTAAGGAGTACAAATCATGAGTCTCCCTGTTATGCAGTTTCAGTTTTGACTACATCATCATCTAATTAGCATATCTGCTACAGGTCTATTCATAGGTCTGAACAGACTGTTGAATTTTTCTTTGTGTGTTTTCTAACAGCATATATAGAAGCTCTGAAAGTGGAATATAACACTGTATGTGAATTTGTCCGTACAGCTGCTTCTAATTATGTTGCAGGCAACCTTAGAGAAGACAGAAAGTGAGATCTTGGAGTTGAGTCAAAATGCTGTGAACCTCAAGTCAAACTTTCTCGAGCTTACTGAATTGACACATGTGCTGGAGAAAACAGAAACATTTTTCAGTGAGCAGGAAGATCTCAGTGGCAGAGACTCGGTGACACGCGCGCTAATCAGTGAAGACCCTACGCAAACTACTAGTGTCCGTGGTCGCCTCGGGTCAGTATATGTACGGTGGCATCCTGCTCCATCTCCTTGTACACTGTGTACTTTCATGAAACGAACTATAGAATGTGAGGATGGACCAAATTAAAATAAAGGAGCACTGGAAAATCTATACCGTACTGTGTGCAGCTGTAGGCACAGCAAGTCATTGGCATGGGTTAGATGCATGTGCTCTGTGTAGAGACCCAACTTTGTACAGCAGTAGGCACAGCGTGTTATCACTGTGGGCTACATGGATGTACTGTGTGTGTGTGTGTGTGTGTGTGGTACAGCTGGCATTATGTTAAGGAAATGACAAAACTCTGCCAAACCTACCTGTACTAAATTAGCTGGGGAAACATTTTTAAAGTTTTTGTTTGTTTCACCTGTATAAATAAGTGCCTCAAAATTATAACAACTTCCAGACAAGTAAATTATGTCTGTTATCATGTCAGCTAACTTCATTCACCCATACTGAAAGAAACACACAGCTATCAGAATTTCACCAGTCAGCTGACATCTGCAATTGTCAGTTACCAGTTTTGTATTAAACCTACTTCCTGGAATTCAAAAGGGGCTTAAAATTTCTTTGTGCTGTGCATGCATGGTCCCTTGTAATGGGTTTAAGAGATAGGATCTTAAAGAGGGTAGGAATTTATGGGATGACACAAAATGGGAAGACTGTTCATGTTGTGTATAGAAAGAAGCAGCTTTAAGAGCAGTGTCAGCAGTTTGTGTTAAATAATTATTAGTTTCAGTGATGTGAACAGAAATGATTAATTTACATTTCGTATGTCCAGAGAAGTTCTTATTAACACAAGTAGCAGGGGACATAACAAGATACTTTGCACTGCTGCTTGGATCAGTTTGCCCCCCAGGAGGTAATCAGTTCATTGTGCTTGAAAGCAGAGGTCTGGGAATTCTAACATAGCTGTAAGTGTAGAATTATTCCTGTCTAGCAGAAATGTATTTTACATTGATTTCATCTGTGATTTCTGTGTTTAATCTGTAACTTCCAATCTCATATTTGTTTAAAATGCCCACATTGCTTTTCTCCCTCATCTTCTGAGGAAAAAGTTGTCCATCATGACGTTATTTTCTACTTGAGATGGTGATCTAAGGGAGCTAGGAAGAATAAGGAATTTCATAATTGGAAAGGGAAGGGGACAAATCCCTGAAATAAAGACATACAGTACTGTCTGGCTATTTGTGATTCATTGGTACCAATAGAAGTGTCAAAAACACTGGAATCCATTTTAAATGTAAAGTGCCTATTTAGTTGCGAGAGCCTATGAAATGCTGGTAAAAGGAATACGTGAAAAAGTATGGAAAGCTTGAATGTTTGTTTTTAATGAAATACAAACACTTTGTGAAAGCATGAAGTGCTAATAGAATTGAAGGGAAGCACAAAAGCAGTCAGCCTTGTTTAATGAAGTCTGAATGAAATACAGAGCTTGTCTGAGCTGAGTTGAGCTGCGAGAGATCTGCACAGTAGCTGGTAGGTGGGTGAATCTGACTCACCAACCATGTGGTGTTATTCCACTCCAGCCAAGTCAGTTATGAAAGGCCAAAGAAGTGGCATTAAAGTGAATAATCATGACAGGTTTAAATCCAAAACATCAGCACTTATGAATATTAGTACTCTGGTTTACTTACATGGAAGTAGAGAGTGAGTTAGACAGGTGGCTCCAATGAGTGAGTGGGTGAATGAGTCAGTGTGTGTGTATGTGAGAGAGAGAGAGAGAGAGAGAGAGAGAGAGAGACAGACAGACAGACAGACAGAAACTTGTGAGTGGTGATATTCTTGTTTTAATAATTGATTGCAGGTTTGTAGCAGGTGTTGTGCCCAGAGAGAAGGTGCCAGGATTTGAGCGGATGCTGTGGAGGATCTCCCGTGGTAATGTTTTCCTCAGGCAGGCCGAACTAGACGAGCCATTGGAAGATCCTACTACAGTATGATTATCTGTATTCTTTCTCCAGCTTGATTATCAGTAACTGTTTTAAATTTTATTGTAGACAATTTTTATCCAACTTCAAATTATATGTAGAGGAAGAGTATGAGGCAGTTGAGGAAGAGAGTTAATAAGCTCTCAAGAAAGAGTTCCTGTAGGTTTATTATTCAAATTGACTTATGTGTTATAGAAGACCGTAGTTTGACAACTGTCGTTTCTCAATCCTGCTGCACCTATGGGCAGCACTAGCCAATAAGGAGGGGCAAATGATAGTTGTCAGATAAAATAATGACCCTATAGGTTAATTACTCCTTCACTGATTTATAAGAGCACTCATTTTTGTAGACTTTTAAAACAGGCTGTACAAGTACAGTCTGTTTGACAAATGGTAACTAATACTTACTTACTTACTTACTTATTCCATGGAGCAGGATCCTTCTTGAGAAGCTAACCATTTCTCAGCTAGTCAAGAAATTCCTTGCATTTTATGGAGAAATGGTCACTAATAATAACAAAACTGCTCTTACCTTGAAATCCCTCAAACACTTGCAAGGTTTTATTCTACACCATTACAACATTTCAAAATGAGGCTTACTTCTGCACTGGAGACAGACTCAGCACCTGAATTAGTCTGTGATTTGCCATGTACCTCAATTACAGTGCTGTAAATTAAGGCCATTCAAGGACCATGCACTGTTGTTAACAGCACCACATTTTATTAATATTCCAGCATGTTTGGGTTCCTCTGGCCCATTATCATCATCAGTGACTCTACAGCCCTGGGTGGGCCTTGGTCTCCTGCAGCAAATGTCGCTAGTGACCTCTATCCTGGGCATCTGCCCTCCAATTTCTACAACCCAGTTTCCTTGTGTCTTCCTGTACCCTGTCAATCCATCTTGATTTTGGTTAGCCACATCCGCATTGACCTCCAGGGTTTGTCCACAATATATTTTTAGGTAATTCATTTTCGTCCATTCTCACAACGTGGCCCACCCACCTCAGTTTACTGGATTTTATTATGTTAACTATATTTTGTTAATTGTAAAGCTGTTCCAATTCTCTATTGTGTCTCTTCCGCCACTGCCCTCTCTCACATATTGGACCATATATTCTGCGAAAAAATATTCAGACTTCTTTCATAATTTTTTGTCATAGTCAGGTTTCTGCAGTGTATGCAAGCCTGGCCCATTATCAGGGATCACATTTTTGCACGTTGTACTGAAATTAATAAAAATTGCAGTAATAATTAAACACTGATTAATGTGTTGTGTTGGACATGTCATGTGTTAACAGCTTGAAAAGAGGAGGTATTTTTATTTGTTTGTTTTTTATTTATTTATCACACTCACCCTCACTCTCACCGTCACTCTCACTGTCACTCTTCATGATTCACAACAACAGTGTTTTATTCTAAGCTCTCAGACACATAGCATCAATACTAGAACTGAATCTAATCTACATCAACCTCTATCTCATTGGACAACCTCCCAAAAAGAAACATATTATTTCGGAATTAATGTGTTCAGTAGGTTACAAACACAGATAAAGGATTTGTCCTGTAATATAAAACTGTTTAAATCAACTTTAAAATGTTATTTGTACTGTCATTCATTTTAGACTTGAGAGAGAGAGAGAGTTATAATAATAATAATAATAATAATGAACAAAACCCTTAATAGTGATGTGCAGTTGTGTATGTGCATTGCAATAAATCAAGTGGGCTATAACTTTTACATATTATTAAGTAGTGATTCATTTATGGTTACACAGGCACAGTCTTACTAAGTAGACTTGTTTTGAATGTTTTGTTTAAGTATTTGTGAACATTAACATTAAAATATCTTATTCATCTGTCTAAGTTGTACTGAGGTATACGTGATGACTAGTTCTGTGTTCCATACTGAACCATCACATGTACATTTGACAAGTTCTACATCCAAGGGCTCTGTTGACCATTATGGTTCCATGGTTCAAATAAAGAAACTGAAAATTATTCTTTCAGTTTTAACACAAAACATTTGAAATGAAGCAAGATCACTGTATTCTGCTACTGTTTTCGGTGGCCTCAGATGTTAACATAGACAAAAACTGCAATCACTGGTGTGCCCACTAATGTCTTGGTCAGTGTCAAATGTGGCACTGAAGCCAGCGTTTTGCCGTACCTACAGTAGATTATTCAGTGTTCTTTATTGCATTTGACGTATGTTGTGCTTCCTGTGCGTGCCATGGAGTCATATAAGGGAAGCAGAGGTATAGATCCATTCATTCTGAACATCAGCAATGGATGGAATTGAGTGGTCAGCTGAATGGTCAATTGAGTGGTCATATCATCTTCCTGGACACCTTATCTTCATGGCTAGAACCCCCAGAACCTACTGACCAGGAGGCTGAGTGTGCTTCAAAACTGGTGTGGACATTTTGGAAAAAAGAAGAATCTCTTGCTGCTATTGAGAATCAAACACTGGTCTGTGACCTTTTAAGGACCAAGGTTTAAACTGCCAGTACCCCCTGGTGGCCTAGGGCTAAGTGCCAAGACCTGTGCTAGTGGTGCATGTTTTGTTAGTTTAAGTCAATGCTGAGCTGTTTGCCAGTATGCTCAGTAACAAGTAAAGTCACCATGGAGCTGTGAAAGGTTAAGTAATAACATATTGTTTTATCTTTCTGTAGGGTAACAAAATCTACAAGACTGTATTTGTGGCATTTTTCCAAGGAGAACAGCTGAAATCTCGTGTCAAGAAAGTGTGCATAGGATTCCATGCAACACTGTACCCCTGCCCCAGTGATGTTGCTGAAAGGGTAGAAATGGTGAAAGGCGTGAGAACAAGACTTGAGGATCTGAAAATGGTGAATATTTTGCAGCTTAGTACACGCAGTGTGCAATAAGTATGATTCCATAGATCATAAAATTTAATAAGAGGTCATTACAGTTTTAAATGTAGCTAATTTATTCTACTGAAGTATAATTATTTTACAGCGTAATCCTTGAAGATGCTGAGTCATTTTAACTACCATTGCAGATGTTTAAAAATTCAATCATGGTAGCAGTTGGGCTTCAGCATTCAGAACCAGTCATGAACAGCAATTTCAGCTTCCTCATTACTGTGGAACCAGTGACATTAAACTGTCATATCATATATCATATCTAATATCATATCATATTTATTCTTATTCCATGGATCTGTACAAGATTACAAAATGCATATGGATATGGAAATAGTCAATACTGTAATGACAGTAACAGAAATATGTGCTTAAGAGATGAAAAAGTGGAGTCAGTATTAAAGTGTACAGCAGTTTTAGTTACTAGGCCTAGTATCATGTTTGAGGGTTTAATGTAATGTAAATTAATTTAATATAACAAATAATAACATAAAAAGACCAATTGAAAGGTTACATTACTTACTGTACACAAAATAATTTATTTCACCACTGCATAATGGACAAAGATTGTTACATTCATGCAGTTACGTTATATAAAAAACAAGATCTACAGATACAAAAACTAAATATATAGTTAAAGAGTAAATATTCATTACTGTACTTGATTTCAAACTTTCACTGTGTTCTGAATGTTGTATTCTTTCATCTGGGTGATTCCCCAGCATCTGAATTTTATGTACCAACGTTTGGGAACACTCTGTATGTTCCATCTTACACACCACCTATGAAGATGGAACATACAGTGTGTTCCGAAACGTCGGCACGTAAAATTCAGATGCCAGGGAATCACCCAAAAGAAAGAATACAACTTTGAAATACTAATTTAGATCATATATAAATATAATTTTTTCGTGCAACCATTGTTGCAGTGGAAAAACAATGAGTTTTACATATTCTGTGCATGTGGTTGTAGCCTTAGGTATCCAGCATGCAATGGGCATGTCTCATACTGTCATCTGTGGCCTGCCCCACTCTGTAATATTTTTTCACAGTATCTCATAAATGGGACGATTTTTGAAAAGAAAAGTTACTGAGCACAAAAAGTGTGTTTTGATTTTCCCTACAACTTTTTTTCTGAAACATTTCTCATTCCAAGAAGAAATGAACGAGATGTGATAAAAAATGTTTATTGGTGTTCATGTAAAGTACCTGTTGTTCTTGTCTGATTTTAATAAAACTTGAATTTTATTGACAGATTTTCAAAAAATCCTCCAATATCAAATACCATTAAAATCCATCCAGTGGGAGCTGAGTAGTTCCCTGTGGACAGATGGATGTAGAGATGGACAAACATGACAAAGCTAATAGTCACTTTTTGCAATTTTGTGAATGCACTTAAATAATAGTAATAATAATAATAATAATAATAATAAATAGTAATAAATGCCACATTGTTTTCTTATCCTGTTTCCACTGTGAATTGAATAGTGCAGTGCCAGGGATATAAACAAACAAGAAGTGAAATAATTGTAAATAATAACTCTGTATTCTTGTGAGAAAGAGGGTTAGTTTCAATGCATGAGTGTACAACACACAAATCAACAGTCTGGAATTAACTGCATGGAATCTGATCATCCTGTTCATTGTGGAACAACAAAAATATGGCAGCCTGATGCCCCTGAACAGACTGCAAGGTCATGGATTATCGGGAACAAATAGCAGAATGTCTGATGATTAACAAGACTGCAGGTGGTGTACTGCATGACAGTGACACAGAACAGGCTTTATTAAGGGGTTGCTTACTTTCAGCATGACATACAAACTTATACCTTGGTTGATTTATAGGTTCTTAACCAGACACAAGACCATCGTCATCGTGTACTGGTTAGTGTTGCAAAGGCGCTTCAGAACTGGAAGGTGATGGTGCGCAAAATGAAGGCTATCTACCACACATTGAACATGTTCAACATGGATGTCACCAAAAAGTGTCTTATTGCAGAGTGTTGGGTTCCAGTCCGAGATCTGCCAGGCGTGAGAAAGGCTCTTGAAGATGGAGGGGTAAGTTTTAACTGCTTATTTGTGGTTGCACTATATACAGGTGTGTGCTGACTGCTTGTTTGTGGTTGCACTATATACAGGTGTGTGCTGACTGCTTGTTTGTGGATGTGCTATGGAGAATTAACAGGGGATAATTATTTTAATATATGACATCATCAAATGCAACAATATATGTGTATTATGAGTCATATTCACATATATTTTCATGACATTGTGGCATAAACTGCCGTCGTCAGACAAAATTCCTTCTGTCTAAACTGTATTTGTTTAACAGTAATGTATATTACTTATCATGAAAATAATGGCATGTCAGCTGCCTGGACAGCCCTTACAAATGAAATGGTGGGCACTACTCACCCAAGATGTGTCTCCTGCAATATGAACGAACATTGTACGCTTGTAACAAGAAGCTTACATAACAGTTGATAAAGTAAATGAGAGAAAATTCTTTTTGTTGGGTTCCCCCC
>Ga0123357_10006146_pt1 | contig 14558 bp, 11 predicted proteins | sample TergutEmb28metaG_FD_89873 | JGI IMG/M metagenome (GOLD analysis project Ga0123357, IMG submission 89873) | Embiratermes neotenicus P4 segment gut microbial communities from Petit-Saut dam, French Guiana - Emb289 P4 | ecosystem: Host-associated > Arthropoda: Insects > Digestive system > Gut ...
AATATAAACCCTTATTTTGACACGAAAGCCTTTGTATCGTATAATTACCGTTGGGTAATTTCTACAGGTATAAAGGCTTTTTCTTTTATAGAAGGGACGATATATCTGTGAAAGCAAGAACAAGGACAATGGAAGGGCGACCGAATTATTTCGTCATAATTGAATACAAAGACGCTGATGGTAAACGCAAAGAAAAATGGATATCGACTGAAATACCGATCAGAGGCAATAATAAACGGGCAATTGAAGAACGCCGTAAAGAAATCTTAACTGAATATGAGAATCAGGATCTGGACACGCCTGTAGAGGTGGATTTACGCGGTGATACGCTTTTTACTGATTATTTGGTTCAATGGTTAGAAACGCAGAAAACGGCATTGGCGTCGAGTACGTATCAATTATATGAAATATCACGTTAAGGATTGCATTATACCGTACTTTTTACCAAAAAAAATAAAACTAAAAGATTTAACGCCTGTTGATTTGGAAAAATACATAAACGCAAAGATGGAAGCTGTCGCTAATAAAACTGTCAGGAAATACTTAACCAATATGAGTAAATGCCTGAATAGTGCTGTTGATAAATGTATCCTCGTGTTTAACCCAGTTAAAGCCGTGGAATGGACAAAGAAAGAAGAATACACCGGCGCGAAAGTCTATAATGAAGAGCAGATCATAAAACTGCTAGAAATCTCCAAGGGCGACCCTATGGAACTGATGATTCTACTGACAATATATTATGGTTTACGTCGGAGCGAGGTTTTAGGAATAAAGTGGGATTCAATTGATTTCGAGCAATCTACTATAACCATTAAACATACCGTCACAAAAATCTTTACAGAGGTAAACCATGTGGATTATACTAAAACAAAATCCAGTAATCGGGTTCTGCCTTTGTCGGACGAGATTGCGGGACAATTGAGAGCCTTAAAAAAGCAGCAGGATGAATTAAGGCTCCTTCAGCCCAACGACTACAAATCAGAGGGGTATATATTTACCAAACCTGATGGTTCGCTCATAAGCACAGATTATCCGTCACATCATTTTAAGCGTTTAATAAAAAAGCACGGATTGCCAATTATTAGGTTCCATGATCTCAGGGCATAGCGCAGGAACGTATCTGATGTATTTAGGATTTTCTGTTAAGGAGATTCAAGAGTGGCTGGGGCATGGCGACATCAATACAACGCTGAAGTATTTGCATTTTAATATGGCTGGGAAGAGAAACATGCTGGACAAAATAAACAAAGGGTTAAAGAGATCTGTAAATTAATGGGTGCCATTATCAATTTACGACACTGGCTTTATTGATAAAATAGCCTATTTTAAGCCGTGTCTCTAGTATTTCCGCGGGACATTTTGCGGGACAAAATGCGGGACATTGACATAAATCAATCGAACAAATGAAAAAGCTCAACTGTGCGCCCTCAATAAACCGCACAGTCAAGCCATTCTTCAACTCTGGGTGACAAGATTTGAACTTGCGACCTCTAGACCCCCAGTCTGTAAAATCCTGTAGAAATTACCCGATTTTAGTACAGGTTTAACAAGGTTATCAACGGTTTCTGGCTATTTAGTTTTTTAATTTTTAGTAAATATTCACGGAACATTCATTCTGCGTGATTAATTGCGAGACCAATTGCGGGACGAATTGCGAGACAAATCGGGGCCATCATCACAAGACGTCCGCATACGTAATGGGCATGTTCAGAATCATATATAGGATTATACAATGCTGAAGCTAATCTGTCCAGTGCCAGGAAAATCGGACCTGTTGGTATATTTTTTATCGATCCTTTTTTTTACTGATCCGGTCAACTTTCGCTCCCAGTGTTTCAGATATCAAACGAACAGGAACCATTGTACGACTATCATCTGAGATATATGGTACCACATCGTTTGTTTACTGTTGATCGTTTCTTGGTGTAGTCCTTATCTCTAATTGTAAATTGAATTGTCAGTGAAGACGTCGGTAACAGTGAAGGCGTCGGTGTCGATGTTACAAAGCCATTTATTTGGAGGTTGGGCCGGCGATGTACCCAAATTATTCCCACCAGAACCTAAATGCTGTAAAGCTTGTACAAGTCATCCGATTTTAGTGCAAGTTGAACAAAGATGGTCACTGTTATTAGCCATTTTGTTTTACCAAATTTAGTCAACATTCATAGAACATTGATTCTGTGCGGTTAATTGGTTGACGGATTGGAAGACGAATTGGCTGATATTTATAATATGCCAGAACAAGGCATGGTGAATATGTAATTAGCTATTTTGATCTCTACTCTTTATTTTGGTAGAGATTTTATTTAATTCTATTTCCGCTTCTTTCTCTAATTTTATTCGTTCATTCTCTTCATATAATTGTTCAAGGATAAGTTCAATTCCTTTTTGTATGGATGGAAATATTTCTTGACATTCTAATTCGCTTAATTCGTGAATACCTTTACTTATAATTCCATAAATATATGAATGCTTGACTAACATTGCTGGTAAATAGTCTTTTAATAATGTAATTTTTTCATCAAATTTTCTGTTTCTTCTCTTTGTTATTCCATCTGTTTCATATTCAATTTCGTTATATTCGCTTTCACTAATACTACTATCTTTGTTTGCTTTTTTGAAAGCTTGATAGACTAGTGATTCTAAAATTCTTCTTAAATAGACAAATGAACCTATACCTACCCCTGCTGCATATAGTCCTAACGCTCGTGTATATTCAGAAGCAAATCCAAGTGAGTTAAGAAATGGTTGATATTTGGTTTTTTTTACAGCTTGATAATCAGCTAATGACGGATATTGTCCAACTTTGATAAAGTAAATTTTGATTTCATCACCTTTTTTTTCAGTCTTAAGTAAGAAGTTAAAAATATACTGATGATTACTATTGTGAGTACATGTAATTATCACGTCAAAAAAGTTTTCATTATTTTTTTCAAAAAATTTGCTTACCTGTTTATTAAGTTCTATTTTACTATTTTTTCTATGAATTTCAAAATCACCATTCTCAACTAATTGATTTTCTATGAGATAATCACCAACATTTTTATGTATCTCGTGATATGGGTTATTTGAATATGGTGTATGAAAAATAAAAGAGTTTTTTTCTTCGCAAGCTGGACAATACCAATAAAGATTGCTTTGGCTACATAAAAGTTTGGTGAGATGGATAAAATCACTAGATTTCTTTATACTGATTTTTTTTTGTGTTGAACAAGTATTATTCGATTCATGTTCTTGAATACTAATATCGTTCGGCTGAATACTTTCTTCCGTTGTAAGTAAATCTAATGCAACTTTTTGGTAAAGACCTAATTCAAATAGAATATCATACCAAGTCAATTCATGAAAGCTTTTTTTTTCAGGCATATTATCACCATATCCTCTCTCATAATCTTTGTTCTTATCAATCCAGCACGGAATAGTCATGCCCAAGATCAAAAGCAATGTCGATGACAAAGACAGCAAGAAAACTACACATAAACATCTGTTCTTCAGATCTTTTTCATCCCAGATATCTTTCCAGCGTTTTGGAAAGGTAAGGGCGTTCGCTTGTAATTGATCTCATGAAAGCGGCACATTAATAGCTATCAAAAACGCCTTTAAACTTTCGATTTCGCAGGGATTGATCGACCAATCGCTTTTACCTGCCATTTAAATTAATTTACATTTATTTCCATGAAACCCTATTTTATTATGGGCCTTATTTTAGTACGCCTTTTTCTAAAGTTATAGACAAACCTTTCACCCTATAAGCGGCAAGAAACCGTCAACCAATTCATCCAGTGTATAATCTGAGGATTTAAACGCTATTATGTCTGCAAGGATTGGACTATATTTTAAAACCTCATCCTTAGAAACATGATGCCAGATGGGTAAGATTACTTTATCGTCACCGCTTGCCCACTTAGAAAATAAACCGTTAAGTTCTTTTTCTGTCCAAAATTTTTGCATATATATTTTAGATATGATTACAATTCCATAACGAGATTGACTTAGACCTTGTTCAATTTTCTTTCGTAAACTATCACCAATAGTCATTTCTCGTTCATCAAACCAAACCTTTGCGCCACGTTTGATTAGTGCGTCGCATAAGGGGCGGGCAATAGATTCTTTGTCTTCGCTTGCATGAGAGATAAAGAAATCATAACGTTTTGACATATCTACAGTAAGCGGCGGCTTGATCATCGGATTGGTTGCAGGTTGCCTTTTTACTGCTTGTAGAAGATATGTTTGTGTTTGTTCGATACGTTTATGAATATCAGTTATTTGTGATCTAATACGATAATGCTCATTCAATTTTTTTGTATACTCAGAGTATGGTACATGATTATTTTGCCATTGTTCGTGAGATTCATCAGAACTAGTTTCCGCATCAGCTTCTAATAACCGTAGTGAATCTAATTTATCATATAACCCGTCAAGTTTATTCTCTATTTCGGTAATCGTCATAATGCACACCTTCTCTTCTTTTGTAAGTCTGTCTACCTTAATATCTTATTATTATGTTTTTTATAAAAGATATATTTATTTTCTTCTTTTCCTTTAGCTACTTTATATATTGATATAATAAGTGCAATGATAGAGGAAATTATTACAGACGCTAATATAGGAATCATACTTTCATTTTTATAAAGTACATTAGGAATAACTATTAAAAATAAAACTGTACTTTCAATAATAACTAAAATAATTGATACAGTTAATAGAAATAAATTAACCTTATGACTTAATGAGTTTAATGATATTATTAAATTTAAGATTACAGTAATAGCTCCAAATATGTATAAACAAATAATTAACCAATCCTTTATGGTATTCGATTGTTCATAATAAATAATAATATCTGCATTTGTATCATGAGTTATTATTGAATCATCAGTATTTTTATTAAAAGTTGAAGGTATTGCTTGAACATATTTAATATTTGATATAGATAAATTTGAAAGCTGAATAAATTTTAACTCTTTATTATATATTTGTTCTGCTTCGTTAATTGCATTTTTAATTGGTATAGTAAATGATTTTCGATTATTATTTCCTGATGCTTGATATGACTGAAACTCTATATTTTTTACTTCTATAGTTAAAGTAAATGGCGTCTGATCAATTCTTTTTATTTGATAAAATAAGTATTTTCCACCACCACTTAAATAACCATGTAATACTTCACATGATGTAGTTTCATCCATAAAATATTCTATTTTTGAAGATTCTGAAAATGGCAATACAATGCCATAATAATTGCTTGCTATTTCAGCATCTTCAAGTTGTTGAAAAGTAATAAGTATTTTTGCATTGCATAATACTATATCGTTATCAGTATTAATAATATCAATTTGCATGTATCCTTGAGCTATAGGTTCGATTTTCATGATAGATAGATCTGAGTTTTTTATAAATATGGAACTCTTACTTAATATCAGAGCTAAGATACCAATTATAAGAGAAATAATTATTGCTTTTTTATTAAATTGTTTTCTCATAAATAAGTATGTGATAATTGTAATACTCAAGATGACTACCACTTGAGCAATAATTGCGAACGCTGTCCAGAAAGTGTCCATATTATATCAGCCTTATTTAACATAATATTTAAAATTTTTAACACAAACTCCAATACTTGAAATTGCTACGGTAAGCTCACCACGCGGATATTTATTGTACTCATTGAATTTATCTGAATAGTCTAATACATTATTATGATAGTATATTATATTATTGGAGTTTATGTATATTTGCAATGTATCATCTGAAACTTGTGATAAAAGTAAAGTTCCTAGACTTGTTAAATTATGTTGAGTTATACCACCATTGCCGTCATATTCGGTATAACTAATAAAAAAACATATATCTGGTGATAAGTCTTGAACAAAAATCCCTTTGTCATCATAACTATATTCAATTGAAAAACCGCATTCATTTGGAATTCCATTTATTAGACTATTATCAGCTACTAATTGGTAATCATCACCTGGTTTATCTTTATTTTCATTGTACCAGTTAGCAAATGAAAATCCATTACTATTTCTTCTCCAATAGAATGATGGGCCTGGTTGAGGATATATTCTCCAGTTGTTTAGTAATTTATCATTTTCACTTACTTTGCCTTCATAAGCATTATTTGTAGAAAAGTTCTCCCCATAAAGCAAATGTAAATTATATGTAGTGGTTAATACTGAAGGGGAATCAATTATTGGAGATTCAATTGGTGCAGAATCGACTTGTTTTGAAGAACCCCAATTCTTAAATAATGGCGAATTAGTTAATATATAGACAATAATCCCAACGATAATAGGTGCAATGATAAGTTTTAAAAAGGTATCTTTGTTCATATGCTAATGATCTCCTTATCATTAGAAATCATCTTATTTTATCAATTATTACAAACCTTTGCTTTATCATAACAATGTCTCTTTCCATTTTTATATATTATACATGCCATATATTGCGAAATTTGTCTAAAAAGCCATTCATGTCCTCGACAGGAATCGAACCTACACGGTCTCCCACCAGAACCTAAATCCGATTAAATCTGTAGAAATTACCCGATTTTAGTACAGGTTGTACAAGATTGGCAACGCATTTTACCGATTTAGCAATTTCGTTTTTAGTAAATATTCACGGAACATTCATTCTTTGCGATTAATTGCGAGACTAATTGCGGGACGATTTGCGAGACATTTTAAGACATCAAATACAAATCAGTATTACGAACCAACATTTTTTAGTGAGATAGAAAAACCACGGAAACGATTCTAGTTTTCACGGTTTTTGACTTCCTCTCGGTTCGCCCGTCAAGGGGCGCAAACTACAAAACCCAAAATAATAACCGCAAACGGCTCATTCGCAACGGTTTGAAGCAGTATAACGGAATAAAGGAGGCAAGTGAAACCCTTAGTCCCAGAACTAACCCATAGAAATATTATCTTGAACGAAGGAATGTAAAAATGGCGTTTATAAGGCCTCCAGCGATTTACGGGAGCCTTTTAGAATGGGTTTGTTAGGTAGCAGTTAGATAAACCTGAAGCACTGCAAGATTCATATAGCATTTTGACAAAACAACTGTAAAAAACATGAAAAACGCACTCGTACAAAGGCAAAACTGCCGATTCAATTACTGCATAAATATGCAGAAAGCAGTACCTTTCACTCAAAAGTTCCTTGAAGGATGCTTATTGCCTCGTCCAGCGCCTCCACCGCCTGATCGGCGGCCTCATACCGCGAAGATCCTTGAAGGTTTTCCGGGATTCTCTGGCGGTATGCGTCTTCGGCGGCCCTAATCTCCGCCAACCGCACAATGATGGCTGCCGTGGCTTTCCGCCTTGTGTCTCTGGAAGCGTAGTTTTGGACTTTTGTCTCTTTAGGCGGTAGCGGCGGGTCTGCGCAGTAGGCAGCCATCAGCCTGACGAGCACCTCCCGCATTGGGGTCTGGGCCTGTGCACAGGCCGCACGGAATGCATCAGCAAGCCCTGGGCCGTACGGCTATGTTGATTTGTTTGTAATTTGCGGCATTCCAGCGCTTCTGTGGTTCGTATTTGCTCTCTGGCATGGTCATTCACCCTATATCAATATACTAATAGTAGTATACCATACAAGAAGCAATCTGTCAATGTCGACATACTAATATCAGTATATCCACAAGACATCTACACCAATATGGATATACTAATAGTAGTATTCCAGGTCATCCGCTAATATTGTTCTTGTACTGGCGTAGGCATGCAAAATTATCCATTTTGTGCTACAATTCCCTTGAGGGGGAGTACAAATGATGTCGATAGAACTGCGCCAAAAGATAGTGCACGCACACAAAATGGGGATGTCCGTAAAAGACATCTGCCTTTATTTTGATTTGAAGCCGTCCGCCGTGTACAATCTATTAAGGCTGGAAATGGAGACCGGGGACGTCGCCCCGAGCACCCATAAGTGCGGTAGGAAGCCAGCCTTGTCACCTGACGATGTAGAATTTCTCCGGCAGCTAATCGAGTGCGACCCCGATATAACCCTTGAAGAGATGAGGGAAGAGCTCAGCATCAATATCAGCCTCAGCGCCCTCAGCCGATATGTGAAGGACAAGCTTGGCCTCAACCATAAAAAAAAAGTATCCACGCAAGCGAACGGGATCGTTCAGATGTAGCCGCCAAGCGCGAGGCATGGATTGAAGCCCAATCGGAAATGCCCGCGTCCCATATGGTGTTCCTCGACGAGTCGGGCGTGGACATCGGTATGACACCCCTCTACGGCAGGGCTGAAGGGCAAAGCAGAGTTGTGGACAAGGCGCCCTCGAACACGGGCACAAGAACCACCATGCTTGCGGCTATGCGCCTAAACGGGGAGACAGACTACACGACGTTCCAAGGCAGCCTGAACGGAGATATATTCAAGGATTACCTGTCATCAAGTCTGGCGCCATGGTTGCGCCCGGGCGACATCGTCGTCATGGACAACGCTACGCCGCACAAAGTGGCTGGGATTGAAGATATAATCACAGGCGTGGGCGCGTCAATATGGTATCTGCCACCCTACAGCCCCGATTTGAACCCAATTGAGAACATGTGGAGCAAGATCAAGTCCGCCCTGCGGAAGCTGAAGGCAAGGGCGCAGAGTGATCTGAAAGCCGCGATCCACATATCATTCACATACATAACGCCTGAAGACGCATCTGCATGGGGCACGCATGCAAACTACTGTGTATGATTATGCAAATTTTGGAATATTTTTGTAGCGCTTCGACGCTATTTCTTTGTGTTTCGGTTTACAGATCTTTTCTTAAAATGCTATAATGGGTTCGTAGGACATTTGGACAGTCCTTTCTGCATAATATCCCATTATTATATGAATTGGCGGCGCTGGAGGAAAACTGACCTGTAAAACATATTCCTTTAATAAAATACTTTTTTAAATTTTTCAAGTAAATTCTTAAATGTTTCATTTGTATTATTCCAAAGGGATTTTGCAAAATATCCTACAATAGCACTAGAAAAAATTCGTACATAGTCATTTTGAATAAAAATGAATAGTAAAGAGAATAGTACAATTAACGTTAAGTTATGTAATACTTCTGACTTCAATAACCTTATCAATTTGCGTTCACCATATATTTTCGATTCATTCCATGCATGATTAAAAATATCTTTATACCAATGGATTATATTCAATTCCATGCCGGATTCATTTATAATTTCAGTCATATTGCCATCTAAATGTCGATGAATTTGAGGATCAAAAATATTTAAGGTTAAAATCCTGTCATCAATAAATACACATTCATTGAGATTAGCAAATTCTATTTTTGAAAAAGTTCTTATCTCAACATTTTTATAATCAGAAAATTCCGTATGCCATTCATCTGCAACACTGTTTGTACCATATAATTTCTTTGCCACATAGTCACCTGCAATTAGGAATTTAATTTTAATACCTTGCCTAGCACACTCTTTCAAAACAGGTACCATTACATGGTTATATGGCTTTGTTATACAAAAAGGATATATAATTGATTCCTTAGCGGATGAAAGGAAAAAAAGAAATCTATTAAATCCATTTCCATGTGACATTCTTCCTTTATCGTAAAAAAATGAAACGCGTTTAATGGAACTATTTAATAATTCTATAATTTCAGTATCATTAAAAATTTCAGATAACTTATGTGGCATTTGAGGATGAGTAGATAAATATTCAATTTGATTAAAAGTATTCGATTCAAATATCCCTTTTGAGATTAAATAAGTTAAACTTTGATCTACCGCATTTACATCTGATAAATTAGGTTGAATTGAAAAAATATTAATTAAATTTGGTTTAGGTCTGTTATATAAATTAGAATACATTACTGCAATAAGTGTTGCTGTCACAATACCATAGTCTTCTAAATTATATGACAAAATCTTATTTACCACATTTATTTCCTCGTTAGAAAGAGCAGTAGTAATCATAATTTTAACTCCTAAAGATACTTCATAGTACTTTTATTAAGGCTTTGCCCTCGGGAATTGAGAAACTGATGCCAGTAATATGCGCTTTGTGTGCGTCGAGGGCGGCACGATCATCATTTCAGTATAAGGGCGTCTAGGGCAATCTCGAAATCGAATTCGACAATAACCGCGTTTTCCAGATAAACTTGTAGTGCCGCCAGACTCATAATGGGTTTGTAGGACATTTGGACAGTCCTTTCAAAATAATATCCACTATGAGTCTGGCAGCGTTTGGGGGGGAATCGCCCTTTGTATTAAATATTTTAAGAAGTTGGAGAGTATTATTTAATTGGAGTTTCCATTTTCAAGTTCAACTAATGTCTTATTTGAGATAGACTCAATTATTATTCTTGTTTCTTTTAGCTGGGTAAGTAATAATGCATTTTGCTCACTCACTTGTAGTAAGTTCAAAATTAATTGTATTAAGCAAATTGCATCTTTTCGAAATTTTTCAAGAATCATATTATTACCATAAATGGACGACAGTTCTTTTTGGATATTTAAACTATTTGAAAATATGAATTCAGACATTATAAAATACGGGGTATTAAAGGAATCACATTTTTCATTTGCAGGCTTAATCGTAAGAAAATTATCTTTTATAAATTGCTTTAATCTTAATATAAATAATTCATTTTTAGAATTAGATTGATAATCAAGAAACACTTTATCTTGTATGGTTTTCTTCGGTATATTATAGATATCATCCATTATTATTCTTTTTTGTAAAAATATAAGATATGATCTTGCACCGAATGGATTATCCGAGTTAAAATAATAGCTGGATTTTTTAATTAAATCATTTTGTATTTGAAATTCTCGTTGAATAAAGAAACTCTTTTCTTCGATTAATTCAATTTTATCGCTAAAAATGTCTATTACCGAATAAGCCAATAAACAATCACTTTCTAAATAACACGATTCTTTATGATTAAGGAAAATATATAATATATCTTTTGTATGTTCATTCTCCCTATCACAATATTCACTTATTAAGTAAAAACCTAACAGACCAAAAATATTGACAAAAATAGATTCTTTTAATATATCTATTATACGATTATCAGTGAAGTGTTTTAAATAAGTTTCATCAGTTCTACATAGGGTAAATAGAATTATGTAAGCAATATTTAAATCTATATCATGCCATTCAAGTAATAAAGAAAATCCATCAATATCCTTTATATTTCCTTTAATAAGAATATCAATTGTCTCGTTAATATATCGTGTTTGCTCAGGAAATTTTTTATTAACATAATTTTGGAAATCATCAAATAATTGTGAATCGTTTAAAGAAATGTTAACTATGAGCAAAGTTGTAAATACTGTTAATAGATTATCTTCTTTTAATTTATTATTATTTATAGCAATATTAATAATACGATGTATATCTTCTTTCCCGGCAAGCTGTAGACATATATCATTATTATACAGGTTATAATAAGTGCAATAAATAATTAGCAATTTAGATTTCAAGTCTTTTGAAAAACTGTTTTGAATTATCAGATCTAACAAAAAGGCAAATTCAACTTTATCAATAGATGTATTATATATAAAAAGACTTAATTGTATAAATGAAAAGGTTAAATTTGTAGAAATCATATCATATATTAATTCATCTTCAATACTTTTCTTTTCCAGCATTTGTATGTATTCATCTTGATTTTCTATTGTAGCTGCTGCTTCTTCCAAAGGTGAATTTTTAGTCATTTTATCATGATGAATATATAGGATTTTTACTATATTGGTAAAAAACTTAGTAACTGGATATTCTATATATTCAGATAATAGATAAAAAGCATAAATCTTTTCTACATCAGGATTATCAATATTTTGTATAATCGAATTAAGTAACTTAAAATAATTGTTTAGAAATCCGTAATCTGATATTTTATAATAATAATTTATTAAGTTTTCTAATATATCATTAAAATCTCTATCTTCATACTCATTTATAGAAAATATATCATATAGTTCTAAATAATCAGATATTGAATATAAGTATAAATTATAAAGTTCATCTATGAACTTTATAGTTCTATTGAATTTACATGTTAATAAGTTCTCATAATAATTAATTCTATCTTCATTATTCATACTAATAATATCGAATGGTGCTATTGTATTTGAAACATGTATTTTGTCACTCTTTGGAATTAGAGAAGAGCATTGCTTTGCAAATTTTTGACTTTGCAGCCAACTTGTTTTACCTGGGCTATATAAAAAATTATGAAGATCTGCATTTTGTATTATTGTACTAGAATGGCAGTATCTTTTCACTTCATTAAATTTATCACCATATTCAAGCAATATTTCAAATAAAGTCTCATAGGTATAATACGAATCATTTCCTTCACATAATTCGAAAAGTTGTAATACAATTTCACAAAAAATTTCTATATCATTTTTAAAGGAATGAGAGCTTAATTCTACAAATATTTCTGTACAGAATGAAATTCGTTGCTCTACATCTTTGCAAAATTTAGATTTAAGTAATTGGTTTATTGTCCATAATAATAAATTACGTTCATTAGGTTTTAATAAATCCCTATATTCCTTATGTAGAAATAAATATTCACAAAATTCTCTTGTAAATTTGTATTTATATTTATATTTTGTATAATCGTTATATTTATTTATATAATTATCATTTTCACCAAACGAATTAATTATTATTGAGATCAACTCACGGCAATTAAATAGAGAATTATTACTAATTTTCAAAAACTCCATTAAAAAGTTTTTTCCTAATATACCTCCTGATGTATCTTTAATAAGATCTTCAAATTCTTCTTCATCTAAATATAGATCAAATCTACTAGTAAAATAACTTATTGCATGTATAATTCTATATATTTCACAGCCATAATCAATATTAAGATTTCTTAAATCATTAATTGTCTTGATAATATCAGTATCACTTTGTTCTTTTTCACTTAATTTCATTTTAAAATCTTTATCAATTATAGCATCTAAGCCATAATATTTAAGAGTATCATCTGTAAAATTATTTACCTTCTTAAAAAAATGTTTATCTCGTATTAATTCTTTCTTTTCTTGATAAGTATATTGATCTATGTAAAGTTCTGCTTTAGTATAATTTTTATTATCAATAATATCTTTAGATGAACTTTGCATAAATATAATATTTACTTGTGAACGTTTTGATGATTTATTAAGATAACATAAAAGTGCTTGTTTACATGGCATATCCCAATTTTCAATTTTATCAAAACGGCTAAAAATATTAATTTTATTCCTTGATAGTAAGAATGCATTTTCATCTATTGAAGATAACAAACATTCAAATAAAGATTTCAACTCTATTATACTAAGCTCATTTATGACACTAAGTAACTTGTTCTGCATTTCATTGCTATTTTTACTATATCCAGTAATAGTCAGTAATATTATAAAAAGTACAGTTAATACTGTTATCGTAATTTTTAAATAGGTTGGTAAAGCTATAAAAAGACCAGGATTGATATACGTTAATATAGGTAAAAAATCTACTATAACTGTAAAAATCGCAGTTAGTATAATCATTAATTTATTTACAAATTTCAATTTATTCTTTTCTATTATTTCTTTTTTTTCAGCGGCCTTAACTAGTTTTTTTAAGTCTATTATTCTATTTAAGTGAATTTGATCTGGATAATATATATTAACCATTTCTTTAAATTTTCCATCTAAATAACTATACAAATGCTCAGATGCTATCATGCCATCTAACAGTGCATGATTAATTACTACATTGCAACAAAGTTCAACGCCATTTTCAATATACATTTTATTAAAAACTCTATTACAGTAGCTTTCAATTGTCCCGAATAATTTTGGATTATTATCTTTTGTCCTATGTATAAATTGTATATTTGAATCTCTTGTGCTCCCAAATTCACGTTTAATTGTAACTGTACGATCTATTAGTGTTTTATTATCAATAGTATCTAATGTCATCACAGTTATCACCCTTATAGCCTGTTTTTTACCATTTGTGACTTTTTGCTCGATAGTAAAAAGGTTTAATCGTAAATTTGGAATTTTACCTGAATGTAACGGATAATTACCTATAATAATATGATACTCCAATTCATATTTAGTATCAATCTGCAAAATCCTCATAAAATATTACTACTAACTAATAATATAATAATTTTTATCATTGTATGCTATTGTATGTCATTTTATACCATATTTCATCCACGATAACCCGTTTAAAAGATCGTAGCGGAGCTGATTTAGTAACCAGTTCGTCCATAAAAAAACCACACCCTTCGGGGAACAGTTTCGTCCGAGGGATGTGGCTTCGTTATCGTAATTTTATATCGCCAAATGATCAGCCAGAAAATGCGCTGATGTTCACGCAAGCACGACTTCACTCTCGCCGATTTCCGTATCCTTTGACAATACCATTATCGCACCAACAGCGTCACCTTCCGAAACTATAGGCGCGATAACCGCGTGCGGATAACTGTCGCCGTCAGAATCAAGCGAAATTACAAGCGGCATATGCTCGGAAACCATCAGCTTCCTTGCGTTGATCGCGTTCTCTAATTCTTTGCTTATCTCCTTGTCCATTAG
>Ga0123357_10006147_pt1 | contig 14558 bp, 9 predicted proteins | sample TergutEmb28metaG_FD_89873 | JGI IMG/M metagenome (GOLD analysis project Ga0123357, IMG submission 89873) | Embiratermes neotenicus P4 segment gut microbial communities from Petit-Saut dam, French Guiana - Emb289 P4 | ecosystem: Host-associated > Arthropoda: Insects > Digestive system > Gut ...
ACACGGTCAACCAACAACAATTACACAAAAGACAACTTAAAACTAGCAACAAAACACACGAGACAAATTAGAATTTTACAACATGTACAAAAGGTAAAAACACCCAAGCAAGAGAGTACTGTGCACAGTTTCTTGTAATTGCTAACTTTCCACTTTTGACCTATGACATTTACAGTGCATGTTCTGTGACTGTTACCAAATTTGTGTGCGGTTATAGACTTTAGCTCCATCTTAAGAACCCGGCTGCGTTGCTCTTCTGCGTTCACCGGAAGGAGACACGTTGTTTTTCTACGATCAACATGAGAATGTGAAAAGCATGAATATATTTGTCGGCTTAAAGAACATTTTAAATTCAGTCGTTATTACAAGTGTATTTGCCACCACATTGACTATTATAAGACGCTGCTTTAGCGCTTGAGTATATTTATGTGTTCTGCATAATGTCCATTATAACTTACTTACTCCATGGGGCAGAGTCCTTCTTGAGAAGCAAACTGGTTTGCAGCTAGTCAATAAATTCCCCACATTTCACGGAACCCGAAGGTTCATTACCGCACTCACAAGCGTCCGCCACCTGTCTCTATCCTGGGCCAACCCATTCCAGTCCATATACCCACATCCCACCTCCTGGAGATCCATTCTAATATTATCCACCCATCTATGCCTAAGTCTCCCCAGTGGTCTCCTTGCCTCCGGTTTCCCCACCAAGACCCTATACACCACCTCTCCTCACCCATACGCGCCACATGCCCAGCCCATCTCATTCTTCTCGATTTTATCACTCGCACAATATTGGTGAGGTGTACAGATCGATGTCCATTATAAAAAGAACACAATTCTAGCAACGCTAACCACTTTGTCTTCATAATGGAGAAGCCGAATGTGTTTTTAGGAAGGAAACCTATCTTGAAATAAAAGCAGATAAATCCAAGTCTTCAGAATTTACAACACATTTTTACCAAAGTATAACATACCACATTTCATAAAAAATATAGGATTTATAAATGTACTTTAGGCAGTTATGTTTCTGTTGAGAGTTAGCTTCTATATTTGTTGCCAAAGCTTGACATAAGGATGTTTGGAACACTCTGTAGCAAAACGAAGAAACGCCGCCCCCCTGTCTGATCTTACTCCTACACTGGTATGCAAGGCGGTACACTTTCTTGTTTACGAAGGGGGAAGCTGCTTCTGCACAAATAGTGGTCTATGAAATGGAATGGAAGAAGGATGGGAATTTTAAACAGAAAGGAATTTGTCGTGTTGTAGGGGACACATGGAATAGCTGGGCAAGTAATTTAATATTCAGCTTTGAAAAGATAAGGAATTTATTACAAAGGGTTCCGTAACATTAGGTCGGTACAACTGTTGGTATTCTAGGAAGTGTGTCATCTCCGTCGTGTGTATGAAACTAGGAAAATGGTATTTAGTCAAACACAACTGTGTCACAATAGGTGTATTTAGTGACTATAATGGGCAACTACATGTTTCGGCCTCTACTGGCCATCTTCAGGTTGTCTTAGGAGAACTTAATTTCCTACTATAAGCATAGCGCGCAGGTGATGTAGAGATCTCTACATACGGGCCTTATTTGCAACAAGTAAAGCTACTTTGTGGAGGTGTGCTCGGCATGTATGATGGTTCTGTAGTTGTGCGGATGGAGAACAAGCCTCCGCACGGCTACAGAACCATCATACATGCCGAGCACACCTCCACAAAGTAGCTTTACTTGTTGCAGATAAGGCCAGGATGTAGAAATCTCTACACAACGTGCGCGCGCTACGCTTATAGTAAGATCTTAAGTTCTCCTAAGACAACCTGAAGAATGCCAGTACAGGCCGAAACATGTAGTTGCCCATTATAGTCACTAAATACACCTATTGTGACACAGTTGTGTTTGACTAAATACCATTTTCCTAGTAACTATTGGTATTGTCTGATTCTTCCCTTATGAAATGGTGTTTAAAATGTTGTGGCGTTCAATGTGGTGATATCTGTGGATGACGAATTGCGAGAAATATAGAAAGAAACGGTTGAGTGAAGGCCCTAGGCAAGGAGGTGCAAGTGGGCGCAATACACCCATTACAAATTTGGACACACCGAACAGAATTTTCAAAATATCACAGACAAACATGATGACCAGCACGCTAAAGGAAACGTGCGGCCCTACCGCACCCACGTGTTCCCTATATTGAACCGCCGTGCTTAGAAACAGCAAATTTTCTATATATATATATATATATATATATATATATATATATGTGTGTGTGTGTGTGTGTGTGTGTGTGTGCAAGCTGTTTTGGGCAGTTTTATAGGGCACTATAATGTAATCAACTTGTCTGTTTTGTTGTCCTGACAAAGGCGCTTTTTAAGCTTTTACATATACGATATACTCGTGTATTCACATTGTACGTGTAGTTGCAACCCCCACTGGTAACCGCTGCGCCCAATGTGTTTATGGTCTGGCTACGGGCTTGTTTCATTCAAATTTTTACTAGGCGCTGGTTAAGTACTTTATTTCCCACCTTAACTTCCGCCTAATAAGAGCCTTAATCATGAATAAGGATCTGAATTTGACGTTTTACAGTAATTGAAATCCTTTCCTTAAGTATTCTCTATGATATTTGAGTCAAGTGTACAATGAGCGCACAACTAACTTCTCCAGTATTTAAAACAGAAATGAGTGGTCAGCTTCTAGTTCCGGAGGTTTTAACTCTTGAAACGCGTCTTCGCACGCAGTTGTTCGGAACCACGTGCGCCCCGATGTGAAGAAGGTAAAGAGAAGAGCACGAGTTTATCAACGCCGGGAGTCGAATCCTTGTTCCTCAATCAGTGACCAGTTAGGGGCTGAACTACGTTAGAGAGAAAGAAGCGTTTTGTTTGGGAATCATACCAACTGTTAAGATTACACAGAATTAGTAATAGGCGAACAAATGTGTACAGAACAATGGTGAGGTGTCACTAACTGGGGTAAACTAAATTAATCTAAGGAAACCCATCAAGGTCCACTTTGTTTGCAACAAATCTAATTTGTTTGAAAAGATTCGTAAGCTTTATTCAATATTCAGTAATGTTTGGGGAATATTATTCCAGAACCATTTCGCCTATCTCAAAGAGCCTTTCCTATGTTCTGAAAATAATAAAATAGTCCAAAACATTATCGATATACACAGCAAAGTTTAGTTTCAATTTATCAGTAATTGACGTAATTGACAACACACATCACACGCTACATAAGGCAAGTTAAAACTAATTGAAGTGTCAGGAACGGTGGATCTTAAACACACTGTATCAGGTGCATGGCGTCAGGTTATGATTATGCCCATCACGGTGAAACACAGAATCACTTCCAATCATCCCACGTGGTACATTAATAAAGATGAACTAACGATAACATGACGCAAGAATGAACTATCATCGTATCCATCGGGGTGTGACACACGGAATCATTTGTCAAAAGATATGGACTTAACATTGAAAGGGTTTGAATTTGCTTCATCATGGTCATGTACAGTACAAACTCGAATTATTAGCACCACCTGTTGGTACGGTCTGCAGCCGAACAAAGAGGAGCCTGGAGAATTTCAGGGTCAATAGGTTACATTCTTCATTTATGTCATCCAGTACTTGGCTTGCTGTCAGCTCTGTTATAATGCTGTGGAATCTCACAATTGCTTCCTCCAGTTTTGATCAAGGGTACTGCAAACTTCAGTACCGTCAGGATCTGGTCACTTACAGGAAGAGTGGACTGCCAAGTGTGAAGTGTTCCAATAACTAGGAACATTATTTCTACACGTTTCTATTCCGTGTATACGTGTATGCTTTCTTCGTTACTGCTTTTTTCTTTAGATTTCTTACCGGCTTTTTCCTGTGATTTCCTTTTATTTTACTTTATTCATTTATATATTTCCCATTTTTCTGTCTAATTTCTCTCCGCTGTTTCCTTGTTTCTCCTATATTTTATTTCTTTAACCTTGTTAAGTTTATTTCGTACCTTCTGTCTACTACGCAACTTTCCTCCTGTATTTGCATCCTCTTTCTCTTCCAAAGTTTCGTCATTCCCTTCTTCTCTCTCATATTGTATTCTTTCTTTCTTTCGTCTTGTGTTTATCTTTTTTATGTACTTAAGTATACCGTCAAATCTTACTATTTCTCATTGCGTCATGTCATTCTTGTAAGCTCTTTTAAGACGCTGCAAAGAGCGACTATTGGTTTCTTCATGTCTGCCCATCCCTCTCTCTGTCCGTCCGCACGGGACAACTCGGCTCCCACTGGAAGGATTTTCATGAAATTTTATTCTTTGGTTTCAGGTCAGACCGGTTACAGAATGCAATTGCACTTTCGATCAAACAAAAATTCACGCATTTTACATGGACGACGAAGTACGTTGGTGATAGATTGTTCTGAAATCTTCTTGGGTTATGAAAAGTTTTAGATAAAAATATAGGAAAAATAAAATCATATATTTCGAATTAGATGTATAGATTCAAGGATCGGTTGGAAAGTTAACGTGAAAAATAAAGAAGTGTTACAAATATTTAAGAAGGAAAGTAACATCCTACGCACAATAAAACGGAGGACGTCTAATTGGTTAGGCCACATCTTACGCAGGATCTGCCTTCCAAAACACGTTATTGGAGGAAAACCAAAAAGAAGGAAGAAGGGGATGGGAGGAGAGAAGACGAGGAAAAAGTCATAAGCAGTTACTGGAGAAGTCGCTGTGGAGTAGGGTATGAACCTCTCTTAGGACTGACTACTTGATGATGAACGTTATGATATGTTAATAATAATGGTGATAATATTGTTCTCGAAATTCGAACCGATTTGAGATAATTGCGAAGAATACGTCACAGCGAGATACAGTTTCGCTGTATATGGCAAGAATTTAAGGCAAAAATAAATAAGGCCTTAATACTAAACGCCCGTATTTTTCGACAGGATGACCTTTGAAGTCACGACGCATTTTACATTGGGAATAGTTAAGACGTAGTCAGGTTGTAGTGTTCAGCACTTATTTCTTCACGCGTGAGTGTAATTACGGAATAGTGTGTCACCACTTAATGCTAGACTGTAATTTGTTGTAGTGCTAATTTTGAAATGTGCCATCCCCGTTGTGTGTAGTAACCAATAGGTAGGGTAATTACAGTGAATAGCACAACAATATGTGTCTAATTGGTGTTTATTAGAAAATGACAAAACTACATATTTCGGCCAATGTTGGCTATCATCAGTTTTATCACTCGAAAGATACGCGGCTGCATGCTTTATATGAACACTCTCACAGCATATACATCTTCCGGATGAAAAACCTGATGATGGTCAACGTTGGCCGAAACATGTAGTTTTGTCATTTTCTAATAAAACATTAATTAGATATACATTGTTGTGTTATTGACTGTAATTACCCTGCCTATTGTTTCAGTGCGACGTCATAACATGTGATCTAATCTTTCTTTGCGACGTCACTTTTCTGTTTGATCAAAATGTGTAGTGTTTTTTGCTTACAGCAAAATATGAAATTTTGTAGGTTTCGAAATCATAAATATATGTATAAATTGCATAGGAATTATAATTGTTACGTCATAAGTCAAAACGTATATCGACAGGGCGAGAAATTGCTGGGTTGTCTGAAAATTATAATCTTCAGAAACAAAATCTGTGTCGATGCATATGCAGTAAGTTCTTCAGATAAATGTAGCAGAACCTAATAATATGTATAATATTTTACAACATTCTGTCAATCCCCAATATAGATCCACTCTTCTTTCACCGCAATTTGTGACGGTACATCGAGGGTCGCTTTATTTCGAAATAGTATAGAGGAAAATAGGGAATTCCTGTTTACCGAATTTTATGGGTGCTATATTGGATTACGCTGTATAGGCGTTGAGTGCATATACATAGCCTACATATATGAAGAGGGAGAGAGAGGAGAGGGGAGAGAGAGAGAGAGAGAGAGAGAGAGAGAGAGAGAGAGAGGGAGAGAGAGCGAGAAGATTTGTGAACAGCAACCAAGTGAAAACCCTGTGGATTAAAAGTAGGAACCTCGGAGATGAATCCGGGAGGCAAAGATCCCAGCGAGCCTTAGTTTTACGTAATACGCTCATTTTCTATGTTGTCTGATTTAATACCACCCAAATGAACTTCAAGGCTTACTTCAACTATACTTGCCTTGTTCTGCACACTGTTGCATTTGCACATATTTCTCGTGAATTCGCAATGCCTTTAGAAACAATACTGCATATTCTGTTTGCATTCCATAAATGTGGAGCGCACCACATTCCACGGGCACTCATATCAGAACCTTTGAACTGAGTGTTCTACAATCCTGGCTGTATTATTTCGTGTCTGTCTGTTCAGGTGTTAATGTGTAGCGGGTAACAGATTCTGTTCTGTTCAGTTATACATTGTTGTCCTTTCGATCCAAAAACCTTGTAGCGTTTAAGTTTGGAGTGTAAATATGTAGTCTAGAATGGAAAGCTGTCCCTGGCATTTACTGTAGATTGAAATGGTTTATCAACGGCAGAAATAGTGGAGTAAAGGTCTTAAGTTTTTGCAATACTGATGTAGTTGAAACTTTAAAATTGTCTTGAAGTTAGTATTTCTCCTATCTAAATTACTTGAAGTAATAAACAAAAACATTTGAGCCGTCAATCACAAATATTGTTTAGAAAGTAGTTTTCGTCATCCTGAATAGGCCTGTCCCACTTGCGGCCCGCGAACCCCATGTGGCCCCCAGTAAAAGTATTTGCGGCCCTCGGTCACCAGAATAGTTTTCAGAGGTACAGTTTAACAAACATGATATAATGAGTCTACAGAACATGACATGACAACTTTATTAGCAGGGAAAAAGTTTAGAAACTGTAAATCATCACTTTAAAGACAACACAAAGCAAACCTGTATTTCTCTCTGTTTCATCGAGTTAATAAATTCTACTACCTTGCATTCAACCATACTTTAGCCTAGTTTATTATTATTATTTTATAAATAACTGTGTTCTAGTTAATTCAATACTCCCTTGTTTAGATACATACACAAGTGCGGCCCGGAGGCTAGTCTATGAATTATGTGGCCCTGCTTTGGGTTTAAGTTGGCCAGCCCTGGTCTAGATCTTCTATTATTTCTTTCTCTCATTTATACGTCACAACGAGATGACTCACACTAATATTGGTCCTTTAAGTAGGTTTATGAGAACAGATACTGGCTGTGTTGGCTTATTTCAGCCAGTAATTCAACATTTGAAATGGTTTATAGGATGTCCTGAGAATTAAAGGTTATGCATTATCGATTTAAAAAAATAAATTCATCAGGCAGCTCCCTTTTTAGACTGCGAGTAACAAGCGCCAAATTCAGTCCATGAATAACGGATAAATTATCAGATACACGGGGCATTGTTTTGAGCGATAAACATCAGATTATTTACGAACTGAATGCAGGTCTTGGGTCTGCAGGTTTTTAAAACATGCTGTAAACTCTCTGAAAATAATTTAATAACCTTGACATCTTGATCAGTATCTTACAGAGGGCGAGGAAACTCATTAATAATATCCACCCAATAATCTGTATCCTGTTCAGATAATGAAACAATTTGCCCAGTTGGACTGGGATTATATGTCAGATGGTCCCATGTATGGGGGAAGGGTCAGTCTTTCTGCATAGGAGGGTGGTCTGATTCACATCGGAAAATTACCCTCTTGCAGACCTGATTCATATACTAAAACTACGCATCACGCTCAGAGTATTCTGTTTTGAAATGCATAGAAAACTTTATTAAAAGAAGCCTTTCGAACGATTTACTGTACTTTACTTCGTACTTAGTCTCTGTTTCGAACTTCCAGTATTTGAGCTTTTTCATTATTCCTTCTGTATTCACGCTTGCAATGCACATCTTACTTGATCATTCTGCAGTTATAAAATACGTCCCCCTTTCCATTCATACAAAATCGGGCCTTAAAAAATTTGTTTTCTGTAAGCTTTCACTCTGCGTATTGGCATAATGGCCTTCTCATTAAAGAAAAAGGCTCCATCTCTGTTTGAAAATGCTCATACAGTTGGCACACCGTCCGCGTCATCTTCATCCAGCGGCAAGAGTCCAAAAGAGCGTTAGCTAGTCTGCATTGCGTGCCATCTGCTGCAAACATATAGAGTAAGCTAATGACCGAGCAAGGATCCACACTGACCAATGCGTAAACAGGGCGCAGAAAAGGGTGAAAGAAATGAAAGGTTGAATAGGGAAGAGGGTACGTCACAGCTGGTACACTGCGGGTCGAATAAGAAGAAGAAGACGATTTGGCTTTTTGTGATGCTTTTGTTTTATATTGATTTTGTCTTAGGAAGGAATTCAAAAGTCATCAATGGTTATTGCAGTAAAAAGCAGTTCAACACGAACATTTGTGTTTGTTCGAGCTGGGTTATTCAAATGGCTTGATTGCTTGCTTTCTCTTCTATGTAATATATTAACCAGTCAAAATCTGCCCCATCCGACGCAATTATCAGATTAAATATGCCAACTTTTCAAATACATGTAACAAAGCATTATAATAGTTGAAGCTTCCGCGGCGACAGAATTACACGAAATTTCGTCGGACAGACAGCAGCTTTAGGACGTGAAGGTTTATCGACGTTTCAGGTACTGAATGCATCCCCATCTTTAGGATGTTGCTGGGACTTTGCTAGAAAATTTCATTGAATATCGATATTATTTGGGATTTTGGGGTGCATTTTAATATTACGCTGCGCTACTTGCTTGGATATTGTTCCATATCTTTTGCCTTTCATAAAAGTTGTTTACTAAACTGACTCTGTTCTCACCTTTAGATGGAAGAGGGTGAGAAGAGTCTATTTTTTACGCCTGTTTGGATTATCTATTCTCTAATACAAAAGGACGTTATAAGACTGTAAGAAATTACCTTGAGATGTACATGCGTATTGCTTAAGGGGGGAAAAAAAAAGAATTTGTTACAGAGTTTTTGTAGCAACTCTTCCACCCAGAAGTTCAGCAAGGAAATGGAGCATCAAATTATGGCCGACCTTCATATGTCGCCGTAACCATTGGCATGAACGTAGGTAGGTTGAACTGGCTCACGATTGTGTCAAATGACTGAATGACTTTCGCTTCAGCGGTGTTGGGTACTGGGGAACTGGTAACATCGTCAGGTATGTAATAAGGTGAATGTATGATAGATACTTCGTGATGGATGTAGGCGGAAGGAATAAGCTTAGGATTTTAATAGATGGTACTGCACACCGTTAACATTACTGTATTAATGATAATTTTAATGCGTCATGTTATTTATAACATATTTCGACCATATTACGGACATCCTCAGAGCGAACATAAGTATAAAATTATAGAAGTATCGAAATTATATAATATTATGTGTCATTTTGATTGACATTTCTTTCATACAACTTTCTGTAACACGTATTCCATTTATTTATTTTTGTGAAAATTATTATCGTAAGCTGAATTTTAATTGTAATTAAAGTTAAAAAAAATAAGATATCCAAAAAAAAAAAACCTCCCCTGATAATATTCTTTCTTTTCTGGTTAGGTGTGCTTACATTTCAAGAAATCGTCGATGGTATGTTGGTTACGTTTCCGTTAGTGCAATAAATTGTTTTCACTTTTGTTTTTATTGAGAATAATTAAAAAATAAAACCTAGGCTTTTGTTGAATGTCAGGGATTTTACTGTAACATCAGCAGTATCTTTACTCAAGACTTTAAAAATACGTACACACGGTATTATGGGCACAGACCGATCCCAGTGACCGCGCTATCTGAGTTGTGACTTTGCGGCCGCTCGTTTGCTGGGTTTGTGGGTTCGATTCCCGCCGGGAGTGTGGATGTCTGTTTTTGTCTTTTTCTCTGCATCGGGCTGATCACTCGTCCAGACGATTCCTACCGACTGTGGTGTGTCTGAGTGTGATCGTGAACATGATCTGTGATCGTGAAGCTTCAATAATGAGGAGGCCATGACCCACTACGTGCTGCGTAAAAAAAAAGGTAAATCAGTCCCATTACAGGCCCGAGGTTCCCAGAGGGTTCCAGGGAGTTAGGTTCCCAGATTACATGACAATGGCCCAGGATGGTGGTAAGGTCAGCCTTACGCACCGGTCGCCTTTACCCCCAGGAAATACTCCTGGTACTCATTTCTGTTAGACGCTGAGTCGACTCCTGGGCCATAGTGCGATTGGAAGGATTATGTCAACGAAAAATTCCAATGACACCATCTGGAATCGAACCAGCGAACTTCCGATTTGTAGCACAGCGCCTTAACTGTGTGCCATGGGAAAATGAACTATGATTACGGTTACTGTAATTTGCAGAGTGGACGCTAAGTATTTTTAAGTCGTAACTCCCTAATCACCTTCGCATCTCTACTCGGTAAGCCTGCTTTATGTTCCTACATTCATTCATTTTCATATGAAACAGAATAGACCCCCCTGTTCTACAGAACAGTGTGAATAGTCTCATGGATTTACATAAAGTTTACAGGCTGGGTTAGAATGACCACAAGAGGAAGGGGCAGAACGGAACAAAGAAACTGAAGGCAAGAGGAGACAAAGAAAATAAGCAATAAGAAATGTAATCATGGAAAGTAACCCACATAACACCCTGCCTACTATTGTGCTTCTTCCTCATAAACCAAAATGTGCGAGACACAGAAACCCACTTGCTTGTTCTGGTAGTGTGTGGCGCAGTCCACACTGTTTGTAATAATGTCCGAAGTCTGAGGGAGAAAGGGTAGACCGCTTGCAGCACGCCATAGTCTGCGTGTCATAAAAGCTGTGTGTGTGTGTGTGTGTGTGTGTGTGTGTGTGTGTGTGTGTGTGTACGTGCGTGTGTGTGTGTGTGTGTGTGTGTGTGGTTCAGTCTGCTGTAAAAACGTACGCCAGCCGTATCATCAAAAATTACAACATATCCCTTCCAAACCTTACACAGTATTCCTGTGCCTTTGTAACTCCGACCTCTCAACCCTTCTTGTCTTGTCTTTTACTGCCCTTCATCTGGGCGAAGGACAGTTGTCCTTTGTAACTCCAGAGAAGTAGAAGTCTGCAGCGTCTGATGGCATGGCCTGATTTTACCAAGGCCTTGATCATAAAAAGTGCAGAATAAAACCGTAGCGTGGCTAGGATTGTCTTTATTTCAGCGCTGTCAGGAATTTTAATAAAGTGACATAAATCCAGGAAGTGGGATCTTCTTAGAAGTGAATAGTTAGTTAGATAATCAAGAATTACTTACGTTTACCCAGCTTCCTATTGATAAATACAGGGAAGTGGGGCTTTTGCCCTGAGGTTAATGCGGTCGGAGAGTGAAGTTAACAATTTAACCTCACACTAGTATCCAAGTTAGAATAAGTGAACCTATATCTACTTCACTATATCGACTGATGGCATGGCTCTTAAGCTAGGCGCGCCTTATCCAGTAGATATTACATGCTTCCTGTCCAGTGGTTTGGAGGTGAATTTGGCAGAGGCCTGATGCTGACCACTCACTTCCTTCTAGTGTCAAATTTAAGAATGACGATTGGGCTGAAGCATTTCACCGGATGCCTTAATGGCACGCACAGGGACAGCTGTACATTTTATGGAATCAGTAGTTACACTACCGCGTTTATAGGAATCCGTTATTTGTTGCAACACTTCCTTAGTCACTTCAACCCAGTCCACACTGTTACGGCAGGTTGGAAGCTCAGTCCGCTGGGAAGAAAGCTGCCGGAGAGTAGAACCGAGCACTGAACCGCCATTTAGTGACGAGATGGGCATTCACCTTCACTCCCCCCACCCCCTTTTATTTTCATGATTCTGTTGTTACTGAAGGACTGGCAAAATTTTACTTTATTGATTCTGCCTTGTACCTACATGTTGTAAGGTGCCCATTCTAATATCTTCTTCCCGTCTTAGCACATGTCTCGCAAGTGGCTTTTCTTTAACTTCCTTAATCAAAATATTCTGTGCCTTCGGCTTCTTCCTTATACGTGCGATTGGTTTTGTGCTTCACGCCCATCTGTATTCGTAATTAACCTGGTTTCAACGTGCAGAGTAAAAGTGGTATGTTTCCCGCTGTCATATGTTAATTTTCTCGTTGTAGCTTTCTTAAGAGAAGGGATTCTCATCAGTAAAGGCACGCCTGCACCCCATGAAGGCATGTAAGGGATTGGAGGTATAACTCCAGTCTTTCTTAATCTTGGAGGTAGAGGGAGGTGAGTGATCAGCTGTGCATTCGACCTCCGGGATACAAAGCCGATATAATAAAACAAGAGGCTGGAAGAACCCCAAAGTCAGACTGGATATGTAGGGGAAGAGAAAAACCTTTTGCTTTTGTTGATAAAGGAGCACGATTATTCACTGGATTGTTTAGTCCAGTGCCTACCCATTAAACCGGCTGTTCTCCCTTGGCTTATTTCCCCTTTCTGATTGTTCCCATACACATTTCATGCTGTTCCCTCGGAGTGACAGAAATTTAAATCTTCTGACTGTTATTTGGAAGGCGACAGATTCAGACCTTGACCGGACAAATTCGACCAGGGATTTGGTTGTCCCATCAGACAACGTTGGTATAGCACCTAACATTAGGCCACGACTGCTGTATTACACATTCTTGACAGTTCGTTATGTACAAATGTTTAAACCAGTCGATGATTTAATAAGGTATAGAGAGAAGCCATTATATACAAAAAAATTAGAAAAGAGATAAACAAACAAAAAAGTTTATGGTTTAATCAAGGGACAGGGTCCACAGGCCAACTTCTATTAGTTTGTAGACGTAACAGCTACATAACAAAGGAGACCTGCGGATTTTGTCTTGATTGGCCACAGCACACATAAACGTATTCACAAAGGACATGTTTCTTTGAGTTCTGCTGGCATGGAGAGAGTTCGACTGGAAAATGTGACAGCGAAAGCGTAGATCTACTGTACTGCTGCGAAGACGTACGGAGAGAAGCCAATTAGCACCTGTAATCAGGGGAAGGAAAGAGAACTGCGAAATAGTATTAAAATAAAACTGCAAAAGAACAGTCCATTGGGACAGAAGGTAATTTTATCAACAAGAGTTTAAAAACTTATTCTAAGAGAGGCATAACAAACGGCATGCCTGCCGGAAACTTTATGTACTCCAGAGAGTTCTTCAATGCGAGAAAATCGTAATAATATACTATCTTTATTCTTTCCATACATTTCGTGTGTAAAACACACTAATTAAAGTAAAGAACTTGACTGTACTAATTAAAGACAAGTAGATACTATTTTTACTGGCCTGAAAGTAAAATTTCGGTAAGCCGGGCGTAAAATGGAAATCTCTAGTTGATGTCTGATATAAGATAGATAAATGTTCGCCGGGGGCTGTGCCTCCCGCAGGTGCCATCACAAGAAACTTGCAGGAGTCTGACTGTGATTAGTATGAGAGATGGGGCTAAGTCCAGTGCGCAGATCCTGCTAACTTCTCGTTTCAGAAGTTAATGGTGCAATAACGCGTGAATTAATTGCCCACAAAGAGCAGCCGTTAATTGCTCTTACACACGACTAGTAACGACCCCTTCTCACTTCGTCAACACTATAACTTCACACTATCCCCCCCCCACCCCATCCCCCTCCCGCGAACTTCGCTAGTCTCTTTGTATTTACTACCATTACCTACTTCTATACATGCCACCAACCCACTAACACACTCATTGTTGCTAATCTTCCATTTGACCAGAACAGCCAACTTTACCTTCACATGTCGTTAGGACATGAATAATTGGCATATTTTATAGGGTTTTGTGATATTCATGACTTGAAAGATTGCCATTTATGTTTGTGGTTGTTTAAAAGTCTATGTACAGTCGAATTTGTGGTGATAGAATATCACACAATATAAAATGTTATGAAGCTAATCAGTGTATGGAGACCATTGCCATCTTCTTGTTTGTCATTTCGTACAACCCTAGGCTGAACATTGTACGTTCCTCGGAAATGTTTTTATCATTCCTGAAAGCCGTAACTTTTATACACGTTTCCGTTAGAGAATTGGCACCAGGTCTCTGACAAGATGTACAGAGGGTGGGGCATGGCCTTGACCACCCACGTCATCCTAGGTCCGAGGTTGACTATTTGTTGTGTTGTGCCTCAGCCTGTCCTCAGTGTCGCCGTGACGTTTGAAGGGCCAGAGTTTACCTTTTCTTAAGAATTCTCACAAAAGTCTAAGTTGCTTGGGAGAGGATTTTACCTAAGCTGTCGTTTGACCATTTTAAGTACTCCTATTTAGGTTACTATACACGTGTGTACCACCTGGTTTAGTAACAAAGGTCTGTATTTTACCAGCAAAATATTTATTTTGAGTCATATAAGATTGCCAGAGCAAACAGCATTTATATTCATTAACCGACTATTCTTTGTCGTGGAAAAACAGTGTGTTTTCTGCGATGTAGCAATCCAGTTTCTAAATATTATTAAATGAATCTTATGTTTATGGGACCGTGCATCATCTTTATAGTTGAGTAAAGAGAAACCAACTTGATGCCACTTATTTTATTATTTATTCAATACTCATTCAATGCTCAACATGTTTCGGCC
>Ga0123357_10006148_pt1 | contig 14558 bp, 11 predicted proteins | sample TergutEmb28metaG_FD_89873 | JGI IMG/M metagenome (GOLD analysis project Ga0123357, IMG submission 89873) | Embiratermes neotenicus P4 segment gut microbial communities from Petit-Saut dam, French Guiana - Emb289 P4 | ecosystem: Host-associated > Arthropoda: Insects > Digestive system > Gut ...
CGGTTACACGGCGGTGTTCATCGGCTTTCCCATGGTGTTGCAGCCGGAAGCGATTTTCCAGATCGCACTGGCGCGCTCCGAGGAGATCATGCTGGGCAGCCTGTGCGCGGTGGTGGTCGGCGCCTTGGTGTTCCCGGTATCCATCAAGTCGATGATCGGTCAGCGCGTCGGGGCGCTGATGAACGACGCCCGGACCTGGTGCGCGCAGGCGCTGGCACGCCGGGGCAGCTCGGATGAACTGCGTCGGCGGCTGGCCCACGACCTGTCGCAACTGGATCTGGTGATTCCGTTCGCCAACCGCGACGACCCGCGCCACGGCGAGCTGGGCGTGTGGCTGTCGGAACTGCGGGCGACCCTGCTGGGCATGATGCCGGTGCTGGCCGCGCTGGAAGCCCGGCTCGACAACCTCGGCGACGCCGCCGCCCAGAACGCCGAACTCACGCGCCTGCGCCAGGACATGAGCGAATGGATGGGGCAGGGCGCGCCACCGTCGCTGGACGCCCTGCAAGACTTCCAGCGCCGCATCGAGGCCCTGCGTCCGGCGATGAGCGCCGAAAGCCTCAACCTGCTGCAAAACAGCCTGCTGCTGCGCCTGAAGGAACTGGCCGAGCTGTGGTACGACAGCCGCCATTTGCAGCAGGCGCTGCTGGACGGCGTGCCGCCGCCCGAAGCGGCTTCGGGCATCGACCTGCACCGGCTGGTGAGCATCGAAAACCGCCACATCGACTGGAGCATGCTGCTGTTTTCGTCGTCGGCGGCGGGCGTCACCCTGTTCACGTACTGCCTGCTGTGGATCGGCATCGGCTGGACGGAGGGCGTTTCCGGGGCCATGATGGCCGCCGTCGCTGCCTCGTTCTTCGCCGCGCAGGACGATCCCGCGCCGAACATCTTCAGCATGGTGAACTGGTCCCTGGTGGCGATTTTGACCACCGGTGTCTACCTGTTCGGCGTGTTTCCGCTGATCCACGACTTCTGGCCGCTGGCGCTGACCATCACGCCCGGCTTCCTGCTGGTCGGCCTGATGGTGTCCCGCCCCAGTTTGTTCCTGGCGGGCATGACCCTGGTCACCAACGTGGCCACGCTGATGTCGATCCAGAACCACGGCGCCGGGGCGGATTTCACCAGCTACGTCAACTCGTCGGTGGCCTCCATCCTCGGCCTGCTGTTCGCCTTGCTGATCACGCGGCTGTTCCGTTCCGTCGGCGCCGAATGGAGCGCCCAGCGGCTGATCCGCCAGGGCTGGCGGATCATCGCCGGGGTGGCCGAGGGCCACGGCCGCCAGGACCGCGAGCGGTTCATGGTGCGGATGCTGGATCTGCTCGGCCTGCTGGCGCCGCGCTTGGCCGCGCTGCCCGAAGGCAGCGAAGCCGTTGGCGTGGACATGCTCGGCGAGGTGCGCATTGGCCTGAACATCCTGAACCTGCGCCGGGCGCGCGGCGACTTGCCGGCGGCCAATCAGGCCGCGCTCGATCAACTGCTGGCCGGCGTGGCCGCCCATTACCGCGCCTGCGAGCGCACCGGCCGGCCACTGCCGCCGCCGCAGGCGCTGAAAGAAGAACTGGAAGCCTCGCTGCCTCGCCTGCGCACGCTGCCGCCGGGCAACGTGCGCGACGAAGCCTTGCTGGGGCTGATCGGCCTGCGGTTCGGTCTGTTCCCACGGCAGCAGATGGCGGATGTGCCGAAGGAGCAGGCGTGAGGCGCTGGGCGGTGGCAGGCTGGCGCATGGTCTGCTTGCCGCGTTTCGTTATTAACATAATATACATCGTATGAAGTAAAAGATAGGCAGGCCGTACTCCGGCATCTGCTGCAAAGCCGCGCCGAGCAAGGCCGCAAGCTGCGGGCGATGTATCTTCTTTGGGCTGGTCGCGGGCCGACTGCGCGAAGTTCCTTCATGTCACCGAGCGCAGTTTGCATAACTGGGAGACTGGTCGTCACGCCGTCCTATTCGCAGCGTACCGGTTGCTGCGCATCCATTGCGGCATGAGCCTGCCGGGTCGCGACTGGCGCGGCTGGTCGATCTCTCGCGGCAAGCTGTGTACCGCAACCTAGGCCGGTCGCAAGCCAACTTGGCCTCAAGATCGGACCAGGCCTCCATCAGGCGTTCCAGCAGTTCTGCCGGAGGAAGTCTCAAGGCGCTTAGGGAGCGCGCATCACTTGAAATCCCGGGCTACCAGCACCCCTTGCGCCAACACGATATACAAGTTGCCGTCCAAGCCGTACTTGACGTGTTCGACTTCGGGGAGTCGGTATTGCGCTGGGTCATCCAGAAGCTCCTGCGACGAGGCTGGCGTTTTGTTACCTGATAGCGGCGTCACCGTGCCGTCGGGCGAAACCCGGTAGATGTCACTAAACCCACTGCCCAATAGTCTTTGGCCGACCACCAAGTCGTCGCCCGCCACCGTGAATGTCTGAAAGATCGCGGTCATGAAGAAAGTAGCTTGACCATTACCAATTTCGTAGTCCACCCTGGAGCCATCCGCCAGTCGGTACCACGAATAATAGCCCCCGCCTCTGCTGGTCAGCACATGGATGCGGCCTTGGCGGTCGGAATCCAATGCTTTGACGTCGCCCTCGATTCCCAGCGCGGCAAGATCAAGCGTCTTGACCTGATAGTCGGAATCGATGGTGCGAATCTGGCCATTATCAATTAGGTAGAACAGGCCCGAGGCATCCGCTTCCAGATCATGCGGCGCGACAAAGCTCGCCGCGTTTCCTTGTCCGTCCGCATACGCAGGTGGCTGGCTGTGCGTTCCAGCCACCAGTCGGCCGTCGTTTGCATACATCATCTGCGTCGGTTCCTGCCACGGCGAGAATTTGAACAGGCCGGGGCGGTAGTAGTTCCAGCCTCCTTGCGCCGTGTAGCGAGCCACCTCCTGTTCATCAAGCGCAAAAAAACGGTCGCTGGATGCTGCCACGTAGCTGAGCACGAAGGATTCCCCAGTGCTTTCATTGCGGTAAAAGCCGCTGGGGTACCGCACCATTTCAGGAGGGGGCATCCCCGTGAACGTGAGGTAGGTGTTCAACGCAATGACCGTCTTGACCACACCACCAGACAATTTCAGGATGGCGGGCTGCAAGTTATTTGGAATCAGGTTCGACGGGCCAAAGCTCATGTTGGCGCAGTTTTCGCCAGTTTCTGTTAAATACACCGCATCCTGGTATACCGCAGCTCGCAGCAAGTGCGCATACTCCGCCGTTGCCGCAGGGCCAGCAGTGGAGCGGCAATCGGTGAAATCCACGGATACTTTGCCAGTAAGCAGTTCCAGTTTTCCCAACCCGTGCACGACAGGCGGTTGTTCCGGGTCTGCGGGCTGCTCCGGCTGGCTGCTGCCACCGCACCCTGCCGCCAAAGCCATGACCACACAGGTCAACGGCCATTTCCAATAATTATTTGCCATAAACTTCAACCTCCGAGTATGCAAGCCAAGAGCCAAAATTTTCTGCTTCGATCATGACATATCTGTAATTTCCGGATAAAGAAATGTAAAAGGGGGTGAGATCATATTGATCATAGAACGTCCAATACGCAATGGGGTTAGCGGGTATTTGGCCAACGCCTGGGGCGGTCACTGAAATAGAATTTCCGCCGTGGACAGCAAAATTTATGGGTTCGCCATTCTGGGCTGAAGATCGCATCATCATACGTACCCCACTTAATTCTCTGATTGAGCCAAGATCAAGCACAATACTTCCCCAATTGCTGCCCGCATTCCAGAATACTCCGTCATAGAATTTTTGATCAAAAAGTGCATTCAAGTTGGCTGTGCTTGTGATGGAGTATGCTGCCGTTATGGGGAGTCGTTTCGGAATGCTAAATGTTGAAGGATCGACGTATCGAACTTGCATAATTGGAAGGCCGAAGCCAGGCACTTCGTCATATTTTCCAGTGGCCTGCAGTGCCTTTCGTATATAAGTTTCCCTTTCAATTGGCCGGGTCGTGGCATCTCCATAACGTGCAGCAATCGCAGCGACCAACGGTGCGGCAAAAGATGTTCCTGTATATGAGCCAATAGTGCCATCAGCTAGCGTCGTCGTCATTTCTGAACCGGGAGCCCATACTTCAACGCAGGGGCCGTAGTTCGAGGCATCTTCCGTGGCATAATTAAAATTGGTATTGGGTGTGCGTGGGTATCTGCTGCCGTTGCGATCTGTTCCACCTACAACAAGAATGCCATCCATCGGATCAGCAGATGAGCCGTTGTAATTGAATGCCTGCAAGCAAGCATTTTTATTAAAATTACCAGCCGCCTGTGCGACCATTAATCTTCCAGATGCTCTTTTAATGACTCGGCCAATTAACGAATTGTGATTGAATATATTGTTTTCAGAGGAATCGGCTGTGCCGCTAATTGATAAATTCAATGTCGAAAATTGATCCAATTGTTCTGCGAAATTGGCGGCCGTTGCAATATTGAAAAATAGATTTTCAGTATCTATCACGCCCCAATTTGACTCCACTCCAAAGTGAACAATCGGCTGTCCGGGATTAATACCTCTAATTCTACTGAAGTTTGCTTTGGCAACAGCCAGCGAAAGAACACTTGCCGGATGATCAAAACCTGGTGTAGGATGAGCTTGGGCAGATAGTGTGAAATTGAACTCTCTACTCAACGCGGGACTATCGTAAGGAGCGTCAACGATATAAAAATTGTTATTCGCTACCGTGATTGAGTCATCTGCATTGATTGCTTGTTTTCCCCACGGAATAATCTCGCTATTCAAGATGGTTATTCCGTCATCAACCACGCGATCGTAATATGCGGAGAAATTAGCTTGCGGCTTATCATCGATCCTATCGATTGATACGACATCTCCAGATTCCATCAAAGCCTTGATTTCACGCTCATCGATATCGGCAAAAAATGCCGGAGCTGACGGTGATATTTTGCTGGAATTTTTAAGCGAAGATCTGCCAACGATTTCATTCTTTAATCTCTCGGCGCCAGGAGAATAGTCGAGCGCATCAATATTTTTCATGATGTAAGCACTCTTTTCTTCTCCCCTGACGATTGAAGGCACAACTGCGCGAACATACCCGTTGTCTATTGCAGTTTGCTCGTATTCTTGCACGACAAATGGGTTCATATAAATCATATATCTATGATTTTCTCTTTGCGCGCTTGAATTCTGTGTTTGTGCGACGGCGGCAGCGACACTCCAGAGGCCAAACACGGCGGCAGACAGGACGGACAGTCTCGACCCCATGGTGTTCTCCAAGTTTCAGGTGAATGGATACTTCATCTTACGATTGATGCAAAAAAAAACACTAGGGGTTTACCCTTATGTGAATTACGACAGGAGTAAATATTAACCTCCGATTTTTGCGGCCCGCTGAAGTCCGAGTGATCGTTGTCGATGCTCACGTGATCTCCGAACCGTGGAGGATCGCGCCCAACCCCAACGCACGGCCCCGCTGACCGCACCATCAACAAGGACTGGCACCGCTCTGGTGGCGGTAGCGCCGTGCTGCTGACCACGGGCCACCTTGGCTATTTTTGCCCAACCTCCAATAAGGTTCAATCGCTTGTAACGTGATCTACCGCACGCTGTACGTACTGGACTTCATCGATCATGCCGACCTGCGCCAGGCCGTGCAGAAGGCACTTAACCGCAGTGAAGCCTGCCGTCGCTTTCGGAAGACAGTAGCGTTCGTCAACACCGGCGCCTTCCGAGTCAAGACCGAGGCGGAACAGGCGTTGTGGAATGAGTGTTCCCAGTTGATCGCCAACGCGGTGATCTTCTACAACACGGCCCTGCTGTCCAGGATCTACGAGCAGAAACTGACGGCCGGTGACACCGCCGCTATCGAGATCCTGCGCGGCATCTCGCCGGTCGCCGCACCGAGAGTGCTTTTTCACCCCGCATGGGCGCACTTGGTCAGATCGTCGGTCACCGGCGCTACTCGGAGCACTGGATGGTGTTCGCGTCGCTCGATCCTTGTCAAGCTTGCCATGGCGCCACCCAAAGTTAAATGCTGCGCAGTGGCGGGGTTTTCGGCGCTGTAGCGAGGATGCGGTTTCGCTTCTTTGACGATTGTGGCAATTCTGGCGGCAGCGCATCAATTTCTGCGTCAGTGAATTGACGCCCGAGTTGTTCGGTCTCGGGCATCCCCAAAGGCTGGGGCGGCGCCGCTTTGGACGTATGGGTGGCCAGAATAGGCGCTGTCCGCAGAGTGTCAGCAGATGCGGTTCTTGGCGGAGTTTCCGGCTTGTTCGCGACGGAATGCATCTTGGTCCTGTTGAGCCGTATGCCCAGCGCCTGAAGCACCACGTCCGTGTCCTCGGTGCGGCGTGCATCTTGCTCAGCCTCCCACATACGCCGCTCCTGCATGAACGCCTCGTCACGATCCAGTTGCCTCTGGGACAGATACTCCAGCTCGACCCGCATGGCCTGCTGAACATGCTGCATCAGACGTGCCTCATCGAAGCTCTGAGTCTGTTTGTCGAGCCTGGCCAGCGTCTCACGCAGTATCTGATCCAATCGGGCCGAAATCTGCTGCCAGAACAACCCGCTCAGGACGACGCCAAGCACACCGCCGCCAATGCCACCCAGCAGCACGCCCCATACGAAATCAAAACCTGACGCGCTCATGCCGGCCCCACGCTTTCTTCTTCAGCATCCCATTTGCGCAGCAAATCCAGAGGGATTGAATCTGCCACTTGCGAGAAACGTTGGCCCACCGAGCGCCCAGCCTGCTTGAGCAGCACGATCACCGGGCTGCTGGGCTCGTGCACCTCGAACCACTCGCGTGCGGCGCGGATACTCAGCAACACATCGTCGCGCGTGCGCCACTCAGTGCCGACGTCCGGCATCTTGCCCTGCCCGGCCGGCAACTGTTCGGTTTCCGTTTCAACCTGCTGCGCTGCCGGTTCGGCAAGAATATCCAGCACACGCACCGGCTCGACAAAAAGATCCAGCACATGCATCAGCCCTTGCAGGGAGGGCGCGTCAATGCCGAGTTGGGATCGGGCCCAGACGTCGATTTCATACACAAGCCTCGCAGCCTGCGCAAGCAAATGCACCGGCGCATCGAGGCCGCCGGCGGCGCGCAAGGCCTCAAGTTGCTGGCTCACCGATTCCGGGCTTTGCGCATCGGCCGCCCGAGGAACGGCAAAGGCGCGCTCCACGTCACGCACCGTCAGGCGCAAGGCGGAATTGGAAACCACCACCATCTCGCGCACGTCGTTCAGCAGCCCTTCGGGGTCCGCCAGCCCGGCGAGTGCATTCGCGCGTACCTCGGGATCGAGCTGCCCCTCGATCACCATTTGCGGATGAACCGCTTCGGGCCACGTTTGAAGCGTGCCTGCCAACATCGAGAGCGTCTGCACCAGCCCCGCTGCCTGCCCCAGCCGCGCGCGGGCGCGGCAGAGCCAGACCAAAACGTGAATATCCTTGCTGCGCAGCAGTAGCCGGCGGCAGTCGCGCTCGATCTCCGCCCAACTGGGCGCTTCCGGAACGCCAACGAAACTACCGTACTGCGCCTCGCCACGCGGCGTCATGCGTGACAGCAGGAGGGCGTACTCGGGGTCGTATTCAAGGCTCGGACCGCACGGCGCCTCGCTGCTGATGGGCAACAGCTTTTCGGACTGCGTTGGATGTATGGAGGAATGAATTTTGGACATAAATTGGAACCAGAACGAAAATAAAACCACTCAATGGGCCGCGCCAATGTGGCCCGTGCCGATGTACTGCTCGGGCTCGAATACGAGGCCGACGGTATAGTCTTGGGTCACAGCCATCTCGTCGCCGTCAGGGATATTGGTGGCTGCGTCTTCCGAGCCGCCCAACCACGTCGACCAACCGAGCTTCTCTTTGTCTTCGAGCCGAGCGGGCGGCGTGCTGTCGCGGCGAACGCGCAGTTCGACCTCCCACACGAACTCGTAGCCAACGAAACCCCGAACCCATTCCACGAGCGGTTGCAGATCCTTGCCTTGTGGAGTGAAGCGCAGATACCGCTCAAGGCTCAGCGGTCCGAGCACCAGGCGGAACTTGTTCTGCCGGTCGGCAACCACCTCGCCAGCGATCGCTCCCTCGCCCATCACGCTCGACGCGTTGGGCCGCCCAAGCCGCGTGTGGTCCTCCTCGTCGATGCGGATCCAGTGCATCACGAACTCCTGCAACTGCACCGGCACGGCGAAAAAGCGCGCAAGCGTCGCCGCCAGTCCATCGGGGTGGCGCGCTTCGTGGATCAGGTGCGCCGAAGCGGCCAGCCGCGCGTGAGCTGGCAAAACCGAATCGTGAATTTCCAGCGGGTCATGGCCCGTCAAGCGCGCCACGTAGCGGCTGAACGTCTCGTCATCAGGCCGGTCGAGTCCGGCCGCCGATTGGCTCTGCGCCCATGCCCTGTACATGTGCGTGAGATAACGGTGGTGAAAAATGTCGAGAAAGTCCGCCAGCGTACTGTCTTGGTAGTTCTCGGTGCGCTCGCGCACCAACTCGCTGTAATGCAGCGGCAGCGGGCCATTGGGACCGAGCAGCCCAAGCCCATATAGCCACACTGCCGGCACCGCGGGGTTATTGCCTTTGCGCGCGCGAACAGCAGGCGGATCGGATGATGCCCCGTCCTCGAAAGGCAGCGACACCTCCGCGATCTCGCGCGGCGCGAAAGCCAGCGAAGCCGCCTGCCCGAGCCTGAAAGGCTCTTGCTGCGGACGGCTCGCCCGACCGATGGGCGGCCGATCTGGATACAGAACGCCCAAGCGCCGCATGAGCGCAATGAAGCCGAACCTCCAAGGTTCGGCGCGCACCCGCAACAGCAACGCCCGCAGGCTTGGCGCCAGAACATCACGACCATGCCGCATCAGACAATCCCCCTGCCACCCATGCGCACCGGCCAGCTCGCAACCGTGCCGCGCTGCATGGATTCGAGCACCGTCTGTGTAAAGACGTTGACGCTGACGTGCCGCGCCAGGTAATGCTCCAGCACCAACCCGAAGAGATATGGACTGGTGCCCGACAAGCCCTCCTCGTCCACGCTGAGCGTACAGCGCACGCCGCGCCCATAAATCAGCGGCCCCGCGCCCGGCAGACGCCGCGTGACCGGCTCGATGCGCGAGCCCACGAGACTGTCGATCTGCCGGCGCTGCGCCTCGTCGTCCGTCGCCACGAACAATCGCAGCATGTCGCGCAGCGCCTGCGCGCCCTCGCGATGCGGCATGCCGGCCAGCGGCAGATGATTGAAGCCCAGTTGGCGAATCAGCCGCCATGCCATCTCGCGCTGCGCGAAAGGTGACTTGGGCGCGCTCGGCGCGCGGATCAGCCCGACCCCGGTAACCGGAATCGAATCGGCCACCATCAGATCGTTGCGGCCATTGCGCGGCACCAGACCCGGCAGATCGCGGTTGGTCAACAGCGCCGTGACCGAAAGATGGTGAATTGACTCGGCATACGGCGCTTCATGCTGGTCCACCAAGGAAATGAAGACCTCCGTGCCGATGTAGGGCGTGCGCGTGCCGTATTTGCGCGCCGTGTCGGACTCCAGGCGCGGCTCGCGCCGCACCGAGAAATAGCGGCCATAGTTGCCCTCGTCCTCGTTGAGCGTCTGATAGAGCGGACGGAAGTCCAGCGCCGCCGTCGTCTGCGCCTGCTGCCCCCGGATGCGCTTGACCGCATACACCTCGAAATCCAGTGGCCGCGACCGGTCGGGCACCAGATGAAACTCCGGCTGTGCGGAATCGATCTCGATGCGATCGGTGCGCCGCTCGAACAGATTGACCACCGGCGTGCAGAACAGCGCGAACTGCCCCGCATCGACCAGCCCGCCCAGCGCGCCCGGCGGCTTGGTCAGCAAAACCAGCACCTCCGCCTCCTTGCCCGCCACCCGCGAAAGCCCAGGCGCCAGTTGCGTGAGCGCGAAAAAGTAAAACCGTTGCGGGCAGGCGAAATACTCGTGCAGCAGGTTGTGGCCGTGAAAAGTGTTCCACTCCAGCGGCAGCAGCCCCTGCCCCGGCTCCAGCCCTTCGTGAACCAGCGCGCCTTGCGTCACCACATGCGGGCGCTGCATCAGCCGGCCCGGCTCGCCGATGAAAGTCGCCACCGCCGAGGTGTGCAGCAACTCGAACAGATGCGAGGCCACCTGCTCATTGCCTTGCAGATACACCGGCAACCGGTCCAGCCCCGTCAGATCGCTGAAATTCAGCTCGCCCACCATCCGCAACCGCAGCCGCAGCGCCCCCGTCACCTGCACGTGCGGCGGCACATAGCGCTCGAGGGCCGGAATATCTGGCGGCGCGCCCGTCAGCTTCGCATCCGCGATCTCGATCGGCCAGAGCGTCACATCCTGGCTGGAGCGGAACTCGCACGGCGTCTGCTCGCCCGCTGGCACTTGCGCGTGAAACGCCGTGCCGCGCGGCACCACGAAGCCGCGCGTGAAATCGCCCTCCGTCACGCTTGGCGCCAGCCGTGCCACCGCCATTGAGGGCGTCGGGCTCAGGTAGTTGGGATACAGCACCTCCAGCAGCCGCTGCGTAAAGCGCGGGAACTCCGCGTCCAGCTTGATCTGCATGCGCGCCGACATGAAACTGAAGGACTCGATCAGACGCTCCACATACGGATCCTTCACCTCCACGCCATGCATGCCGAGCCGGCGCGCGATCTTGGGGTGCGCGGCGGCGAACTCGCCCGCCATCTCGCGCATGTAGATCAGTTCCTTGTTGTAGTAGTCGAGCAGTTGGGGGTCCATTGAATTTTCCGTATGCCGGTCGAACCGGCGATGGTTGTGAATAGATGAAACCGTCCATATCCGTTCAGTGGCACCAGCCGATAGCCGGAGCAAGCAATACCGGCACGGCCAGCAGCGATCACGGAGGGTGCAGCATCACAGCGTGGCGCTGAAACCTCATGGACGCCCTCCCTGCTGAAGCGCCAGAACTGGAGGATCGGTGTACGTCGTATCGATGGCAAGCCCCTGCGCGCGCGCTTTGGCTTCAGCTTCGGCACGCTCGCGCTCAAGTTCCTTCTTCCGTGCGGGCCACAGCTCCAGCCAGCGGCTGCGATCCTCTGGGGCAAAGTACTCTCTGCTGTCCGATGTCTCGCTCTTCAGTTCAAAGATCAGCAGATAAGCGCCCGGCTCCTTGGGATTCATGCGTTCGCTGTCGCGCATGAACTGGATCGTCAAATATACACCTGCCGCATACAACCGCCAGCGGGCCCCATCGTCCAGACGCATCCATTCATCCAATGTTGGCAGGTAATCAGGATCCAATCCATATACACCAAATTTTTTAATACTGTACTCTAAGGCATCGCGACCAATTAGCCGAGGTTGCGCCCTGAAAATATACCTTCGCCAGCCCGCTGCTCCTAGCATGTGTAGTAATCCGAATAAGTGATCGCGAGCCTCAAGATGAGCGATCGTTTCCAGATTGGTTGGAGCCGCATTGAAGCGAAAGACTCCAATTCCTTCGTCGAGCAACTCTGCATCTTCAGTTCCGGAACAACTCAAAACGTTCTCAATTCTGAAACTATGGATGCCGTGATCCACGTGGGCGACGCCCAGTTGATTTATTTGCCACCTAACCTTGTAGAAGTTGAGGCCGGCAGGCTCTCGCTTGACATTTACGCGCTCCCGTCCGTTTGCGAGAACAAAGCTCTCGCCTGATTGGCCCAATTTAATTGTAATAATTTTGTCGATCGTGGCGTTTCCAGCTGTATCCATGGGTACGAGCTCGGTCGCCGCTCCAAAGCGGCAACCCCACACAGGCGAACTCGCCATGCCCAGCACGATAGCGCGGCGCTGAAATTTCATTTGCGTCCGCCTCGCTGAAGCGCCAGAACCGGAGGATCGGTGTACGTCGTATCGATAGCAAGCCCCTGCGCGCGCGCTTTGGCCTCAGCTTCGGCGCGCTCGCGCTCAAGTTCCTTCTTCCGTGCGGGCCACAGCTCCAGCCAGCGATTGCGATCTTCCGGGGCAAAGGCCATCTTCAAGTATTCCGCTTCGCTCTTGATTTCAAAACTTAGTAAGTAGGCGCCCGGTTCGACAGGATTCATGCGTTCGGCATCACGATTGAACTCCAGTTTCATATATATGCCATCAGCATACAAATTCCACATTGCATGACTGCCAAGTTGCATCCACTCTTTTAAAGATGGAATATAATTGGGATCCAAGCTATAAACACCAAATTCTTTGATGGAAAACTCCAACGCCTCCCGCCCATTTAATCTAGGATCAATGGGCATGATTTGCCTTCTCCAGCCTACTGCCTGCAACATTTGCAAGAGCCAAAATATACGATCGCGGGCTTTAAGGTGAGGAATGGCCTCAGGAGTGGCGATGGCAACACTAAAGTCAAAAATCGAAATCCCCTCTTCGCGCAACTCCTTGTCTTCGGCTCCCGTGCACCCCAATATACCCTCAACCTTGAAGCTATGAAAGCCGTGAGAGACTTGAATTGTGCCAAGTTGATTTCTTGGCCATTTTATATCGTAAAAATTCAAGCCCGCAGGCTCACGCTTAACGGTCACGCGGTCGCGCCCATTGGCCACAACAAAACTATCGCCTGATTGACCTAATGTAATCGTGACGGGTTGATTATTCATGATGCTTCCATTCTTAAACCGATGGTAACTACCAGCAATAATTATTGAGTTGAGTGTCCATGCGCCAAGCAATGAACTAGAGCGGTTTTGATTCAAGTGTGAACATTTTTGCGCCGCTGGCCCCCACCCTACCCTCCCCCAGCGGGGGAGGGAATCTTGCTCCTTCCCCCTCTGGGGGAAGGTTGGGATGGGGCGGCGGCAGATGACGATCGCACCTCGAAAGTGTCAACGATTCACTCAAAACCGCTCTAATCAACGACAAATTACAGCGATGCCCCTCACAGAGGAAACGCTGGCACCACTGGTGGTGGCGGATCATTCATTTCCACCCAATTTGTCATTTTTATCAATTCTTCTTCCATGTATATCGTCTTTTTTTGCATCATACGGTGAAAATTGTTTGCTGCGCGGGCGATCCAGTACATTCTGCTGTTGTAATCCTCCAGCACCGTCCCCTCGGGAGCTTCATTCTTGAGTTCTGGATCGTCCACCTTGCACGCCGCAGCAAAACTGATTTCCAGCGTAGGCGCGATCCAGCTCACCCAACGCGATCGCTGCATCTTGATCCAAAACGCAAAATCCTCATCCTCATAAATCAAAGGCTGCAAGACTTTGTTCTGTTCGTGCTTGACAATGGCCATTAGGTGAGCGAATTGACGCTCGGACCGCTTCATGTGGTCACGCGGCATCTGCTCAATCTGTGCCACCAACTCGAATCCCTCATGCACAAACTCATCGCCGCGCATCTGGTTGATCTTCGGCAGCGCCTCCTTCGCCCACGGCAACTTGGCCAGCACCTCGCGCACCTGCGGCACGCAGTTGCCGGCGCTGCGCGTGCTCTCGCACAGCGTGAAGCTGCCAGGGCTCATGCTCCAGTACCAATGCCAGGCCGCAAGGTCCAGGAACAGCCACAAGCTGCCGCGCGCCAAGCCCATGTACACGGTGGGCAGCGACTGCACGCGCAGCATTTCCAGCGAGCAGGCCACGGTCTTGCTGGCAAATGCGCCCAGTGCCATCCAGTAGTAGCGGCCCTTGAGTTCGGGCTTGCCGCCGTCCTCGGTTTCCAGGTAAAAGCGAGCATACGTGGCCGCGATGCGCCGCGAGCGCACATTGGCAAAGGCCAGCAAGGTTCCCTGGCCCGGCCCGCTGGGCGCGATTAGGCGCGCATAAGCGAACTGCTGGGCCAGAGACCACATCTCCGAGCAGTCGAGCTGCACGTCGACGCGGCTGTCGGTGCGCGTGTTGGTCAGGCCAGTGGCGGTGGTGCTCATCAGTCGTTCTCCTGGCCGCCTTCGGCGCCGGGAATGCGGGTGGGCGGCGTGTTGACGGCCACATCGAGCCAAGTCACTTTGAAATCCAGTTTCCGTGCCGCTGCCGTGTAGATGTCCGGCGTCTGCCCTTTCTGGGGTGTCACGGCCGCATGGCCTTCACCCGAGGGCGTGGTCACCTCGTAAGGTATGTTGGACAGAGGCTGCCCCTGCGGATCGCGGAGCTGAAAACGCTCCCAGTACGTATCGACGGACGGGAACCCGGCAGCGTTCACCCCCATGCCTCGCGGCCCCTGCGATGTGTGACTGGCCGCGTACTCGACCCAGCTGCCATTGGTTGCGCCCTCGATGCCGCCGCCCCTCCAGCGCATATAGCTGCCGCCGCCATTGATCAGCACCTCCTGCTTGGCAGCAATGGTGATCCGGTTGGCTGTGTGCGTGATCTCCAGTTTGGCAATGACATTGATGTTTTGCTTCAACGCCTTGATGTCGATGTCGCCGCCGTAGGCGATGAGCCGCGCCCCGGCTTCATGGGCAAACAGGCGGATTGCCTGCCCGACGCTGGCCAGCAGACTGCCGCCCGCCGAGATGCTCGCGTGCGCGCCGCTGGTGATGGCCGTGTGTTCCTCGCTGGCGATATGGGTCGAGCCGGCCGTGCTGCTCTCGATGCCCGCCGGGCTGGACAGCACCAGGTGCGGTTCGGCCAGCTCCGGGAATGGCTCGTCGCCCTGCCCTTTGCCCTCGATCGCC
>Ga0123357_10006149_pt1 | contig 14556 bp, 9 predicted proteins | sample TergutEmb28metaG_FD_89873 | JGI IMG/M metagenome (GOLD analysis project Ga0123357, IMG submission 89873) | Embiratermes neotenicus P4 segment gut microbial communities from Petit-Saut dam, French Guiana - Emb289 P4 | ecosystem: Host-associated > Arthropoda: Insects > Digestive system > Gut ...
CCCCTCCCCCTCTAAACGCTCTAAAGCGTTTCTGGTATAGCACGTAAATTTAAATGTCCCGTGAAAAAACTCGGCTCTTTTGCCCAGGCACTAGCGATTTAACTTGAACGGGGAAAGGGTTAAGTGACTGCATAGAGATAGATTATTCTCTTGGGTGAATTTCGTTCACATGGTCTTGATTTCATCATCAGAGTCTGAGAAAAATGAAGCTCAACAGAAAGCAGAGCCGAATGTTACGATCGACACAACTGAACAAGATTTGACGAACTTCCCAGTGGCTGTTAAGATGATGTTCAACTATGATGCAGAATCTAATGCCACATCCATCCTGCGAGCAATGTACAGAGAGACTGTGCCAGCACAGTGCCACTTTACCAATGAGGAGCTAACTTGCTGGGAGAAGAGGTGATTCAGACCTACTTTCTGTACATGCAGTTTGTTTTATTATGATGAGTTTCATCATGAATGCTTTATTTTCATAGATAGTGGTAACCAGGTCCATTCACAGGATTCATTTCCTTTCCACATAACTAATTTTGGTTAAATTTGTTATTTTGTGTTTATGCTAAAAGATTTGAGGAAAACATTTTATTATCCAGATTGATACAGTATCTGACAAAATGTCAAGTTGTGATATATCATGCAAGGATATAAGATTGACAGACAGCAGTTATCAGTGTCATGCTTCATGGCAACATTTCTGAACCAGCCTGTATGTACCTTGCAGGTGGTGTGTGAGGTGTATTTCATACATTGTAAAACATAGGGCAGATTTAGCAGAGTAGCCTTGACAGCTTTCTTTTATACAATTTACCCTCTGCATACAGTACATGGAGTTTACTTTATGTCTGGTAGTGTTTATAGTACAGAATAACATAGTTTGAAATAAAAAGTTTTCACTGAAGAGGGTATATTGGAACCACTGCAAGACCAACGGGCATGTGTAGGTTTAAAGTGCTGCTATTAGGAATTCTGTCTTACTTGCACATGCTTAACATGTCATTTTTGTGTGCGTCATGAAACAGGCCAAATGTAAGGCTTTTCTCAATAAATTTACTGTTGCAGCATGGCCGATCGTAAGAAAGCATTGCCACCTCATCCAAACATCGTGAAGATGTACTGTGTGTTTGCTGACCGTGTGCCTATGTTGCCGGGATCACTGTCACTGTACCCAGATGCCCTTCCTGCCCGTATCAACCCAGCAGGATATGGGAGGAACATGAGTCTTTTCCTACTTATGAAGAGGTGCAGTACTAGAGGGTGTAAGGGGGCTTAAATTAGTAAGCAGGGCGGAGTAGGACGGCAGCTTAGCAAATGTAAATAAGTATAATGAAACTTGATATCAGATTTGATGTTCTCACAGTAGTGACTGTTACCACTTAGTTTGGTAAAAGGTACTAGTGTTTTAGAGGGACTTTTTTTTATGTCCCTAGAAATGTTGGTACCTCTCTGTCAGATTATATGGCATCACATCCCAGAGCATCATTACTTCAGTTGTAGTAAAAACCTTTGACTGTCAGTTGTTACCTTAACAACTTGCTGCTACACATTTTCTTTTTGCAGCACGTCGAAAAGTTCACTGTGTCATACCCTTTGACTTTTGCATCACATGTTTGTGTGTTGGCATGTTGTTCCAGACAGGTTAATACAGTATAGTGTGTCTGGAAGACATTAGCATTATCTGTTAACAGATTCTTGAGACTAGTAGTTTAGATGTTACATCTGCTGCTGTATATCTCTTAATACACCATGGCTAAACTAATGGACATTTTAAGTGTTCGTTTGATACGTGCCTTTGTTAATCCAAGGATTCCGTTTTTCTGGGATATATGATAACATGTAAAGCCATGTACTGATTTAATCACTAAGTGTATTGGCTTGCAGATACGATTGTAGTTTGAAGCAATACATCCAAGAGAAGAAGCTGACTGTCCGAGTGGCCACCCTTCTCCTAGCACAGCTGCTAGAGGGAATTGCACACATTAATATGAATGGCATTGCACACAGGTCAGTATGGCCTGGCATCTCACAGTTCTTAGTGGCAGAGGAGTACACAGTACATAATGTGTAGTACAACAGAAGTATTTCACATTTTATGTAAACCCTCCTTATTTCTTGTAAGAAGCAACAGATTGTGCCCCTGTTGTCATTTGCAGAGATTACATCAATTGATTAGTTCATTTAAAGTTTACTCAGCTGTCCTGATTATTTGTGATTTTTGACAAATTAAATAAATGAGCAAAACTCCAAAAACCATAAGCTTGAGTGAAGTTAATTGTTTGTATTGTCATTTCCTCCACACACCTTATAATGGTTATATGATTGCTACTTTGCTCTTCTGCAATTAGGTATTGGAATTTCCTTAACACAAAATAGTATGCATACTACAGCAAACAGAAATAGCCATCCTCCACCCACGATTTGGTTGCATACATTGTCTTTGTATAATGGCTATGACTAATGAAGAGTAACACACAAATTAAAAAATTGAAGTTTGCATATGTAATTAAAACAAAACAAAAAACTGCTGCAATACTTGCATGCCACTTTGACAGGCATTAGTGCTGTATAAATAGGCAGAAGTATAGACCAAGTTTTGTAATACCCTTGGGCAGGGGTGCACATGTTTTCCAAAAATCTAGGACCTCAAAATTCTAGAAATTATAAGGGTGACATGAAGAAAGTTCCATGCTGTGGAACCTGGGATTTGTTTGCCCTTCCCGTTGGGCGTTCTCCATTTGGTATACTGTATGGAACAGGAAGTGTGAAAGGTAAATTTTTATATGCATTAGATGACTGGATGAAGCAGGTAAGAGTGGAATTAAAACAGTTTTTATATTGTGCCGCTGAACCATTACACCCTTCACTGACATGGAAACCAGTTTCACAATGTTGCCTTTACCATGCATATCTATAAAGTACTGTCTACAAATTGATCCAGCACTATGCACATATGAGGTTTCAGAAATTATTATGCAGGCAAGCTACATTGCTGGCGACCACCACCACCATCAGGGAAGTCCAACACCATGGACCAAAATACTGCTTTTGTGGGTTGTCTATCTTGTTGCGTGCACAGTCATATTTACTTCACAGGCCCTTCAACACAGAGTCTGTTTATGTCACTCTTCCCACATATGTACTGGCGTGGTTGGCCGTACCATCAAGTCTGGAGGTCTCATTGGGTACCTTATAAGTGCATAGTCTCATGATTTAAATCAAGGTTCTGTTTATAAAATTCTGTGTGCAGATGACAGAAATGTATTTTCCAGTTCATTATGTTGCACACTAATATTTATCTGTTGAGATATCTAAGGTCTATTTATGCAGCCTTCTGTTTCAGGGATCTGAAATGTGATAACATCCTTCTAGATTTGTCTGAGGGAGATGACACTTGCCCCCTCCTGGTAGTGACAGATTTTGGGTGCTGTCTGGCTGACAGAGTGCATGGTTTGTCACTGCCCTACCATTCCCCAGACACTGATAAGGGAGGCAACACAGCACTCATGGCACCAGAGGTACTTGGTCAAACCTTTAACAAGTGACTATTATAAATTTTGTACATCAAGTATAGTAGTGTAACAGTATCCTGATTTCTGCCTCCATCAGTGGAATTTGTAATTAATAAGCCTAAATAAATAAGCCCGAATCAGTGACTAGTGTAAATTACATAATTTAGGAGAGTTGGGTGGCTGCTGTAACTTAACGTCTTCCTTCAGGTTGTGTGTTGTGAGCCTGGACCATTCACCAGTATTAGTTATGCCAAGTCAGATGTCTGGGCAGTTGGAGCCATTGCATATGAATTGTATGGGATGGAAAACCCATTTTACTCGAGTGGTGCAAGTACCCTGAAGAACAAGTCCTATTCAGAAGATGATTTGCCACCATTACCAGAAGGAGTTCCAATCACTGTTGCCAACCTTATTCATAACCTGCTTGTGAGGAATCCATCGAAGGTAAGAGATAAGTAACTTTTGTCCCCAGCCTTTAGAGTCTCTTTGGTCCAGAAGTTTCATTTTTATTTGCTGTACATGCAGTATATGGGGTTCTCACAGCAATGTATTAAGGTAGACTGGTACTTATCTCCTATAATATATGGATTCACATGTGAGAAGATCATAATGTTAATGTCATACATAATCTGCTTATCATGCTTTGCATGATGGAAGTTCTTTGTTTGAATGTTGGTCATTAAACTGGCTATGATGAATAGCATTTTGTTTCTCAGTTCCTTGAGAGGCATTCTGTAAAATTACCATGAAAACAGCACACTTCCCATACGTATTATGCCGTCCATTTCTTATTGAGCACTACACGATGTAAGTGGTCACTACAGTTTCGGTAAGCATTCAAAGCCTGAAATTTATCTAATTAAAAACTGTATCCCTGTCTGGCAGAACGCATGCTGTCTCTGTACAGAGACTGACATTATAATGCTGTCAGGGGAGTAAGCACTGTGTGTTGTGAAAATTATGTGAAAAACATAGATGTGCTTTAGGGTGCTTGCTTGCTTGCTCACTTCTTGACTCTGCCGCCCTCTGAGAGCCTTGGCATACTTAATTACGGAGGGCCATTCTTCCCTATTGACTGGCTTCTGTTGCCATCTCTTAACTCTCATCTCCCACAGATCCTTGCCATCTCAGTCTTGGTCTTCCCCTTTTTCTGCTCTCCTCCGGTTTACTCCTTTTAAAAATTTATGCCACTCAAAAACACAATTGCTTCATAGTTCTTATGCCTTATGCTTCAGAGAGCATTGTGTATGTTACGTACACTTTTTCCAATATCAGACAAAATATAATGTAAATTCTCTGCCATAAATTCTGATAACTGATTCTACTGTGTGAGATACAAACACACAACTTTTATTTTGGCTACAAACTGATGCTACAATGTTGAAATTGTCGCATAGACATGTCAGAACATGCACAAACATGATTTTGACATGGTCAGTTATAAGGTAATATGGTAGGTCATGCAATAAAATCATTTATCAGCACACCATTCACCCTGTGGGCAGAATACAACATTTGTGAATATTACATTAGTTGGTACATTAAGTTACCCCAGTGCCTTAAAGGGATATGTAAATCCAGACTGGATTGCTGTGTTATCTCTGAAATTCTGAGGAAATGCATTTCCTTCTCTGGGATATATTAATGACATAGAACTGCCTGTGTTCAGTTATATTATCAATATATCTGTGCCTTGTTGAATACATCCCAGCCAGCAAAAGAAACATTGTTCAACTGAGGAAATGATAGTGGATCCTTGTACATTCTTTCCCAGATTTACTTTAATGCATCACTTCATTTTCAAAGGCCTCAGAGGAAGACTTCTTGTCCATGCCTCTGTATCCACAATTTCTGCAATTCTTCTTGGATTTCTTACCTAGTTTTTTTATTTTGGCATGTTAATGTGTTACTGTTTGTTACTCATTATTCCTGTAGAAAATGTATCTTTCTTGCTTGTAATCTGCTGTCCTACCCATGTTTCTTCTTAGAATAAGGAGCTTTTCCTTTGGTAGTGCAAAAGCTTATCATATTGTGTTACAGCGACTCAGCGCAGAAGCAGCTGCCACGGTGTGCCAGCTGCTGTTGTGGGCTCCGAGTGCCTGGCTTCACCATGATGAACCTCACTTTCCATCTAGTAATGAGGTATCAGATTGTCTTACCACCCCGCATTTTAGATGATGATCCTTCACAGTTGTCAGTTTTCAGAAAATATATACTTATGAGATGTTTAACTTTTTGCATGATGTAAGGCAACTCTTTATATTTCAAATGATGATCAGGGGGAAGTTTTTGCCTTATGTTTATGAGATTAGTCAAAGCAGCACACTGTTTGTTCCTTGTTTCCATGGAAACCATATATAATTGCACCACAAAGTGGCAACAGAATTGGTGGTGGAAAACATGCTTCAGTTGTTAGGCTGTAGACCTTTGCCAGGGAAAGTAAGAAAGCAGTGCTTATTCTGTCAGTCTATGTTACGCAGCTTGCACTGCTTGAATGAGGGAGTGTTTTATATATATATAACAGAATTAGTATGTGTATGTGTGTTTGTTATGTTTATGAAAATAAACATAAATCAAACTGTAATGGACGGAGCATTGTTACCTTACTGAGGAAAGGTACCTCCAGACTGTTATTACAGTAGAACTCCTATCCGAGATTTGTCTGGGGACCAGATTTTTATTCCATAAAACAACAAAAATCTTAAATGGGGGTTGTATCAGATTCAAACAGAAAATTACTGATATATTTACAAAAACATTATATGCACCCTAAATTTAAATCTGGTGATTTTTTCAGCCAATTGCATATTTATATTTTTGTATTTACTTTATGAGACGAAAGAAAAAACTTGAAAAATAAACTAGAATTAGATTTTCACTGCACAGGATATTCAGTGCATCCATTAATCTGGCAGCAGATCTGGAAATAGTATAAGATGTAGGTGTTATAAAACATGGCTCCATTTAGAATAATCAGATACTGCAGAGTAAATAAATTGCATATGTACCTGGAATGTGACTTTTACAGTAACTAAGGAATGATGTCTGCTTTGTTTGTTGGGTGTGATGCTTGTAGAGCAGCTCTCTCAACATGTTCCAAGTCTGGTCAGACTGCCTCGCCAAACACAGCAGCTAGGGGTCCCACATCTGCCAATTCTCCACAGCCACCACTTTCTTCACCATTTTCCATGTTCCTCTCACAGACAAAAGTTTTATATTGTTGTGGTGGCCATTGTCACAGAGGTTTCATGTGCATTCACAAACATGAAAATTTAGTCACTGAGTTTGAATTTAGCTTCCTCCATTCTTCCAACCCACCTTTCTCATTATATTCCTCAGAGTCTTCATGACTTGTGAAAATTGAGAGTATGCTACTGCAGTAGTTCACAATCAGTTCTGATGTGGGTTCATTTCCAGTGTGCATAATGATAGCATTGTCTGTGCCACCCCAACTCTCAAAAACAGTGTAGGGCTTGAATTAAATGAAGGAAAATCCTAAAATCCCCCCCCCCAAAGTGTATATTTATATGGGGTTTTGGTTGGGACCACAAAAAAAAACGAAAAATGCAGGAAAATCTTAAAGTCAAGAAACCTGGATAAGGATTCTATTGTAATATGCTTATTCTATTAAGCTGTCTCTCCAGAAATTTTCAAGTTCACAGCATGCATATTTTGAAATGATGATACAGGCATTTCCCTCAAGGGCTACAATGTAAAGGAGCATATCAGAGGAACCTGTCTGTGAAAACTGTTAGCTAGAGATATGATTTGGCAACATTTTCTGTGAAACTTGCAGGTCCATTACAGCAGGTGCCTGGTATAGTTAATGTGGCGTTATGAAATTTGTTTGTGTATGTGCATGCAGATCCTGCAGTGGCTACTTTGCCTGACAACAAAAGTTTTGTGCGAGGGGAGGAAATTCAGAACAGCCACTCCTGCAGATAGCTGCCACGTGGAAGTAACACAAGAGAGCTCTTTCACGTCGCCTGGAAGGATTGGCAACCGACGCACGCTGCCAGAATACCAGCTTATTGCTTCTTTCCTCATGAGAGTAAAGCTGCGTGAAATTCGGGCAGCTCTGAACTGGATTCATAATGCTTAGTGCCATACTCTGTACTGTGTTAGTTCCTCTTCACGATACGTATAATTCAGTTCTGGTAATACGGGACCTAGATTGCACAACAGAATCTTTAGCACATCAGTAATTAAAATTTCTGTCATGCAGTACATAATTATCACATGTATTTTTGGTGATCTTTAGATATGAAAGTAACCAATTTAAATTTGATGTTCCACATAATTATTTTGCCTTAATTATTTGCACACACATTAATATTCAGCTACCTAACTTTGTGTTTGCAAAGCCACTGTTAGCAGGTTGGAAATTATAAGATAGGTTACTATTTTGTTGTAAGCTAAAGTTACAAAGTTATGACATTGTACTTGCAAACAAAGCTACAGGATGCACTTACTGTATCACAAGGTTGGGGGAAATAAAGTAGAATCTGGTTTGTCATGTATTCTCCTAAACTCTTGTTACTAACATCTGATAGTTGCATCGATGTCTGTAGGTAATACTTGTATAGAAAATTTTCTGGATATGTTGAACAGCTAGTAAAGATACACCATGTAATGCAGAATACAGAATACTCAACATTGTTCTCTGCCCTTTATTAAGGTTATCTAAATCTGTTTCTCCACTTATGGCCTTTGTAAAGAACTCTTAATAATTTGTCCTGAGTTTGATGTATCCTTAATGTTCACCTGTTAATTCATTATAGTAATGTGTTTAGTAGCCATAATTGTCATTATAAAATAATTGAAATGCTCTTAAATGTAAGCTAAGTTTGTTTTAAATTTAGTTTCAGCTAAGGAAACCTGTTAAAATTACTTTGGATACATGAGTATCTAGGAAGTATGGTGGCCATTGTATTTCCAAGAGAAGAAAGAAGACTGTTTATTTAATAATTTGATTTCTCAACATGTAAATAATGTCTAGCTAGGTTTAAATGAGTAATATATTCAGACTTCCACCACTTTTTAACACAACTTCAGTATTTAGAAAAAAAGACATTTTAATCCCAAGTGCTGTAAGGTGGTGTCCAATAAATAAATAAATAAATAAATAAAAATGGTTCTGTGTTCCACTTCATTATTTTTGAGCCAGACATGATATTTAAATATTTTATCTATTCTGGCAGATGCCATAAAATATGTTGACACTGCTGACTATTTAGCATTATTAGATGCATGTTGTCAGTGGCAGCCAACTGACGGAGGAGTGCGATAATAGTCAGGAAAGCTGACTGTGAATTAAGCAAACTTGAACTTGAGGTAAACCAGCCAGGCAGTTCAGTGTCATGCAAGATACTGCGAATACTGTAATAGCTGATCAGCCTCTGTGCTATTAACTTATATTTCAGTCTTCATCAATAAGAATTACTTTTGAATCCATTCACAAAAAATCAGTAATTTGAATATACTAAAGGAATTATTAAGCAAACTTACTTCAGTCACATTTTAATATCATCTTCTCAGTTTGGTTTTCCAAATGGCCAGAGTGAAATGAAGTTTCTCAAGCAGAATTCCTGTATTCTTGTCAGTACCTATTTTACAACCCAATTTCTTGCAACATTCTTGGCTTAACTGTGCACTAGTGCAATCCTCATACTGTAATCACAACCAGTAGCAACCTCAGACACACCAGTAGTGAATTCAAGTTGCCTGGAATGTTATATTCACTGCAGCGTAGGCCCTTCAGTTAGCAATTGCCTGTTTAAACATTGTAACGTCACAGAACACCTGATTTTTAATGAACACTGCTATGAGAAGTGCTGACATGCCTGTTATTAACAATTTAAGTTGCAAAAACTTTTATATTTACTCAATTTTGAAAAAATCAGAACTACATGACAATGCTAAGGTTTTTAATAATTAGGTACAAGATATAATTACAGCATGGTATAATACATGGTCATAGGTACCTAAAAAAGGTGTCTCTGTGCATGCAACGAAGGCATATGGAAGAGGAGGAGGAGGAGGGGGGGGGGCAGCAGAAAGGCTGGAACTCCATTCATTCATAATCTCAGCACCAGACGTGGGTGAGCCATTAGCTTCACACCATGGATATATATGAATTGGAAGTAAAAATAGCTCCAAAGTGTACATATTTACAGTCAAATTCAGGCAGCCCTAAGGCATCAAGAAGTCCTCTAAGGCTTGGGACCAAACTGCAGCCATGACGCCCCCATGCCCAAGGACCTACGCTGCTGTTTAACAACAAAATGGTATCAACCACAAAGTTCCTTTTTCTGATGCTCATTCATTCATCTCTCTGACATCCAACTTTTTTATTTTATGAGGCAAAGTTTTGTGTCTAATTATGCACCACACCCCAAGGGCATACGGAGAAGTGAAAGTATAACTACACCTTGGATCAAGAATGCACAGAGCTATACCTCCACTCTCCCATATGGTGTTATGGTGTGGTGCGTAATTAAAGTGAAACAGTCACAATGCACTCCATTAAACTCATGCTTCATGTTGCAGACACAGATTACAACAACAACATGACAATGCTTCATGCTTTGTGGAATGCATGTTTGGAAAGATAACACAGTTGGAATGTGACGTAACTTCTGTAAAGTTTCCATGGCTTAACATTGAGTAGATTATCAGTAATGCTGATCCATGACATATGAGATTGAAGTTTAATCTTTAAAAACTGATAGCATTATTTCGTCATTGTACATTGGTAATGAACTGATTAAGTGAGAAATTACTTAAGAGTCTGATGCGAAACATATCAAAATGGATGAAAAATTGTTGAATCACGGACTTCACCTGCTTCTTGCGCAAAAAGTCCTTGTTAAGGAGGCAACGTATTGAGAGTGTAACGTACATGTTAATGATAAGGAAATTTTTGTATTAAATCATTCTAAAGTTATAGGTGGAAAAACTTATGCATGGTCCTCTTAAGTGGGTTGCACTATACAGGCACCACCCTGTAATGTGCGCTTCACTTAATGCTGTTTTGCTATGGCACTATTCACAACAGCTTTTTTTTTTTTACCTTGCAGAGAAATATCACAGTTTCTGAGCATTTGTGTTTGTGTTTACAGCCACTACCATGCATTAAATGACAGCCTAATTACACCTGGTTGGCTTTAATGACTTGTCACATTGAATAGGGAAGGGGGGTGGGGGGAGCAACCATGCGTCTCAAGGAAGCAACCATTCTCTTGGCCAGAATTATTCGCAGTGAGTCAATAATGTGAAAACATGGGCAAGAAAAAATACGTAAATAAGCATAAAAGCTTGTCATCAGTGACGGATGTTGTCAGATGTATGGAAGCAGAACATCAGCTTGGCATTTGCAAAGCTTTACACTTATAGATGATATGATGTTTCAAAAAATAACAAAATCAACGAATCTGGAAAGATAGCAACTCCTTCAGAGGGCTTAAAAAGTAAATACTATTTTGCATACTTTTAGTTGTTAATCTGATTTCAGCACTGCAGTGTACCCAAAGGTGGGAATTAATATCATTGTAGCCTCTATGTTTAGAATACAAATCAGAACTATCAGTGCAAGCTATCCATTACTGCCATGGTGTAGATGTGGTCTTTGCTCTTCTGAGTTGTTACGCAGTGTATGTTGGTAGTTGTTACCTGACAGTTCGGGGTAGCCTAACGGTCCCATCTTCAAGGGTCAAGCATTCCAAGAAGATGGTGTGGATGGTGATTTATTTTCAGAAACAGTAAGAGAGCAATTCTTGTGGGAAAAGATTCTCTCACTTAGTGCTGTTTCACTTTATGTTCTGTTTGTCTAGAACTAACTGACAGTGCTAAGTGAGGGATGATCTTGTCCTCCACTTTGATGACAAGACGTAACTGCTATCATCTTGGGTTTGATAATTCAGTCAATGTGTGAACTTGTACACTAGAAACTTCATTGACTATAATTGGATATCATGCTGCTGAGAAAGCACAGATCAATAAAGAATCAAATGGCCAATTTGACAACTATGCAACATTTTCCTTACACTGATATTCACATCTGTCAATGTATCTGGTCTCTGCCAAATTTTTCTATGTAATATTTAAACACAATTTGGGTTACAAAAGGAAACATACAAAATTTCTGTCAAAACCTTGATTTCACTATACATGTTAATGAAAGCAAAATCAAAACTCAGTGTGCCTATGGTACATTAAGTATTCACTATGCATGCAACAGGTACAGAAGACATTTCTGAGCACAGTAGTAATTATGATCATTTCATTGTATCGCTATTTGTAAAATTGTATTCTCACAGGTGAATATCAATGATCTTCCATTTTGGGCTGTGCTGTTTCGTACACTGCTTTGTAAGCTTTTAAAGGACAATCTGCAGAACAATCAGTTTCCGTGGTGAGGGACCCCACCCCTCTGCAGTTACACAGCAAAGTTTGCAACACATTCTCAAATCCCACATTATTTTGAAGTATTCTGCCCCACTGCTTGCTATCATACGGTGCAAAATATTTTGTCTTCCAGTTTGCTATCCAAAAATTTAAAGATTACGATATACAGAACTAAAATTTTGCTTGTTGTTTTGTATGGGTGTGAAACTTGGTCGCTCACATTGAGGGCACAATGTAGACTGAGGGTGTTTGAGAATAGGGTGCTGAGGAGAATATTTGGGCCTCAAAGGGACAAGGTAATAGGGTCGTGAAGAACACTACATAATGAGGAGCTTAATGATCTGTACTCCTCGCCCAATATTGTTGGGAGATAAAATCGAGAATAATGAGATGTGTGGGACACGCAGGAGAGAGGAGAGGAGAGGCATACAGGGTTTTGGTAGGGAAACCTGAGGAAAAGAGACTGCTTGGGAGACCTAGGCGTAGATGGGAGGATAATATTAAGATGGATCTTCAGGAAGTGGGATGTGGGGGTATAGACTGGATTGAGCTGGCCCAGGATAGGGACAGGTGGCGGACACTTGTGAATGCGGTGATGAACCTTCAGGTTCCATAAAGTGCAGGGAATTTCTTGACTAGCTGAAAACTGATTAGCTTCTCAAGAAGGACTCTGCTCCATGGTGTAAATAAGTAAGTATTCTGCCTCACTTCAGATCCACATTAGAGTTTCTCAGTCTGTACATGTACACTTCCAGGAACTTCTACAGTCAACTTCTGGAGTCAAGTGCAGAAAATTCTTACTCCTCAGTACCAAATTTTATCCCTGCTAACATGAGGGTGAAGAAGCAAACTCGTAATGGGTAAAACACAGACAGTGCATCACCAACTGTTTTCTATGAATTTCAAAAACAGTGTCATATAACTTGAAGAAGTCTTGAATGCTTTTCAACAATGGAGCGAAACTGGAGTGTCAGAAAATTCTAACCAATATGTAGTAATCTCTATTGCTTTACTGACTTTCCATGCTGTTTGATCATGCAATCCAGTGGCACACTGTGATAGACAATGTACTCCCAACACAGTAAATGCTTCTGAACAGGTATAATGCTGCCTGGTAATGTGATATCAGCCTAGCTGTAGACAGACCTTGCCAAATACAGCTGTGTGCACTGTTACAGAGCTCAGGAATCAAAATATCTGAATACCACAGTAACTTCAATCCCTGTGATTGGGCGTGTAACAGTCTGGCCCTCCAAGGGCTGATAGGTTTGGCTCTATGGACAGGGCTCTCTGCCCAGTTGGGTCATTTGGGTACATGGAGTGGTTTGTAAGTTCATGAAATGTGAACAAATTCAACCTTAAGTATAATCTTTATATGAATCCTCAAACCACAAGAAACAACTAAGACATTCATTACAAAATGATACAGATCATAAGAAACTTTAAGTTATGAAATACAAATTCATGCTTTTTCAGAGTAATTGTTTTCTTCATATACATAGCAAAATTGTGCTAATTATCAACTGTGGCAGTATCTTCTCCAGAGCTGATGACTGCTTGAATCATGCTCATGCTTAACTGCCATAAAATCTGAGCTAGCTCAGGGTCTTGGGCTGCCTTACTGGGTTCGCAACGGCAACAATTGTTGAAGTACAGTCCAGTGGCACCTTCCAGTTCCGGTGCTGTGGCACAGTATACAGATGTGCTTGCTGCCTGTTGCTGCAGACACACACAGCAGAATACAGCTGTACTCATTTAGTCTGCGCACATTACTGACAAATGAACCCTTTCACTGTATGGCCATAGTTGTATTGCACTATAGTGTGAATGAATTATTCCATCGGGATGATGAGCAATAACATCCGTTATTGTTGCAACAAATTAATACCTTAGATATACGATCAGTTGAAAAGACAAAACAATATGGAAGAATTACGTACTGCACTCATGAAATTCAGTAACGAAGGACTAAATCTAAGTCATTATGTCAAATACATGCAAATAACAGTCCTTGAAATACATGCTGGTGTTTGCATGTATAATTAGGCCAGTTTCCAAACATAATACAGAAATGTGTGCCTGATACAACACATTCCAAATGTAGCTATAATCTGTTTGTAACACTCCCCTGGGCAAAATAATTTAGCATTGAGGTAGTCCCATTCCTAAATACAGAGGGTATCTTTAATCTTGAGTCTCAGCAGGACTGTTAGCATGAGACCTTCAGCACAACAGATGCGATAAAGCTACCACAACAGCAGCCATGCCAAGACTGAAGATTGAAGACACACTGTATTACAGAATGGTTAAAATAAAATAAAATTATATATATGCAAAGTGTGTAGCATATAATTCTACAGTATGACTCACAATGTTTCTCCTGGTATTACATTCTGAAAAAATGACATATTCACAGTATACATATCGTGAAACTTTCTGTGACTCTGCAATCAGGTAGAACAGTTAGATGCAAAAGTTTGCCTCACAAAAGTGCTGCCTCTAAACCTCATTGTACTTTGGAATTACAACAATGTCTGTAACAGTTATGTAACTGTAGTTTCAAACCTGGTAAACTGTTGACATAACGTTATACTTTCATTTGATGAAAGCAGTAGTGTGGATAGGACACTTTGGGATA
>Ga0123357_10006150_pt1 | contig 14556 bp, 10 predicted proteins | sample TergutEmb28metaG_FD_89873 | JGI IMG/M metagenome (GOLD analysis project Ga0123357, IMG submission 89873) | Embiratermes neotenicus P4 segment gut microbial communities from Petit-Saut dam, French Guiana - Emb289 P4 | ecosystem: Host-associated > Arthropoda: Insects > Digestive system > Gut ...
GAAGCTTATTGATTTTTTTGTTTTCCACTCTGGGGAATAAGAAAAAAATCCATGGGTTTGTAAAAAAAAAAAAAAAAAAAAAAAAAAAGGAACTTTAAAAGGAAACAAAAAAAAAAAAAAAAAAAAAACTACACACTCATATTACGTGAGTTATTTGGCACAATCCCCGACTGCTTCCACCCACAAGACATAAGTACACACTGACAACGGATATATTAATTGCTGCTAAAAAAAAACCACAAGACTTATTTCTTACCTGTGCAAGTGTGACAAATTACTTGCCCATCCTTAACCTATCAGTCAAATAATGATGTTAGAGGCACCACACCTGTCCACAATTCCATTACCCTTATGAAGTAACAGATCTGAATACACATTAAAAAGATCAATTAACAGACAAGGGCCTGAATAACATGGAATTTATTTTCCAAACATATACGTATTATCACAACTCATAATGGATTGCCTAACAAGCTGGTTAAAAATGTGTCCGCCCGAAGAGTGTCTGTTCTTAAGTTTTGCATCAGAAGTTACTGAAGATACGTAGTATAGTAAACAAGAATGCTACTTAAGTGTCTCTGTGTTAGAAAATATAAGTGTATTTGAAGGGAGACCAATTATACAACACATCTCTCACAAAGAAACAAACTTCTTACATACCAGCATCTCTAAATACAGGCAAGACTCGTTTTACATCAGGGTTATGTTCCTTAAAAATGTCGCGCAAATTGAACACAAAATTCTCATTTAAAAGTGTATTTCCTGGAGTTTAGGATTTGACAACCTCATCCAATATAGTGCATGACTATTATCACTAGTGGACATATGGGCTTCTAGAGTATGCATGTACTGTAAAAACAGTGTGCGTGCATACGCACGCACACACACACACACACATATTTCTATATGGTATACATACATCTGTATACAACATATTTATTTATTTCTAATACAATAAAAATGTAAGACTCACATCCAAAGTTTTTGGTACTGTTCATTCCAATAGGACAGTGGTAGTATTGCTTCAGAGACACTTTAATTCCCGAATTAGCCCCTGAACTCTATCAGTTTTATCACATGAATTGTATGTACGCTACTAGCGGCGAATCTAACATTATGGCATATGTCAACAATATGTTTGCCTTTTTCAAGTCGGCTTATTATGTCTAATTCTCTTCAACACCAATTGTCTTTTGTCAATTATTCACTTGGATTGCACTAGATGATATAAGTGTACATTCCTCACTCATGTTAAGAAAAGTGTATGCAATTGAAGAGGAAACTACATGAACCACATGTTTATATCACTGTCATCAGGCCACACACGTGACTGATGGCGTGACAGTGATACCACTTTCTGGTAGCCTCCTACAGAAGTGTGGCCATAGACCGTCTATGCCAAATCGCATAAAACTGAAAATTATCGTGCAAATTCAAAAAGTGCGGTAAATTTTCAAGTTCTGTTAAAGCGTAATTATGCTAAAAGAAATTGCGTAAAACGAGACCTGTCTGTATCCAAGGTATAATGCTGTCCACTACAAATTAGATGATGCATGTAAACCACGTAAAACAGTACCTGTTAGATCTTATCATGCCTGATTTCTCACACCTGGCAGCAAGGGTCCCAATAAGTCAGAAGTAAAAAATTTTGTAAATAAAACACTGGGACCAATAAAAAAAACAGTTAAATGCACAGGTGTCTCTGAATTCAGCAAAAATGAAAATTTTCTAGTCTGTGTATGAGGTTGGAGAGAACATTAAGTTTCATTACTCCACAAGCAAGAACAAATTTATGCTGCCCACCCCACTATCTAACAGAACCATTCCTATCATAGGCTACCACTTCAGAATTGTTATTTATTTTTCTACAAAAGTCTGCAACAAAGACTCAAGAAACCTTGCCAAGCGCACACAATTTTAGTGACAAGCTGTCTGCAGCACCAATGCCTGTAAAAAAAACTGGCATCAAGCATGATCAAAAAGTGATTCTCAAAACACGTTATTATTCTGGCAGTTGCTACGTGGCCGTACAGAGAAAACATTCTCTACAGAAGGGGTCTCAAAACTTAAATAAAAATAAAAAAAAAAAACCTACCTGAGTCAAAAGTGTAATTCTAAAACTTCGGCCACACATTTTCAGTAATTAAGATTGTATTCCTACATTCATCAAAATTAAAGAAACCATTAAGCATACTAAGCTCAAAATATTATAATAAATGAATATCAAACATTACTGCATTATCTTGTGACATGTTGCACATTAAAAGCAAACATTCTGAAGTCTTCAGGCCCGTGACAGACATTTTAGATTAGGAAATCATCTGATGGTGAGCTGAGTCATATTCCATAGTTAGAATATGCTCTTTGAAAGAGCTGTAAAAAATGAACTGGCAGGCAGCGAGGAGACCCCCGGAGATTTCTGCTTGTATTACACAAACAAGAGGCATCATTTCCCAGCTTGCCACAAAGTCTGAAGAAATGGGAATTCATAATATTCCGAACAATCCCATGAAATCAGTACCCAATACTCTTGGGAAAAACTAGGTCCATATGCTGCGACTTTAACATTCTATCATCTCCCAAAGCACTTTTTATTTCACTAAGCCATGCAAGTAGACATGCACTTATCAGCAACCTCACACAACACACAAAAACATGCAATGAGACTAATTTAAGAGCTGCAATGGTTCTTCAAGTGAAGCACAGTCACCCCTAAATAAACAAATCAAGAAATACAGCGTGCAAAACTATGATATAATACAAGGTAAACCATGCATCATTCCAATTAAGCACATCATGCTTGGATGCAACGAAGTGAAGAACTTATCAGTAAGCATGAATTTAAGCATAAATCACATGCAGGTAGTAGACATTGAAATTACACACACACACACACACACACCCTGAGATTCATACAAACTGATAATACTACAATAATAAATACAGTAAATAATTCAGTAACATCAAACATTTCACTTCCAAATTCAATTCATTTCTTCACTTAAAATTTATGCAATACCCAACAAGTCACAAGAAGTTATTAGCAATTCTTCAGTCTATACACACCTTATGAGGTGACAGAGTTCTAAGCAGAACACACAAAGCCCACTTTCCCAATGCACAGACATGACAATTGGGTTTCCTAGTATTTAACGTTTCTGTTTGTTTCAAGCCAAATAAAAATTAAATGAACTCAGCCATTTGCTGCTTGTCAAGTGATCATACTCACAGTCAGCAGCATGAATTTTACCACAGGCTGCAAGACCTACAGTCCAAGCAAACACTTCGACAAAACACAGTGTACTGTGACCAGCGTAGCATACAGAGTTTGCTTTTTTTTTAAGCTCATGGTTCCGTGCATCGTAATTCAGTGTTAATAAAAATCCAACCAGATGCAACAGTATGCAGATATTTATTTACTACAAAGCTACTCTACATGTTTCGGGTGTCACAGCACCCATCATCAGGAGTACTAAAAACTGTAACTGCAGCCTCCGGTACAGGTCATAATATTGGTACAGCTACTTCCCTCCAACGTGGTCTGATCAGACTGTACCAATATTATGACCTGTACCAGAGGCTGCGGTTACAGTTTTCACTACTCCTGATGTTGGGTGATGTGACACCCAAAACATGTAGAGTTGCTTTGCAGTAAATAAATATCTGCATACTGTTGCATCTGGTTGGATTTTTATTAACAGAGTTTGCTTTGTTCAAAAAGCAAGAAGTTGAACATGTTCATTTATTTATATTCCAAATTCAGTTCAACATTTACTTTATAATGAACATGATGTTTCATAAGCTGCTCCTTGTTACAGTTATCAGAGTTCAAGTGAGAAGGAAACATCGATACACTGTGTAATACAATGCACGATTTGCCCGCGATCAGTGCCGAACTAGCTGATAAGTCACTTGCACAGTTAACAAATCTGGGGATCAGCAGGGTAGTGAAGGGAGAATCTGCTCACTCAAATCATTTGCCCTAAGGATTGAATTTTTGTAATAAGATATAGTGGTGTTCAAGAAATTGCAGGTCAAACTGCAACTGTAACAATGCATGTAATAGTACAGATGTTATTAACATGTTACAGACATGCGCACTTCTTTTTAACACAAACTCCATCTCAACACTGACGCATATGTACCTGTGGGAAACTAGCACAGTTAAGCCCTTAGCAAAGATATCTACACCAAGTGCCAGGAGCAGACTGATCAAAGACTTTTTGAAAGGCCCAAAAAATTGAAGCTTGAGGTACCAGGTCTAGACTGCATAGTGAATGTTGCAAAACTTCCCATCCGTACCGCACCAAACACTACCTGGTAATCTAGGCTGTGAAAGGTTACAGATGAAGATGACACCACGATTCTGCAGCCCCAGCTCCTTTCATCGCACAGCTTTTAGGAGTCTGTCAAGCAAGTTCTAGAAGTGATTGTCTCACCTCTGGGGAAGTTGAGCCTCTCTAAGTCTAGTGTGAGCAATCAGTTGGTTCCATGCACCTGATGTGGATTTATTCTTTAAGAGGTTTCAAGCTCTAGTTCCCCACGTGGACAAATGCCTTAACAGAGATGGTGACTACGTTCATATATAATGTTCATGTCTATGCATTGTGTTCACAAACTCTGTACACAACATTGCCTGCAGTGTCACAGTGGCACTTTATTCTTTACTTTTGGAACGTACCTTGTACAGTACATCATCAAGCTTCCACAGCTGAATCTTTGTAAGAATTCAAACTTACAAAAAGTAATTCAGAGGTTCACTTGTAAATACCCATAAGAACAAGTTCCCACAAAGCAGTGTCCACTGAAACTCAAGAGTGAGATATTATGGGCTCTATTTGCGACACAAAGAGAGTCCAAAAGAAAAGCACAAAGTGAAGACACTTCAAAACATTACAGGGCAGTCTGTGATTGGGAGTCAAAAAAATCATTATAACACTTCACACAACAAACTGTTGTGTCCCTCCATTCATAGTCGAGACAAACCAAAGTTTGGTCACACAAAATAAAGGATGTATATAAGCAAATAGCCAGCTTACACAGTAAAGACAGACTTCCGCAACTGGTTGTTGCACGAAGAGCAAAATGCTGTAGCAGATCCACAGCTGTTTTTCTCAACTGATGAGGCATGGTTTTTACTGTAGCAGTCATGTCAATACACAAAATTTATAAATATGAAGTGAAGAACATCCTCACTGCATTCAACAAGTGTCCTTACTCATTATAGAAGTGTTTCAGTGTGTGGCAAATCATTCGCCCATTATTATTATTTCACCAAACTTAAGTTAGTCTGGTATACATGCAATATGGAGAATCCCAACTTTGATCAGTTAGCAGCTGGAGACCATCAATATGGCAAACTCCAGCAAGATAATGCCACAGCACATAATGCTGACAAGTTAATGGGAAATGTCCTATGAGGTTCTTTAGAACAGACTTGGCTGATAAATCTGGCCTCCCAGATTCCCTAGTCACTGATTTTTACCTCTGGTGGAACCCGAGGATGAAGCTGGCTGGGGGGTGGGAGGACCCAATTCATTAAACTACTTCAGTTCACAGCGAAGAACTTCAGAAGTGTCATAAAGCTTCACCGCACTGTGATCGTACCAGAAGGTACAGGGTGTCATTTCTAGCAATTCTTACAAAATATTTTACCATTTCTTCAGAATAATGAGGTATGATATTCTGTGTATATGAAGACTGACACAAGATCCAGTGTTACTTGCCGCAAACATCTCTACAGTGCTGCCTTGATGGTAGTACTATAAATTACTATCACATTACTGTAAGCAGTATGTTTCCATCTCAATTGAAACCACTTTGTACATGATATTTGTGAAAGTGTTCTCCACCAATGCAACAAAGTGTGCATGGAAATGCCACTGAAGTACTGGGTTAAAAACCTAACCAATCTGCACATATATATATACTACAGAACCTCAGATGCAGACTGCCAGTAATATGAAACTGCTGTGAACATTTTGAGAGTATTTAAAATCCAACATTAATGCATACCTTCTTGCCTGATGCTGCACCTACTTTAGATTTCTTGGTACCCCGCACCTTCTTCATCCTGTTCTTACGCTCTTTACGCTGCTTGCGCGTGGCCTTCTGCTTCTCAAAAAGTCCATGCTTAAAGAAAAAACAATTACATCTAAGAAATTATACTTTATATGACACTGTCTTGTGGGGTACCATTTAGAACAGTAAAAAATTTGCTAATATTTTAAAGAAACTTGCTGCCTTCAACTTCAGCGAAGACAGCAGGTTCCACCAAAATGTCAGGAAATCCTATGGGATATGGTTCTATTCACTGTCTATATCACAAGAGACAAGCAATGAAACCAAAGAGTCCTATTAAGTATATGCAACTAGGTCTACAGTGAATAATCAATTACCACACATGCTTTACATTATTATTACCAAGTAGTAATATAAAGCATACATCACAAAATAATTTGCTCCAAGTTCATGGCATAAATGCCCAATGCTGCAACACCAACAACTGGGCCCAGACTGCTTTCTCACTTCAAACTGCTCCAACACTTTAAACCACTTCAAAAATTACTATTATCCTCTATCTTAACTGATTCAGAAATCTAATGCCCCTTAAAACTGCCCCTACACCATTAACCACAAACATCTCAAAACAAATAATTTGATTACTAGTATTAGTGCCATGATGGTATACAAATAGGAGGAGAAGGGTACATTCTAATGTACAATGTACGACCCACATCTTTTCCAAAGTGTAATTTCATATGAGGTCCATTACAGGCTCTCACATTGTGTGTATATAACAATCAGTCTATATTACATGTTATGTCATACGTAATGGTTAGACACACAAGGCCTTTGACACCACAGAATTGTAAATAATGAAGACTTGGATGAGAATGAGTGTTCTATCTATTGCATGTTAATGCACAAATAAAACAACTGCAGTTCTCATTTCACAATGCCTTGAACAATAGCGTTACAGTTTGATTTTGACAAATTTAGAGACCAAGTACTCCATCAAAATCACCCAGACTTTAACATTTTTGCTGGCAGGGGATGCAATGGAAAGAGAGTGGCCAGCCCCCATTCCTAATGCTCAATCGTATTCTTGCAGAATGACAACAGACAACAACTGTTAATTGGAACAAACCTTGGAAAGTACAGAATTTTGTACATACCCTTGCTAACCTATATTTAGGTTCAAACTTCACTGCATAGTCCATTGTGTCATAAATGAGGGCAAACCCCGTTGATTTTCCACCACCAAAAGCTGTACGAAAACCAAAACAGAACACTAAATCTGATGTAACTTTGTACATCTTTGCTAGTTTCTCTCTAATCTCGGTCTTCTTAACAGACGGTTGCCCTGGATGCAGAACATCCACAACCTGCAAAAGAAAGCCATGAAATTACATTATCAACACTTGCTTCAACATAAGTCACGATACTTCGAAAAGGTTGTATAATATTCACAGACATTGTAAATGTGCAAATAAAACAATAAAAACTACGTACTAACCATCTGTTTCCGACACAAAAGCCGGTTCGTCATGAACTTTCTAGTCCTGATGGTTGCAGTACCTTCACTCTGAAACATTCAAAGATAGGTTATAACACATGGCGAACAAATACTTCAATATGGTAATATATTTTTCAAGCGTCCTTATTAATTACACAGTTATTTTCAAGTGTCCCTATTAATTACAAAGTTCTCGCCGCATCAGAATTATTGAAATTCCGTCTTGTGTGAAAAGAATAACTTAAAACAAGCTTAACCTACGGGTCATGCCTACACATAACGTTTAGATTCTCAGTAGTGAAACACTCCCAGTGTTCATGGAAATGCAATAATGTTGATGAAAACTGTATTAACTACAACTTACTACGGGTCTTTCTTTCATCCACACAACGATTACTGTAATAACTACGGATTTAAAACACAAAAATTACTTACCATCTTGTTACCTCGACACTACAAACTCTCCAAGAAGCGCTATCTACTTCCTCTTCCGTGATTTCGTCATAGCTGTTGAAAATGGCGTGGATTTCTGAGGGCCGAGAGTATTCTTCTCCTTCAAAACGAATCCGACTTGACCAAACTCAACATCTATCAAATTCAAACGTGGAATTGGATTTCGGAGCATTTTCTGCACCCATGAAGAATGTACACGAAGTCATCGAAGGTGAGTCTGATGAAAATATGTTGGATTAATTATAGGACTTTTCAGGTCAAAGATGGCGGATTTCTGGCCATTAGCTCTTTTTCTCGATCGTCTCCATTGTGGGGGCGGGGCTGCCATGACAGCGGAAAGGGCGCGTTGTGTTTTGTACGAAGTAGAAAATCGCTATTGACGAGTTACTTTTCTTGGCTCGTATCGTTACGCGGTGAATGTTACGAACATTGTACAGATAAAGAGCGACTGCTATGAACAGTTTCGTAAATCGAAATTCATACAGCGACATGTTTCAGTTGACAGGTTAACATGTGGCTATACTTGTAGTAGGAAAGAAAATATTGGCGGCTTCAGTAGCACTTGAAATTAGAAAGCGTTTATGAACTTATAGTAGTAAATATTTCAAAATAAAAATACAGCCTTTAAATTGTGTGGTTGTAAACTACATAATTTACAGTGTGTTCACAACTCACAGTTTAGTCGTGTATACATTTTAGGCGAATACACCGTCAGTGCTGAGGAACTGAAGAACGGAGACTCCGGATTCAACGAAATGGCATTGGACAGGAGCACAAGCCAAGCAGGCACTTCAGTGGCAGGCGCTTCTACACACAGCAGTAAGAAGTCAGATGATGGAGGGTATGTTCAGTGAATATTTTTTGAGGCCAGTGTTACCAATATTGCTGTAATAATGTACCTGTAAGAAATAAGACAGTATATCCATTCTACAAACATGCTTCTACATTTTTTCCCCTGTTGCACATGTAAAATGATGTATGTTACTGAGATTATGTATTTTTTTTACCATAACATTTCATTGAGGTATAGCATATTTTTGCCAAAAATCTTTTTCATTGTGCACTTTTGTTGTGTACTTCACAATCTGTCTCATGAAGCAATAAAATATTATGTTAAAAGTCTCTTCTACTGTACATTCCCTGCCCCCAGATTCAAAACAAAATTAAACAAAGAATATTGAGTATTTTGATCCCCTTTTGGCTGTCAAAAATTTTAACTGTGTGGTTTGGACATTCCTCAATTTTTGTAATTCATAACTAATTTGAGATGTTTACTGCAGTGAGTAATGAACCAGAAGTAGGAAAGAATGATGGAAGAGCCTGAACTCTTGTTGTTCTTGTGAACCCGTCCCATAAATATTTAATTTCATCAGAACCGTAATGGAAGGACATCATTGTATATGCCCGTTTATTTAAGTTTTATTCCTGCTGATTCAATTAGGCGAGAGTAGACTGGGAGTTGGTAGTTTTCATTGTACAATCTTATGTGAGACACTTTTTTTTTTAAAATCATGACTGCAGTATTTAATCATCAGATGTTTATGACCATTGTATTTCTGCACTGTCTAGTGATGATGTTCAGCCATTTCAGAAGACCATATAGAAAGGCTGCATTATGTTACTGCTGCATGCTGTGGCATGCAAGTTTGAAGATTTTAACAGCAGCGATGTATTTGAAGATTATGGTTATCTGGGATGTGATGCTTGATAAATAGTTCCTCGTTGTCTTCATCAGGAACTGCTGGTCCAGTGAGACCGTCACATCCTAGAAAACCTGAATCCCCCATCATGTGGCACATTCATTTAATGTGGTTGGCCTATTATGGAGCTTTAGATGGCAGGACTTTATTTATTGTGGAGGAAGGGAATGTTTTGAAAAGTAATTGCCAGGAGAAATGTTCTAATAAACTGAATCAAATAAGGAGTGCTTTAAACCTGACATCACTGCAACTTATGTTTTCTGAAGAACTTTTCATGTTAAAGAGCAGGCTTGCACAACTCCATGGTGCAGTCAGTTTTTGGACACAGGCCATGAGATGATAATTCTGCTGCTGCTGTGTCATTCCCTGCTTGGAATAAGTCTGTAGCATGTGTCATTGAGTAGTGCCTTGGTTAAGTACAAATGTGCGTTGTTTGATTTGTGAGTTTGCTGTACTTGGGGAAATGGCAGATGTGGAAGAAGGCGTGGATGCATAATTTTTTTTTTTTAACTGGGAAAAGTTCTGCGTGTTGCCGCACAGGTTTGGAAGGCATGTCAATTTCCATTTTTAGAGATACAGGAAATATAGGAGTGCCATCTTGATAAGTTTTCAAGGCTTATGGTTAGACTTTCACTTGGACTTATGTTTACTGTCACAGAAAGTAATATTTCATGGCCCAGGTAAATTTATTTGCACAAATAGGCAATTTGGTGTGCATGCCTGATGTGGAGGAATGTGTTTTACATGTTGTCACAGACATCTTTGACCCTCAGTCTGATTGCAGCCCTTTTTGTAGATCATGTTTTTAAAGTTGTTATGAGGGTCAAAATGTTATGCCTTATGTCTTAAACTTCTGCACTTGCCTAATGAGGGCGTGTGTCATAAAGTTGCACGCATCCTGTATGGTCACATTTAGACTGCAACAGACAGAACAGATTTGTTTTTATAATTCTAGGACAGCAAATAGTACAAGGGATGATGATAGAGATGAAGTGTCTTCAACTGTTAGTTACCTTTCTGACATAAGTGGCTTGTCTGAACTTAGTGGACAGGAATGGAAACCAATGGCAGGTAGGTGTCTTTGTACATGGCAGATTTTATTGCTTTGATATAGAATAAAGTAATGACTCACTAACTGATATTGGTGTTTTGCATTGTCCATATATTATTTGTACTGTTTATTTAAGATTTAACAAAATACATTCATTGTGCAATATATATGTCCTATATACAGAATGTTCGAAAAGTCACCGTGCAAGTACATGCCACAATACAGTAGGCAAATATACACTAAAACGACAACAGATGCACACAATATGCTAGCGTTTTTCCGCCAAAGTCAGTACCAACACTTGTGCTTCGTCACCATACTCTGCCAAGTTTACTGGGTCTTACATTACTAAATAACCATCGCGGCATTAACGACGACACAGTGACTTTTTGAACGCCCTGTATAACATGGCATATATTGCCAAATAAGTGTATTTGGTTGGATGTAGTCTTGTTTAAGTAATGTAATATTCAGTATAATCTCTGCACAACATCCCAGAAGAGGAAAGACCTAGTATAAGTATAGTGAAGTATTTGTAAATGTTTGAATTTGTGACTGAATGATCACGACAACTTCCGATTTGTATTTGGTAGGTGCTTACTGTTATAAGTACATGAATTTACATTTCGTTTGTACTTTGTCTACAGGTGAAGATAAAAAATTGCACCTGTGCTTATTTAAATGTTACACCATCAATGCATATGGGGGATTGAGGGCATAGCTTCATGTGCCTGCTGCTTTTCATATGGGGAAAGAGCGTCATACACTCATTGCATAGGAGGCTGGTTTGGGCCCCACAGCTGGTGTGGACGGGAGATTGAAGTCATGTGGGATATTACACTGTTTTGTTGGATGAGTAGTTCTTGACATAACTCAATGACACAGTGTAATATCCCAGAAGAGTTGTATCTTCAGCAGTACCATTGTGAGAACCTCAAAACTGAAGCTGGTTTGCACACTGAAGTCAAGAGGAAAATATCTTGGCACTGCCAGGAATCAAGCCACAATTCATTTGTCCTGCCCATAGCCTAATCACTGTACTGCTGAGTTATTGTTCTCCCACATGCAATCCTGGATTACGGGGACCAGGTCTTCCGATCACTGCATACTGGTCAAACCTTCTCACTTTTGCCCTGTTTTTATAACAGAATGAGACTTGACATTCACCTACCCCATGGCTAGCCACATCTCCCAGCCATGGGGTTTTGTATATCCAGCCAGCTGCTGCACTAATTGCTTTCAGGATTCATTTGTTTCAGTGGTTTCAATGCTCTTTATGTTGGAGGTTAGAGATTATGAAACTGTTAACCACAGCCACCTCCAGCAACCAGAACATTTTTCATTGCTACTTGCACATTTTTTGCATGAAGACATAAATGGCTATGTTAATATGTCTCTCTTCAGCATCCAGTTTGTGTATTCACAAATTTTAGGTGGTTCATCACTTATTATATCATATCACCTTTCATTGTATATTGTACTAGTTGTCATCTGTGGTTGTGAAATGTGTGCTGAGCATCAAAAGCAGGCTCCTGTAGTTGAATCATAGTTGCAAGTAATTTCAATTATTCGTAAATTGTTTTTCAGGGCCAATGAGTTGGGTTCAACGACAGATGATAATAGGTGTAAATCCTAGGAGCTTGCTCAGTCAGCTGGTGACAGACGGAACTCAAATTCCTCAGCAAATAGATGATTTAACCCTGTGGAAAATAATTATGAACATGATGAGTGAACCACCTCGTCGGCAGAAACTCCATCACATCAACACCCTAGCAGATGTAGTGAGATTGATTAAAGGGGCAAAGAAAATTATTGTCCTCACTGGGGCAGGGGTGAGTATTAAGCTAGTGACAGCAGTTCAGTTAATACACATCTCAAGAGTAGTGCTTTCAAAATTATGGAATGCACTGTATCCTGTTCTGTGAGAAGTGTTATTTTAAGAAAGTGTTTGCGCTTTTGTGAAGTGCACCACAGTTTGAAAATGTAAGCTTCAAAAAAGTTTGTGGAACTGCGATGGTCTAAGGTAATTTTACGTTTTGAGGTAGTAAAGATCAATTTTTACTGGAGTTGTGCAGTGGAATGCCTTTAAATCTCTAACCTGATACTCTGGAAATCCTGGTAGTTCAGCAGTTGAGGAAAGTAGTTCCAAGTCTGAAAGTCCTCATAAAAACACTTTCAGAGTGTGTGCATTGACCATTGTGGTATCTCCTGACCCTTTGCTTGTACTGCAACAACTTCATCTGTGAAGACTCCTGATCCAGAGATCCTGGTCCTTCATCATCCCTGGTAGAAACCGAAAAGATTTGTAATACATAGAAGGGTGCAATGATGCCCCTGACCCAGCAGCTGAAGGAGATAATCCAAATGAAATACTTCTGTGATAAGTGCGCAGCCCAAGTATAGGAGCTGTAACAGAAAAAAAATACTTGTAGAAACTTAAGTGAGTATGGGTTCTGTTCGATATTCTGGAATATTTGATAATCTGGCCCCTGTCTGGTGGGGGCGGTATTAAAGGAATTAACACTGCACACGCATGCATGTATGTATGTGTGTGCGTGTGCACATCCACATGTATAAAAGTGAGTTATGATTGAAGTGTCACATGGCATTTCTGTAAGTTTATGCTACAATGCGGAAGAATTTTCCATTTATTAGTTCACTGAAAAGCACAGCTTCCAGTTCCACATTAACTGCAACACATTTTGTTCCTTTCTGGTGTGTGATCCTTGAGAATATCCTAGTTTCATTTCCACGTTGTTCTTTGATAGTGGAAACTGTGTGGAAGAAATTAGATGTTTTTATTCCAAGCTGGTAGTCACGTTCACAGCTTTGCATTTCTCTCCAAGTCTTCATCATCATCATCTTCTTCTTCTTCTTCTTAAAAACTCACATTCCGGGCAAAAGATGCCTGTGCATGGCATGACTGTAGCTGCACTGTCAAGTACCAGTGTAGTGTATATGAGAACTGTACTTTGATCAACCAGAAAACACTTGTATCTAACAGACATGTTAGAAATGCAACTATTATTTCTACAAAGTTTTGTGATATTTAACAGCATTAAGTGACTTAAAACCTTATTTAATAATGGACTTATCCTGATAACCCACGTAGGTTAAGAAGGAATGCAAATTAACCCTTTGGTGCTGGAATTAAATGCCTGGTGATATGCAGAAACCTGGAATTTGAGAGCTGCATAAGGAAGGCCACTAAATGCTGTTATCTGTATCTAATGTTAGGTGCCAAAGGGTTAATTTTATGCATGCTGTTCTGTTTATGATTTCTTGGGCAACCAGTCTCTTCATCGGTAAGCATTCTTTTTCTGTTAAGCATATATTTACATTGGCTGTTACAGAGTTTCAGTATGTATTCTGCATTCAGAGTTCTTTATTTCCTGTGTTGATTTCCAAGTTCATCTGGTTTACAAAATTCAAGGATCTTGTAAGCAGTTTGAATATGTCTGGTGTTATGCATGTGTGTGTATAAAACACAAGTATGCTCAAAAGAAAGTCCTTGCTGGAATGGAAATTCATTGTTGGTATCTGACATATGCTGAGTTGCCAACTGAATGAAAAAGAAAATAATGAAGCATCTTCAGTATCTCGGTCTTTTCAGTTTTAGGCCTGAAACTGAGTTGACGGATTGGTGGCAGGTATACAAATATCTGTATGACATACACTCTGATGATGTGGATAATGGATATTGCTATATGTACTTACTTACTTACTCCATGGAGCAGAGTCCTTCTTGAGAAGCTAACTGGTTCTGCAGCTAGTCAAGAAATTCCCCGCACTTTATGGAACCCGAAGGTTCATCACCATATTCACAAGTGCCC
>Ga0123357_10006151_pt1 | contig 14556 bp, 15 predicted proteins | sample TergutEmb28metaG_FD_89873 | JGI IMG/M metagenome (GOLD analysis project Ga0123357, IMG submission 89873) | Embiratermes neotenicus P4 segment gut microbial communities from Petit-Saut dam, French Guiana - Emb289 P4 | ecosystem: Host-associated > Arthropoda: Insects > Digestive system > Gut ...
CAGGTGGCGGACGCTTGTGAGTGCGGTAATGAACCTTCGGGTTCCGTGAAATGCGGGGAATTTCCTGACTAGCTGCAAACCAGTTAGCTTCTCAAGAAGGACTCTGCACCATGGAGTAAGTATTTGATTCTCATTGAATAGCATTTTAACAGTTTTTGACTCTTACTGGCTGTACATTCAAGTTGTCTAATGTCTGTGGTATACCGTCATCTCCCAGGTATTCTGCCATATGTGATTTGCAAGCACTTTTTTTTTTTCTCTCTCTCTCCCCCAGTTCCGTCTGTGTCATCGTGGGTTGGAACAGGTCATTTAGAGACATTCATTTTTGGAAGGCAGTTGATTTAATCTTGTTATATGACAACTCTGTAATCTGGAACTAATCCCAGTCGCAGATTATTGTTATTAAGTTTCCCATCCAAACAGCAGTGGCAGTTGTAATATCTTTGCTGTTACATTGTTTATCCTTGTTATCATCACATCAAAGAACATAATAACTAATGTGTTGATGTAATTTGTCACATGTAAAAACACAAAACAAACTATCATGGATGATCCACGGTTTTCAGTTATTTATGCAGCTGATTCCATTTATTAGCCTGTGTAATTGAGTGCTGGATTCTATTCACTTACCAAAGCTATATTGTTGTGTTGCAACTGAGGTCTCAAATTTGCCAGCGTATTTGTCACTACTGGTGCACTACTTCCTTTCAAAGAAAAGTAGTCATTTTTTCCATGCCAAGGAGAAATATTACATTTTATATAGTTCCAAAGTTACACTCTTAAGAAAGCTTATGTAAAACATAAATAAATTTTGCACAAAGACCATGATACTACATACTCATGTGCATGAGGAAGCACACATGTCCTGTACACTACACTGACATGTTGCTTTATGCAGTTTCTGTGTGTAATATCTTTCAAAACATATTTACACAAAGACTGAACATTTCTTGGCCACAGGGAGCTCAGTAGTGAAAGTCTGAAATAACATAGATGTATGTACAAAACTTGATTCATTGTGTAAGTAATATAGTTAAATTGGAATTCCAGCATTTGGATTTCATAATAAAACTTCAGGAGCAAGTGCGTATGACCACTAAACTGTAGAATATCTCAACATAGAATAAATTTTGACAGTGACATTATTGACTTGCAGTAATGAAATTGAACATCAAGTGCATAAAAACCATAAGCCAAAGAACATAAGAAATACATGTTCCACCCTTGATATGCATGCTTCTGTGTGTGACAAGGTGCAGCATATCTGGAAAAATGCGTCATGAGTAAAACATTGGTCACATGCTCCATTTGTAGTACTCTTTCATCCCTTCATGCAGTTGAGTGAAATTATTTTTCAATTTGTGTGTTTAAAATTTCATTAGTACCATAAGAAGAATTTAATGCCTTCTGTAAGATTTAAATTTATGGATTTAGCCCCCAGGGGGTCCACAACATGGAATGCATAGTCCAGCAGGACAAGGTGGTGGCCCACCTGGGTCATCACCAGCACCCACAAATGATATTCCACCCGGTTCTCAGGGAGCCATGGGTTCCTTTGGGCAACAGCAGGGAGGTTACAGAGGTCAGATGATGCCTGGACAACAGAGCATGCCACAGCGTAAGTGCTGAGTTAAATAATGTTTATGAATATTTTTGACAGTTTAACCAGCAATTAAAATATATTTTTATTTGTGTGACAGTAGGTTTATCTGCAGTGCTAAGATTAGGTATATTTGCATCCAGAGAAAAAGGGCAAATGTCTAAGATTGCATACTGTGTCACAAAATTAACAAACATTTACAGCTTGAAATTTATTTCTCCATTGTTCAGCGCATAGACTAGTCACTGTACGAGTATTCATGAAACTGGGTGTCCACAAATTTTCCAAACATCTAGGCACCACCTCAAAATGTAAGGCACCAGAAAGATGACATGGAGCAAGGACCCACAAATATTAGGTGCCACCAAATAAAATTCAGTCACCTGGGCGAGCTGGCATTAAGGATTGATGCATTCCTGAACTAAACTATCAAACTCATCCTTGTTTCAGTTGAAAAGTCTTAATTATTGTAACTTTGTATACACCCTTTTCTGGCAGAATTAATATGCTGTGAATAATAATCTGTGTAATAAAGAATATATCTGTTTGTGGCGGCAGTATCTCACCAGGAAGTAGAGATACTACCGTAAGCTTGAAATTTTGGAAGTAGTTTAAGGATACAAAAGAATGTACCATGCCAAATATAATATAAATTAGCCTGTGGGAAAGGGGTCAAGCTGTTGACAGCTGGCACCTTTGGTGTAAGTGACTTACACATTGTTGCCATGATTGCCATTGTTGATGTGTAGAGTGTGAGATATTAGCTGAGGCAGAAGAAATAGTTGACCATTGACAGTCAACAACATTTGGTATAATACAACAGAGTATCACCAGCTGGCAGCAGTACAATGTATGAGACTGACATGTGGTTTGCTTTAAGAATAATGAAATGACCAATTTAAGAGGCTGTAGAAAACCCTGTGGCAAAAATAGTGGGCAGTAATTGATCTTAATTGATAATAAACAACTGATGAAAGAAGCCATGGAGTTGTGGCTGGTAATAATAATAAACATTAATTAATGTTAATAAGTAGATGAAATTAATGCTGGCCTTGCTGTAGGAATGAAGCATAGGCTCATCAGGAAATAGAGTTTGAAACTTTGATAGTAGTTTTAGGATGGTTGTGGGATATGCTGTACCAAATACTATCAAAATTATTCACAGTAAGAGATTATCCTAATGCTTGGTCATAGAATGAAGCCTATTTTCAGAGTTTTTTTACAGTTAAGTCTGTCCATGTTACACAGACACAGGGTAGCTGAAGAGGTTATACCTACAACAGCACACTATTAAAATACAAAAATAATCGAATAACCATTTGAAAATGATGAAGCAGTGCCTTTTCAAGAAGTTAGGGGCAGCAGAATATGAAATTCTCTGCTACACATCAATTCACTGGCTTCCCAAAGCACAAGCCTTGAAGCACTGGATTGAACTCGAGTGCAAGGTTTCACTTTTTTGAGAGAAAAGGAAACCCCATTCTCAGAGCATTGTGACAGGGAAGAGTTCATTTGCTGCCTCATGTAGCAGATATTTTTGGCCATGTAAATGCGGTGAATTTTTCTGATGTGAAGCCCTGCAGTCACGTTATTAATGATGCTGAAGAACTTAAAAGCTCATTTGGACAAGCTGTAACTCCAGGAGAGGAGACTAGAGGTGGAAAACAACATGAACTTTCCTGTGCTGAAGGAAGTGCTTGTGCAGGCTGTAGTCAAGAGTGACAAAAGCCTTGTTAGTTTCTCTAAAGGCAGCAATCTTCAAATACCTGGCAACATTACAGAGAACTCTTTTCAAGGTTACTGCTGCTCATAGAGTCTGAAAATTGAAATGTGGATCCAAAACCCTTTCTGTGCAGACAGAGCATCTTACCATCACATTGGCTGTAATTTTTATGTGAGGGAGGGGGGTGGGGACAAAACAAAACAATGAATGGGATATAGTTCTTTGTGAGATTGTTTTCATATTCCATTTGTGTGAAGGAAATCAATTTTGAATGCACTAAAGTAAAGTGTATGCAAAATTTATGTATGTGTGTTTACATGCAGTTTTCTGGACAGGGGGCAGTAGCTTTCATAAGATACTCAGGGGGTCCATGACTTGAGGTTACACACCATTTCTTCGCCTGGACTAAAATAATTCCACATGAACACAGGAAATCTGTATAACAGTGGTGGAAGAGTATTGTTAGTCCAATGTGACATAACAATGGCACATGTGTATGTGAAATTCAGTTCATACCAGTTTATAATATTTATGGCACAGGCAAATCCACACAGCTGTTTTAAAATGTGTGCACTATTTTGTCAGTAGGATGTGCAAAAAACTCTACATACCTCTATTTTTAGTACTGTTGCTTCAGAATGTTTGTATAACTTGCTTGCTTATTTTTTTAAGTCATACTTTTCTTTCAAATATGTTAGTTAAATAGTTCAGAAATGATGCTACTTCCTTTGTTGTGGAAAATGTCATTTCCAGAGTCATGCATTGAATAAAATCTGATATGCCAGAGAAATAATGAACTAATGATTCATACTGAAAGATTTATCTTTCAATAGTTATACAAGCCTACTTTGCACGTAAAAATTTTTGTTGCACTGCATTGATTGCAGGTCCTGGACCTGGTGCAGTTTCAGGAAACCAGCAATACAGAGGTGGCCCGCAGAATTATCCACAACAGGGACCTCAGCAGGGTTACCCTGGACAGTATCCCAGTCAGAACCAGACTTCAGCACAGGTAATGCATCATCCACCATTTCAGTATCTCTTTAACAGATGCACGGCTAAACACTTAAGTGGTACCCCATGTTGAACAGCAGGCATGGGGTTTTTCAGTGCCTTAAGAGAAAAGAATCATATTTTGCAAATTTTGGTAAAGTAAAAAAAAAATTCACTCGTACCAATACCTGTATTATACCTTGGGGTATTATGGTGTGTATTCAGATTCAGGATACAGAGGATAAATAAAAATGCCTTCTCTTTTGATGTTATTCTTGACATTCTGCAATGTCTTGTAGTGTATTAATTACCTTTAGTGATGGAAATTTGAAATGTTTGTGGTTTTTAATTAGCCATTCCACTCAACCCTTCCAGTACTTTCTTTGGCATCAGAGTAACCGTTTGTAGAGGACGAGAAATATTTGCAGTTGTTCATTGTGTGGTCAGTATCAGCGCTCACAAATCTGGTACATACTTATCATCAACTACCATTTCACCATTCTCACTTTCCACTTTATCAATAGCTGATAGTGTATTAACATAGTTTATATACATGTATATGTATGTATCAATTTTATTACAGGATCAAAATTTACCTCATGTATCTCCAGTGTACCTCATTCAACAGTATGATACACTGTACAACAACTTCTTGATTTGTGATATTTTATATATGTTAATATCATACTATGTAAATTGTGATTTTTAACCAAAAAAGTATGCTTTTTTTTACCATGTAGTGATTTGGACACATGATAATTGTAATTGTATTCTTGTTCTCACCACCATGAGCATGGACACGAGTGGCTGAAATATATTGGTGATTGCTGTGTAATAAAATTACCTTCATACATCCAAGTGCATTTTCTGGTATTTTTAAAAAATATGCTACGTGTACAAGCAGTTTGACTACAGCCGCTAATCACTTGACTCTGAAAAGATTAAGCATGTGGTTTGCTCAGATGCTGCTGTGATGGATAGCAACATAACACTTATTCTTACACTTGCATAGTGGCCCAGCCAAATTTCCCCCAAGCTGCAATTCTTTAAATAACTGTAAGACAACAGAGAGGAGAGGAACATGTTGTTAGCTCAATAACAAGGACTATCTTTATTGAACAGACCCATTTGTGTGGGTTTTCCTCCCTGTTGTTTGCTTGAAGTCACAGGTAATTTCCAAAATGTTGTAAACATAATCTCACCTACAGACAGTGGACAGTTTAGAGCAAACATCTTTACATTATTATATTTCACTCATGTGAAGGAAGATTCTCATTTATTATGACACTTCTGGTTGCAATGATTGCAACACATTTTTGCAGCACGATGTGTTACAAGTCACTCCTATTTAATGCGCATAAGCTGCTAAGACCTGCAAGATTTGAAGTTTCCACCACATTGATGTTGATGCTTCTGGTCTTCTGCTGTATTACACTGTGCAGTGGGTAATTTAATGTAACCCACCGTGCCAGTAATGTAGTGCATACATCTCCTTCGAGGACCTACCAGCCTGAGAAGATTAACATGCTATGTTCCTTTGAATTGTCAGGGTGTATTAAATTATCCACTACACAGCATAACATCCCAGAAGACCAGCTTCCTCATTAAGACTGTCATTCCAGTTCTTTCTGAATTGGAATGACAGGTCTTATAAGGATGCTGGTCTTCTGGGATGTTATGCTATGTTTATGTAACTGCATGAAGTTTCATAGTGTCCTTTATATGTTCCTTGTTTCATGCATTAGATGTATAATTTTTTTTAAACAACCAGCAACTACATTCATTCTGTACTTTACAGACATATGTTCCCCCAGTCCAGCAGCAACCAAACCAACAGCAAGTCCCAGCACAGCAACAGAGTGGTTACCCAAACTCAGCTCAACCAGGTAACTATGGTGGACCTCCATCTACCCAACCTCAGGGCTATGGTGGGCCACCTCCATCACAACCAAACTATGGTCCACCTCCAAATGCAGCTTCACAGGTTGGCTCAGGTGCTGTGTTTGGTGGTCCAGGCCCCACTCAACAGGCAGGTGGGTATGGTAGTGGGCCGACAGGTCCAGCTCAACAACCTGGCTATGGACCACCTCCCCCGGCACAACAGTCAGGCTACCCTCCACCTGCCACAGGACCACAGCAAGGTAGCTATGGTCCAGGGACTGGTCAGCCTGGCTATGGCTCCTCTGGATCACAGACAAATTATGGAACAGTGGCTCAGTCTTCTACACAGACTGGACAAGGTGTGGGTTACAATACTAATGCCAGCAGTGGACCTGGAAGTAATAGTTACCCACCCCCACAGCAGCAGCAACCAGGATATGGAGGTACAAATGCAGTAAGTGGTGGAAATGGTTCCAGTGCTGCTACCACTACTACCAGTGGAGGTGGTGGTGGCAGCAGTGGAGGACCGGGAGGACCACCCAGTACTGGATCTCAACCTGGTGGATATGTGCCTTCAACAACACAAGCACAACAACAACAACAACCACCATCACAACAAAATCAGAGCAGTTACAACAACCAGACAAGCCCTGGACCAGGACCTGGTGTCTATGGACCTGCAAGTGCTGCATCACCACCTTTCCCTGGAGGTCCACCCCAGCCCAGTCCTCAGAACTCATACTCACAGACAGGAGTTTCTACCAGCATGGCACCATCAGCATCAACACAGACATATCCACAGGGACCAGGCGGTGCTCCACCACAACAGAATTATCCTCCATCTACACAGGCAAGTGGGGGTTATCCACCCCAACCACAGCCACAACAGCAGCAATTGCCACAACCACCACCACAGTCCACTGCAGCAGCTCAAACAGGATTTCAGCCTCCGCAGGGCCAGCCAGGCCCTCAAGGACCTCCATCAGCTGGTCCTCAGCCACAGCAGCCAGGTGCTTATGGACTCCCACCACCTCAGTCTCTTCCTGCCACAACCCAGACATATGTGCCACCTCCTCCTGGAGGTCCACAAGGTCAGCCTCAGGCCTATCCTCCACATCCCCCTGGATCACAGCATTCTTATCCTGGACATACTCAACAAGGCTATGGACCTCAAACTTATCCTCCCCCACCTCCACAAGGTGGATATCAATATCCAAGACCTCCAGCTTCTCAGATGCCACCTCCTGGACCACAGGGTCCTCCACATCAAGGTCAGTATGGTGCTTATGACCAGAGTCGGTTTCCTGGATATCAGCCGCCACCACAGTAATCTCAAAAGTAGGACATGAAAGTCAGTCTTTCCATTCATCCTGACTTTAGACATTAAAAACTGAATGACACAGCAAGGAGCACTGTCTGAGCAAAGGGTAGAACTTTCATAATCTCTTAATTTAAAAAGTCACAAAATATGTACTTTAATCTTTGAACAGTGCTACTGTGGCCTCTGGGTGTTACATATGTCCCTGCCTCATATATCTGATCTGTGTGCATGCACACACACACACTTCATCAAATAAGAATGACCACATTTTAAGAGAGGTTATGTTTCGTAAAATACAACCAACAGTGCTATATCTGATACTGGTGTTACTATAGGTGGCATTGATCCTAAAATTTAGGGTCCCACTATCTTCTTCCTTAGTGCTGTGTTGACTGTTGATGAGAAAATGTAGTGTGCTCTCTGGCTGATGAGAGTGCAGCAGAAACTAACAGACTGAAGAACTAAATTGTTCTACAGTTGGTACATATTTGTAGTCATATGATAGTACCAGAATAAATGCACACAGAAGGAATGATAAGTTTACCAGCAAATGAGAAGTGTACAAAGTTAATAGTCTTGGTTGCTGATGTTTATTATGTGGACAGCATCTTTTTAACCTTTCTGTCTTTGTTGGTAATGCTTTATTGTATAATATCAAAGAATAAGTAACTGTAAAAATGATTTCTTTCCCTGCCTTTAACTTTAATTGTATGTACTGTGACTGTAGACTCACAGATTTTACATTTCTCTGGAAAATGTGACAGCCTGACATGGCTGATAGAATGTGTGAGAGACTGGAAACTGAGAACAATTTTTGATATGTTGAATAATTCTTTGCAAAGTGTTATAACCTTTTTGAACACATGGCAATGGATGAAGTAATCATGAAATTTAGAAAGAGGGTGATTTTCATGGAGTTATACCTTGGAAGCATGAATTTTTTAGCATTAATATTTGCAAGCTTAGTGATACCAGAGGCTATGCATATGGTAAGAGTGTGTGCCAAAGAAAAGACAGTGATACATACAACTATGATGAATCTTATCAGAAGGATGGGAGGCATCAAGACATTTTATTTTGTTGTTCTTGTATACTTGATGATATGTTAGAAAAATGAACTGTTGTTGTATTATTCACCCAAACCATAAAGGCATGCCATTTTACTTTGGACATAACCTGAAGTGAAACAGGTTGACATAAGAGATAAGCCAGAGAAGACTTGACTGCCATGGTATGGAAGGACACAAAGAGAATACGCACTGACTTCATATGCACCAGCCACCATAGGAAGGAAGTGTTAAAGTTAAACATATGACAAACATGAAACCAGTCATTGCATATCTTGTAAAGGACAGCTTTTAAATTGAAATAATAAGGTTTGCACTGTGGTGTTTCTGGGGAGGGGGGTTAAGTTTTAGTGCGTTATATACAAAAAGCAGATAAAGTAATAAAACAAATGGCATTTTTGGGGAAATAAAACAGGTATTGCAACTTGTCTTAAAAATTCAATAAATATCCTTATGGCCTAAATACAAACACTAAATTTCTGGAAGTTTCCAAAGTTTCCAAGTTTCTTTTATTTGCAATTCAGTTTCAGGCATCAATTTTGTGTGGGGTGGTTGCACTTGAAGTTTTAGAGTTGTATGCTGGTGTGATACTCCTCAAATAAACTTTTATTCACACAATCCCACCTCACATTTAGAACACTTGACATTTACTTCACACACCACTTCTAGCTGAACACATCACATTGCAGTTTCTTAGATGGAGCAAGCCAGTGCTTATTATCACTACAGTCCACTCAGCTGGCATTAGTGGCAGTATTTGGTGGTGTTCTTAACAGGCCTCTTTATGCACCATTCTTGCCTGCCAGTAAGTGCTAGCATCATCATCATCTTCCTCCATGGATTAGGTCATTTGACCTGTTCTGGCATCGACGCATATTCCTCAAATAGGAGATTCAAAAATCTCTGTGTGAAATTTTCTTCCCAGAAAGTATAACGAACTGTTCAGAATGGCTAGATCTAACAGATGGAAGAATAGTTTCTCTGTCCTCTGTCATGTGCGACAGCTTACAGAGTAGCTGTTGGCCATCTTGTTTCTCTTATCCACATAATTTGTGTGGTGGTTATAATCTGCCACAATGAATAATTTTACAGGGTTCCCTTGTTCATCACAGATATTACCTTCTGCTGGGGCAGTGTGAATTTTCAACGTATAATTGTCTCACTTGTTCCTGCACAGTATTGCCCCAACTCAGTCCTGGTCTTACTTGACTTTCACCACATTTGTTTCATTTTCTTAGGTCCTGTGTCCTGTGGCATGCCCCACAACATTTACTACTTTTCTACATTAGGTCATGAAATAAGTCAGAGGAGGAGAATAAATTGTCCATGTACAATTTGTGACCACAACATTCTACTTCCTATTCAGTTCTGTCACTGTGGCATGCTTTGCTGCAAAGTGTTATTCTGTATGTGTTAGTCCATTCTCTCAGTACACTTTATGTCATGTCCACTGGAATCATGTAGTTTTGTATATTTTTATGCCACAAAATTTCTGTTTCTTGGGGACATTGCTTGAAAATTACCTTACTTTGAATGGGATGGTGACGTCATCTGCTGCCAGCTGTGTGGAATAGTTGTAAAATTTTGAACATGTCCTGTTTAGAATTTAAGATAGGTTTCTTATATTACATTGTCTGTCAAAATTTTCATCTATCCTAAGAGCTTCATTCCTGTTGCCTGTGAAGTGTAGGAACCAAAGGATGTGTAAACATTTGCTTGCTGCACCATGTAAGTATAGAAAGGGATGTAAAACTCCTCCATTTTTGCCCAGTTGTCTGCCAGTTGGTCTCATAAGCAATGTCCCATTTGTATTCTTATTGCCAGGAACACAGCCTTTTGGGTTCCGTTATGTAAGGTACAGGAGAAGGTCCCCTATCAAGAGTGTCTGAGGAACAATGATAATAGTAGTCTGTCTCCACTACAAGCAGCATGATAATTTGTGAAGAAACAACAAGGAAATGCCAATTATGTGTCACACTGCATTTTTCTTTCATGTACAACTCCTTTAACAGGTTTATACTATGCTCCTTCGAGCGCAAGAAGGCAATGTCCTAAGTGAGTAACTGATTTTGTTGGCTGAGTATTTTGGTTGAGAAATATGACATAAGAAGGTGGAAAATTAGAGCATGTTCACCCTGTATGAGATTCATGGCTTTCACCAGTCTAGGTAAGGTCCTTGGTCTTCTAGGATATTGTGCAGTATCAATGTGTAGTTTGTTACCAACACTGTCGGACCATGATGCTGTCCCAGTTCATCAGTAACAAACTGCTGACACTACATATCCTCCCAGCAGATCCAAGACCTCACACTCATCCTGTTATGAAGGAAAAACCAAGATGAAGTCCCTGTTCATGCCATGACAGCAGACAGGGGAGTTCTTAATCTGAATGCTTTGAAGAAAAGAAAAATCTCATGCTTCTCTCACAAATTGAACCATTGTTCTGTCATCCAGTCTTTATTCTAGTCAGTATGCCAACTACACCTATTACAGCTCACAACCAAATTGTGATGTATAAAATTAGGTGCCATAAATTGAGGCATAACCAGCACTGTTCAGCATTCAGGGAAAGAGATCATGTTATATTTTGCAATTTGTCATGAGTGTACAACATGATACGTATCCTGTGAATTGTTGAAGGCAGCATAAACGTAAAACTGTTAATAGTATTTGAGTGGAAACATTGAGGATACATATGTATCAGTGAGTAAAAAACAGCTTTTGTATCTATCAATATGAACCACATTATGCTTCAGCTTTTTATTTCATTCTGACAGTAGTTCCTGAGATGACAGTTCTAGTGTAGAAAGTTGCATGAGACATTTAAATGTTTGAAAATAAACTGTGTCTCGATGCACCTTTTATGGGTGATTTAAGTTTGTACCCTGACTGAAAATTATGTAGTGGTCAAGAACAGAACTTAGCACTATAAGTGAACATAACTTTTTTTTAAATATGGGAATTATTTTCTGATGAACTTACTGTATATAATGTATCCATACAAAGTTTCTCTAAACATTATGAAAATTAAATGAGAAAAGTGATAATTTAATGTGAAACAGAAATTGAGGTGAAATGGTGGTGATTCAGTACAAGAATTAGCACACACCAATAAGAATTACTGCATAAGTCAAAAAGTTCACCATGTCCAGAAGTGCACAAAGTCATCTCTGGTTGTGTAAACATCAGCTTTTGTATCTTTGTTGGCTCATGCTTTATTCTTTAATATCAAGGAATAAGGAAATAGGAAAATAAAAGTTCCTGTTCCTGCCTTTACTCTTCTTTTTGTGTGTACTGTGATTTTGCTATTACATAGCAGTGAATATTTGCACTTCTGATAATGCTAACTTACATACAATGCTATTAGTTCCATTTCTGTTTCCGGCATTCATCACATATACAGTATAAATTGACAGTGCAGAAATATTTTTGAAATTCATATTAAAAGATTTCCTATGTAATTATATAATACTTAACAACGTAGTGTTTAAAATATTGTAGTTTGTTATCATTTTCTGTGATTTGAGATATGTTTCAAGAAAACAGATACAAAATTTGAGGCTGATAGAAACATTGTACATAGCAGATAACTATTATGAAAAATAACTTACTTGCCTTTAGCATGGAGGATAATGTGAACAAATTCTTGTCAGCAGGTTTCTTTGCAGAATCTTGAAACAATCTTTTTGACAGTTGAAAATATGTAGGCCTATAAGTGAGAAGTTTCCTAACATGCAACGAAATGAAGATAGAGCAATCTTAGCTTCAGTTTTTAGCAATATAACATAAGAATAGGCAACTAGAATGTAGAATTAGCAGTTTATATTTTTTTTATGTGTTTATTCATATCAGTGTTTGAATGTATAACTGTGTGTCTATTGTAATGTATGTAACAATGCCATGTTTTCAAATGGAAGATGAATTTTCTCTTGGTGTAAACTGTGGTAAAGCAAGGGGTTTTTATGAAGGTAAGTAAATAATTGAAGTAAGTTTTAGCATGGCTTTGAAACCATTTATCACAGAAACTTTGAATATTAGGGACAACCCAGCCCCCTTTTGTGCCTAGTCGGAGAAGCAGCTAGAGCATGAAACAGACCACTGACTTGTATTAGTGCCAGAACTGAAGAATGTGTGCAGCTGTAGCTCCACTCTTCAAGACATGTTCACGTTGTGCTGTTCAAGCACACACATCCTTACTATCAGTATCAACAGTGTATCAGTGTCACAACCACATGAGCAATAGGATCATGTTTCAGTATGTATTACAAATTTCTTGCTGCAGTAGCCACCTTGATACCACAGTAGATGTTAGAATATTTACAGTAAAATATTTGGTGTAGATGAGAGGGTAATATTAAAATGGATCTTAAAACATGGAGATGTGAACATGATTCAGCTGTTCGAAGACTGGGCCCACCGATGGGCTTCTGGAACATGGCAGTGACATTCTTGGTTTTATACAGTCGGAAATTTCTTAAATTCTTTAAGGAAGACCTGTACCAGACACATCCATTTGCTGAAAATCATTTACACATTATTAAAACACAATATACATGTAAACATAGCCCATGTAAAGATGGGGTGCAGAGGAAAGAAAGGCTTCATAGCTTGGCGTATGTTATGTTCAGCCTTTGGTGTTAAAGCTACTGATCTTTGATTTATTCTGACTTGTGTAATCATCATAAATTTGCACTGTCAACTAATGTGAGACTATTTGTATCCTTAGACCTCTATATCAAAAAGGTGTTTCATTCCTTGTAAACATTACAGTTCCGGTGCTTTTTATGTTGGTTCTGTTCTGTGTGAGGACTGTGTGCCTCAAAGCCACTCTTGACATGCTCAGTGGAAAATCGCACCTTCCATGCTGGATCCATGCCAGCCATCACCATATATCTGTAGAATGCAACATTTACTAATGTTCCAAACAGTGTAAGTTATGTACATATTTCTAGTTTTGGGTGACAGCTGCATTATAGAATTCACATTTTTAACTGAAGATTGTTTTACGTTTAAGTTTTCATTCATTAACTTAAATATGGTGACTAAGTCCAAGTTGCAGTCTTGCTCCCAGCAACTATCTGAATAGTAGAGCAAGCATATATACATCAGGTTTAAGTGGAAAAAAAAAAAAAGTATGGACATGGTATGTACAGCAGGTGCTAATCTGTTACTTAAGAGTGTTTCAGTACATGCTGCACCCTACTCCAGTTTAAGTGCACATATGCTGCATATATGTTGTCATATTTCTTGCCTCACTGATGTACATTTGTTTCAGAACCATATAGATCCTTCACTGCACAGATATACTTTTCCATGTACACACATGCTGCATTAAATATTAAACAAATTGAAAAAATGTTTAAAATAAACATCTTGATGAGAACCCAACTGTCATGTTCATAATGTGTTTCAAATACATTAAAACCTGTGTAATGTGAACTTCCACACATTACAGAATCTCTTGGGTACCATAAGACACGGTGTGTATCTTGTATTGTTGACTTCAGCATTGCAGCTGTCGTGGGATGTCTGTGCTATAAAGCTGCCATAGTTGGTGTGGCCACAAAAGGATCTTGGACAATTGTAACAAATTACAAATAACCCCCCATATAATAAAGTTCAAAATGTTGGGTTTCTAAAATTTTATGTGTGTGTGTACAGGTAGAGGGGTATACTGTTCCTGGAGAATTACAGAACTCTACAGTAAATATTGTTCATTGTTAATCCTGTGGTTAGATGTGGTCACCAAATTAAAATTTATGGACATTGTGACACTGGTTATTGTATGCTTACACTGAATAAATGTATGTTGTAATAATCAGGACACAAGACCAAGCATCTCAGATAAAACATTCAATAACATTTTTAGGTAGGAATTTTTACTTGCTCCCTTTATGAATCTGTAATTGTTAGTTAGCATTTCAAATATCAATTACCAACAAAACTTCTGTCTTTGATGTTAGGCATTTTGC
>Ga0123357_10006152_pt1 | contig 14555 bp, 11 predicted proteins | sample TergutEmb28metaG_FD_89873 | JGI IMG/M metagenome (GOLD analysis project Ga0123357, IMG submission 89873) | Embiratermes neotenicus P4 segment gut microbial communities from Petit-Saut dam, French Guiana - Emb289 P4 | ecosystem: Host-associated > Arthropoda: Insects > Digestive system > Gut ...
GCGTCACGCAGTCTGTGACTAAAGTAATTTGCGAAATAATTAAAGCAATCAAGGCCGTCCGCATATTAATTAGATTATTTACATAGCAATCAAGGACGTATGAATATTAATTAGATAATTTGCATATCAATCAAAGATGTATTAATATTAATTAAGTAATTTACATATTAATCAAGGACTATAAATACTAGTTAGTTAATTTGCATATCAATCAAGGTCATTTGCATATTAATTAGGGCTGGGGGAAGGTCGGTAATGCAGAGAGTTTCATTACCGTCTGCCATTGTGGATGGATTACTACTCGACACTGAGAAAATATTAGGTGATAATGTGCAAACACTGAGACAATAACAGGTGGTAATGTGCAGACACTATGACAATAGAAGGTGATAATGTGCAGACACTGAGACAATAGGATGTGATAATGTGCAGACACTGCGACAATAATTATTTAATATCAATTTTTTTAATTTTTCCTTTGCATACAAACGAGAATTCTTTTATAAAGGAGATGTAGAGAGGATTTACGTGACTTTGTAACGCAGCATTGTCATATCAGCAGCTCCACAGTGGACACCGACGAACCGGAAAGAGCCATCTCGCTACAATAAGTGTGCATGTTCTATTTCTCACATCCTTTACGTCACATCGCCAAACCTTGCATATTCTGATTATTTGAACGGGGTTTTATACCGATCTCCTAGACTACGACAGGGTCTTTTCGTAGAGCAGCTGCCGATGGTTCAAATGAGAAGAAATCATTCTGAGTTGACTGTACTTCCATTTTCTCTACGCTTTGTCTAAAAGAAACTGACAATGTAATTGGAAGTGCCCTATCAGTCTGGCCAGAGAAGCGATATCAACTTTCCTTAAAACGTGTATTTACGACGTACAGCAGCCACTGCAGCTTATTGGCAGTGTGCTGAGTTCCGCAATAAACAAAATGAGATTATGTAGCGTTTGGCACCGATTACTGTCATGTTGGTGTTTTTGTGTACCAAGAAGACCGCGAAGAAAATCGGCCATAGTCTCCCAGTGACTAAGTAATCTAAACTGAATTATCTAAACTGACTCCATAAAACAAGGTTCTTTTGAAGGCAATAGTCTCCCAAGCAATGCAGCATAACACAATTACACCTTCTCTAGGTCAAATGTACAAGTGCGCAGGTCGTACGCTGTGCTGTTCCACAACCAGCCCACTGTTGTTAACGTAATATTGAGAGACGGGACCATATACATGTAACAACTTGCGGTTTAGGCCTTAAATATGCATTAATTTTACATTAGAAGTATTTAGATAGTCAGATCTGTCCAGTTATACAAAAAATACGTGGTACATAGATTAGTCTTTATTTTCGAGGAAAATAGCAAGAGAGAAAACTTCTGCTCGGCTTATCACATATGGGGTGTAACTCCATCCTACCGTCCCTGTGCGTTTCTTTCTGTCTCAGCAGCATTCTATTCTGCCCTGCTCTATTCTGCTCTGTTCTATTCTGCTCTGCTCTATTCTGCTCTGCACTGCACTATTCTTCTCTGCTCTGTTCTTTTCTGCTCCGCTGTTCTCTATTCTACTCTGATCTACATTCTGTGCTCTGCTGTATCTTCTCTGCTCTGCTCTGCTCAGTTCTATTGTGCTCTACTCTGTTCTATTCTGCTCTGCTCTTATTCTGCTCTGCTCTATTCTGCTCTGCTCCGCACTTTTCTTCTTTGCTCTGCTCTATTCTGTTCTGCTCTTCTCTATTCTGCTCTGAACTACCTTCTATGCTCTGCTGTATCCTCTGCTCTAATCTGTTCTGTTCTGCTCTACTCTGCTCTATTCTACTTTGCTCTGCTCTATTCCGCTCTGCTCAGTTTAAATCTGCAACAGAACACTGACGCAACCGCTGTTTTTGATCAGCTGTTTCCTTGACCTCACAGCGAACACCGTCTGTTCCCATTACAAACACCAATGACAACAGTTTGTCACGTGTTCACCATGTGTTGGCACGGAGTGTATTTATGCGGAGCAGACAGTAAGTATGCGCATGTGCAGTAGATGAAACACGTACGGCCGTCCTTCACAATTGGCCCAGGTGTTGTGGGTTTGTGTAAATTGTAACTACAGCTCTGTTGGACAAGTGCTGATGTCTTGTTGGCATTCCAGTGCGTCTGAGTAAACATGATGTCAATACAAATGGGCTAACATTGGTAGGTCTAGTGTCCCATGCGAGGATCCTGAGAGTATTTCTTGCCGTTCAATGAGATCCGTACCAGTACGGCGTGTTGGCGATCGTCCTGCAGGGACAGTAGTGATTAAGATGGGATGGACTGAAAGCCTTGTGTTGCAGTGCCGTCTGCCTGGAAATGGACGGAGAGCGCTTCGAAAACCTGCAGTATCTGTAAGGCACACTTTGTGTGACCATTTGATACATTTCACCGTGTGACTGGTGAGATGCTTCTCAAAAACTCCACGGCTTAAGACACACGTTGTGTAACGTCGCCCAATCTGGTGACCTACATTTATTAAGGAAAAAATGTCAATAAACTTCGTGCTTATAAAATTTCAGTCTCCTGACATTTTTTTTTATTTTCCTGGTGTCCGATGTGACATACGGTAGACGCACAGAACGCCGTGTTCGGGCGACGCCATTCGACTCCGTGCTTCATGGAAATTGAGTTGATATGGCTTCATTGTACATACCAACTGTGTTTTGTGCTGAATGCTGGCCTGTCTGAAACCTGCTGCTTTTGCTGAACATCGTGAAGAGTGCTACTGATGGCGTACCGACGTAACACCATCATCGACGACCAGCGCAGACTTTATATACGCGGTGTTTTAAGCCAGCTTGATGTAAGTAGAAACTTACTTACTTACTTACTCCATGGAACAGAGTCCTTCTTGAGAAACTAACTGGTTCTGCAGCTAGTCAAGAAATTCCCCCGCACTTTATGGAACCCGAAAGTTCATCACCGTATTCACAAGTGTCCGACATCTGTCCCTATCCTGAGCCAAATCCATCCAGTCTCCACCCCCTCCCACTTCCCGAAGATCCATCTTAATATTGTCCTCCCATCTACGTCTGAGTCTCCACAATGATCGGCGCCATTACAAGGAAAAAGAACAAATCACAAAGCAGCCCACAGGCTTTACACATTTTGTTCCTTCCTCTGCATACATTCGCAACAAACGAACATTTTGCTGAAGATGGTACATAACGTCTGCTGTCGTCTGCTTCATGTGCTGTGTCCACCGTCTGCTTCATGTGCTGTGTCCACCGCCTGTTTCATGTTCTGTGTCCACCGTCTGCTTCATGTGCTTCCTGCACTTCCTGCCTGTGACGAAACACTGTCTCATTCCTGCGTTTTAAGGCAACCTTTCTTGAGCCAGATGAGTCCACTCCACACCAGCCTAGTCAATTTCCCGAAGACTGAAATTCAATGTAACCTCCACCCTACTTCAGTGATCTTACGCAACATCTCCCAGCCAGGAACTTAGCGTAGGAGCCAGTGATGCTGCCGCCCGGGGCGGCAGAATTTATACAATTCCAAATCTTATAAATAAACAATTCCATATCCTGCTCGCAACCAATTTTAAATTATTAAACCAAACAAAGCGAAATCCAATAAACAATTGTGAGTTTTTGAACTTAGTGGTTTGGGTGCAACCGTGATTATCCGCCCGTAGCGCCCAGCACCTAACGACGCCAAAGTTCCAAACTTCGGAATTTTCGTAGAAAATTTTGTATTTATTTCTTACTTCACGCACATTTCAGGCTTTTAATCTGAAAATTAAAGTAACATCTGGCGCTGTGAAACCCTGAGTTATCCACTTCCTACCTCCACCCCCCCAACCCCCCGCCCGCCAACCGCTACGTCATCATTTTGGTTTCAACAGTGTAATTATATTAACGAATATCTGATATTTGCTTGCCGACAGTTCGTCCTATTAAAATTCACTTATTTGTTTCCACGCCGCAGAGTATTAACGTCGGCGCTGCATGAGACTGTGATAGATTTGATTTGTCCTTACATCTACAGGGACGTGATAATATGACAAAATGAGCTTGGAAAAGAAACTTGAACGCTGCAGACAAAAACAGGACTGTGGAGACGACAAAACGCGCGTAGAATGTCAGCAGGGGCAGGTGGCAATGGGCCGAACTGTAATGTACCGTGGAGTGTCAGTAGGGGCAGATGGAAGTGGGGCCGAACAGTAATGTACCGTGGAGAGTCAGTAGGGGCAGGTGGCAGTGGGGCCGACCAGTAAGGTACCGTAGAGTGTCAGGAGGGGCAGATGGCAGTCGGGCCGAACAGTATGGTACTGTAGATTGTCAGCAGGGGCAGGTGGCAGTGGGGCCGAACAGTAATGTACCGTAGTGTCAGCAGAGGCAGATAGCAGTTTGGCCGAAAAGTAATTTACAGTGGAATGTCAGCAGGGTCAGGTAGCAGTGGGGCCGAATAGTAAGTTACAGTAGAGTGTCAGCAGGGGCAGGTGACAGTGGGGCTGAACAGTAATGTACCGTAGTATCAGCAGGGGCAGGTGGCAGTGGGCCGAAAAATAATGAACCATAGTGTGCCAGCAGGGGCAGGTGGCAGTGGGACGAAAAGTAATGTACAGTAGTGTCAGCAGGAGCAGGTGTCAGTGGGGCCGAACAGTAGTGTACCGTAGAGTGTCACCAGGGACAGGTGGAATTGGGTCGAAATGTAATGCATCGTAGAGTGTCAGCAGGGGCAGGTGGCAGTGAGCCGAACAGTAATGTACCGTAGAGTCAGCAGGAGCAGGTGGCAGTGGGGCCGAACCGTAATATACCGTGCAATGTTAGCAGCGGCAGATGTCAGTGGGGTCGAACAGTAAAGTACCGTATAGTGTCGGGAGGGGCAGGTCGTAGTGGGGCCGAACAGGAAGTTACCGTAGATTGTCAGCAGGGGCAGGTGGCAGTGGGGCCGAACAGTAATATACCATAGTGTCAGCGGGGGCAGGTGGGAGTGGGGCTGAAAAGAAAGGTAACGTTGTTTATCAGCAGGGGCAGGTGGCAGGGGGCCGTACAGTAATGTAACGTAGAGTGTCAGCAGGGCAGGTGGCAGTGGGCCGAACAGTAATGGGACATAGTGTTAGCAGGGGTAGGTGGCAGTGGGCCGAACAGAAAGGTACCGAAGTTTGTCAGCAGGGTCAGGGGTCATTGGGCCGAACAGTAATTTAATCTAGTGTTAGCGGTGGCAGGTGGCAGTGGGGACGAACAGTAACTTTCCGTAGTTTCAGCGGAGGCAGGTGGCAATGGGGCCGAATAGTAAGGTACAGTAGTGTCAGCGGGGGCAGGTGGCAATGGGGCCGAATAGTAAGGTACAGTAGTGTCAGCAGGAGCAGGTGGCAGTGGGGCCGAACAGTAATGAACCGTAATGTTAGCGGGGTAGGTGGCAGTGCGATCGAACCATAATGTACTGTAGTGTCAGCGGGGGCGGGTGGCAGTGGGGCCGAAAAATAATGTATCCTAGTGTCAGCGGGGCAGTTGGCAATGGGGCCGAACAGAAAGGTACTGTAATGTCAGCGGGGGCAGGTGGCAGAGGGGTCGAACAGTAACATACCGTAGATTTAGCGGGGGCAGGTGGCAATGGGGCCGAACAGTAAGGTACCTTAGTGTCAGCAGAGGCAGGTGGGAGTGTGGCCGAACAGTAAAGTACCGTAAATTGTCAGCAGGGGCAAGTGGCGGTGGGGTCGAACTGTAAGGTACACTAGTGTCAGCAGGGGCAGGTGGCAGTGGGGCCGAACCTTATTATACCGTGTAGTGTCAGCAGGGGCAGGTGGCATTGTAGCCGAACAGTAAGTTACCGTAGATTGTCAGCAGGGTCATGTGGTAGTGGGACGAACGGTAATGTGCCCTAGTGTTGGCGGGTTCAGGTGGAAGTCGGGCCGAACAGTAAGGTACCGTAGATTGTCAGCCCGGTCAGGTGGCATTGGGTTCGAACAGTAATGTACCGTAGTGTCAGCGGGGGCAGGTGGCAGTAGGGCCGAATATTAAGGTACCCTTGATTGTCAGGAGGGAGATGTGGCAGTGGGGCCGAAAAGTAATGTGCCGTACAGTGTCAGCGGGGGCAGGTGGCAGTAGAGACGAATGGTAAGTTACCGTAGTGTCGGCAGAGGCAGGTGGCAGTGAGGCCGAACAATAATTTACCGTAGTGTAAGCAGGGTCAGGTGACAGTGGGGCCGAACCTTAATGTACCGTGGAGTGTCAGTAGGAGCAGGTGGCATTGGGCCGAACTGTAATGTACAGTAGATTGTCAGCAGGGTCAGGTGGCATTGGGCCGAACAGTAATGTACCGTGTAGTGTCAGTAAGGGCAGGTGGCAATGGGGCCGAACGATAATCTACCGTGGAGTGCCAGTAGGGGCAGGTGGCAGTGGGGCCGAACAGTAAAGTACCGTAGAATGTCAGGAGGGGCAGGAGGCAGTCGGGCCGAACAATAAGTTACCGTAGTTTGTGAGTAGGGGAAGGTGGCATTGCGACCGAACAATAATGTACCGTAGTATCAGCAGGGACAGGTGGCAGTGAGGCCGAACTCTAATGTGCCGTATTTTCAGCAGGGGAAAATGGCAGTGTGGCCGAAAATAATGTAACGTAGGGTGTCAGCAGGGCAGGTAGCAGTGGGCCGAACTGTAAGGTGCAGTAAAGTGTCAGCAGGGGCAGTTGGCAGTGGGGCTGAAGATTAATGTACCCTAGTGTCATTAGCGGCAGGTGGCAGTGGGCCGAACAATAATGAACCGTGTAGTGTCAACAGGGCAGGTGGCAGTGGGCCGAACAATAATGGACGTTAGTGTCAGCAGGAACAGTTGTCAGTGTGGCCGAACAGTAGTGTACCTTACAGTGTCAGCAGGGGCAGGTGGAATTGTGTCCAACAGTAATGTACCGTTAAGTGTCAGCAGGGGCAGGTGGCAGTGGGCCGACCAGTAAAGTACCGTATTGTCAGCAGGGGCAGGTGGCAGTGGGGTCGAACAGTAAAATGCCGTAGGATGTCAGGAGGGGGAGATGGCGGTGGGGCCGAAGAATAAGGTAGGGTAGAGTGTTAGCAGGGGCAGGTGGCAATGGGGTCGAGCCGTAAGTTACCGTAGAATGTAAGCAAAGGCAGGTGGCATTGGGGTCGAATGTTAAGTTACCGTAGATTGTCAGCAGTGCAGTTGGCAGTGGGGTCGAATAGTAAAATACCGTATTGTCAGTAAGGGCAGGTGGCAGTGGGGCCGAATATTAAGGTACCTTAGATTGTCAGCAGGGGCATGTGGCAGTGGGGTCGAACAGTAATATACCGTATTGTCAGCAGGAGCAGATGGCAGTGTGGCCGAACAGTAATGTACCGTGGAGTGTCAGCAGGGGTAGGTGGCAGTGGTGCCGAACAGTAAGATACAGTAGAGTGTAAGCAGGGGCAGGTGGCAGTGAGGCCGAACAGTAAAGTACCGTAGTGTCAGCGGGGGCAGGTTGGAGTGGGACCGAAATGTAATGTACCGTAGATTGTCAGCAGGGGAAGGTGGCAGTGGGGCCGGAAAGTAATGTACCTTAGAGTGTCAGCAGGGGCATGTGGCAGTGGGCCGAACAGTAATGTACCATATAGTGTCAGGAGTGGCAGGTGGCAGTGGGCCGAAAACTAAAGTACCGTAAAGTGTCAACAAGAGTAGGTGTCAGTGGACCGAACTGTAATTTACTCTAGTGTTAGCGGGGGCAGGTGGCAATGGGGCCGAACATTCAAGTACCGTATTGTCAGCAGGTGCAAGTGGCAGTGGCGCCCAACAGTAATATACCGTATTGTAACCGGGGGCAGCTGCAATGGGACCGAAGTGTAAGGTACCTTATTGTCAGCAGGGTCAGGTGGCAGTGGGGCCGAACATTAAGTTACCGTAAAGTGTCATCCGGGGCAGGTTTGCAGTGGGGTCGAACAGTAAGTTTCAGTAGTGTCAGCAGGGGCAGGTGGCATTGGGGCCGAGCAGTAATGTACCGTAAAATGTCAGGAAGTTCACGTGTCATTGGGGTCGAAGAGTAATTTACCGTAGGTTGTCAGAAGGGGCATGTGGCATTGGGATCGAACCATAATATACCGTAGAGTGTCAGAAGGGGGCAAGTGGCAGTAGAACCGAACAGTAATGTACCGTAGTGTCATCGGGGGTAGGTGGCAATGTGCCGAGAAGTAATGTACCGTAGTAATAGCAGGGGCAGTTTTCAGTGAGCCGAACAGTAATGTACCGTAGGGTCAGCGGGGGCAGGTGGCAGTTGGGCCGAATATTAAGTTACCGTAAATTGTCAGGAGGGACAGGTTGTAGTGGGGCCGAAATGTAATATAGCGTACAGTGTCAGTGGGGGCAGGTGGCATTGGGCCCGAACAGTAAAGTACCGTACATTGTCAGCGTGGGCAGGTGGCATTGGGGCCGTACATTAATATACCGTGGTATCAGCAGGGGCAGGTGGCATTGGGGCCGAACTGTAATATACCGTAATATCAGCAGGGGCAGATGTTAGTGTGGCCGAACAATAATGTACCGTAGTTTCAGCAGGGGCAGTTGGCAGTGGGGCCGAACAGTAATGTACCGTAATGTCAGCGGGGGCAGTTTGCAAGTGGGGCCGAAAATTACGGTACCGTAGTTTGTCCGGTAAGACAGCTGGCAGTGGGGCCTTACAGTAATTTACCGTACAGTGTCAGCGTGAGCATGTGGCTGTGGGGCCGAACAGGAATTTACCCTAGTGTCAGCAGGGGCAGGTGGCAGTGGGGCCGAACCGTAATGTAACGTGGAGTGTCAGCAGTGACAGGTGGCAGTTGGGCCGAACAATAATGTACCGTAGAGTTTCAGCAAGTTCAGTTGGCAGTGGGGCCTAACACTAATTTACCGTAGTGTCAGCGGGGGCAGGTGGGAGTTTGGCCGAATATTAAGGTAACGTAGGGTGTCAGGAGGTAGAGGTGGGGCCGAACAGTAATGTACCGTACAGTGTCAGCGGGGGCAGGTGGCAGTGGGGCCGAACGGTAAGGTACCGTAGTGTCAGCAGGGGCAGGTTGCAGTCGGTTCGAACCTTAATGTACCGTGGATTGTCAGCAGGGGCTTGTGGCATCGGAGCCCAACTGTATGGTACCTTAGTGTCAACAGGGGCAACTCGCAGTGAGGCCGAACCGTAATGTACCGTGGAGTTTCAGCAGTGATAGGTGGCAGTGTGGCCGGACAATAATTTACCGTGGAGTATCAGCTGGGGAAGTTGGCCCTGGGACAGAACGGTTAGGTACCTTTGAGTGTCAGCAGGGGCAGTTGGCATTGGGGCCGAATTTTAATACATCGTATTGTGTCAGCAGGGGCAGGTGGCATTTGGACCGAAGAGTATTGTACCGTAGTGTCAGCAGGGGCAGGTGTCAGTGGGGCCGAAGAGTAATGTCCCGTGGCGTTTCAGCAGGGGCAGTTGGCATTGGGGCCGAACAGTATTGTACCGTTGAGTGTCAGCAGGGTCAGGTGGCAGTGGTGCCGAGCAGTAATATACCGTTGAGAGTCAACAGGGGCAGTTGGCAGTGGGGCCAGAACCGTAAGTTACCTGAATGTCAGCAGGGACAGGTGGCAGTGGGGCCGAACACTAATATACCGTGCATTGTCGGCAGGGACTGGAGGCAGTGGGGCCGTACAATAATGTACCGTGGAGTATCAGCAGGGGCAAATGACAGTGGGGCCGAACTTTAATTTACCGTAGAGTGTCAACAGGGGCAGGTGGCTTGGGGGCCAAATAGTAAGGTATCTTTGAGTGTCAGCAGTAGCAGGTGGCATTGGAGCCGAACAAGAACCACAGCGTTGCTGCATAAATAATATAAACAACCAACTGGATGAAACAATAACCATTTACTTATAATTTCAATCAGCTCAAACATGTTTCGGACGATAAATTCGCCCATCCTCAGGAGCACTAAACAGTGGTATAATGCACCGGCGATGCCGCAGCACCGCCGGTGCTTTATACCGCAGTCTAATGCTCCTGTGTTTGGGCGAAATTATCGTACCAAACATTGTTGACCTGATTGAAATTATTATTAGAACAGGTATTGTTATATCCAGTTGGCTGTTTATATTATTGTGTCAGCGATGCACGGTCACACAATCATCAAATACTTTTAACGAATGTCCGACCAGTGGGAGGTGAAGATTTTGTACGGACAAACGGACGGACATAACTAGGTTAATAGCTGATATTCGCAATTGTGTGGTTCAAGCTCTTCCAAGTTCAGTTACCCTCTCTTTAGCATAGCGTGTTGCGTTGTGCACGGGAATAATCACTGTTTATGTGTCATGCGATACACACAAACACAAACACACACACCGTTGTGAAGCTGCGGAAATTTGTGGTTAAATTTATTGTTCGACACCACTATCTCCAAAATGTAACGGGTTCCTGTTGCACAGTGCCACTACCTTATCCGGGCGGTTCCTGTTGCACAGTGCCACTGCCTTATCCGGACGGTTCCTGTTGCACAGTGCCACTGCCTTATCCGGACGGTTCCTGTTGCACAGTGCCACTACCTTATCCAGACGGTTCCTGTTCCACAATAACACTGCCTTATCCGGACGGTTCCTTTTGCACAATACCACTGCTTTATCCGGAAGTTTCCTGTTGCACAGTGCCACTGACTTAACCGGAAAGTATCTCGGACCCGCCGAACATGCCCAGGGGCTTATCCCTGGTGACGTAGCACACGTGTCGCATTATTTAGAGCTGGTATTAAAATTATGCTAAGTTCTGCCTGCCTTCCACGTGCAAGTTTTATGATATGGAGACTGGATAGACTTTGGGAAGGGTCAAACTGGCTGACACCTGATATTGTTATTATTATTTTTACTGTAGTGACAGTCAGTAGTGCTGTCAACAGCAGTAGTGTTGCTGCTGTTGCACGGTCGATATAATTACTATACACTATACTTATGGTTTGAGCGGTCATGGGTTCGAATCACTTCAGTGGAAGTGATTTGTTTCTTCTCCGAAATCTTCGGCTTTGCTCTGGGATCGCCGAGCTTCCTGTTCAGTGCGTACCGGTATCTAACTGTCTGTGGGTTATAGCGTTCGAGGCGTGAAATTACTCGCGCATTTGAATCGTGTGTGGAATTTGGGCCAAGGGAAATTTGTGCCTCAATTACTGCCGCTGCTGCTACTACTACTACCACAACCAAAACCACCAATATCAATCTTACAACCACCACAAAAACCACCGCCGCCGCCATCAATGCCACCACCAACAATACTACTACTAATACTAGTAATAATACTACTACCACTCCTACCAACACCAACACCGCCGCCGCCGCCACCACCACCGCCACCACTAATACCACTCCTATTACCACCACCAACACTACTACCACCACCACCAATATTATCGCTCCTACCTCCAAAACCACCACCACAACAACCACCACCATTATAAATACCACTCCTACTACCACGACCACCAGTACTACAACCACTCCTACTTCCACAACCGCCAACACCGCCAGCAATACTACCATTCCTACCACCACCACCAACATTAATAACTCTCCCACCAACACCACCACAAAAAATACCACTCCTACCTCCAACACCAACACCACTACTACTACTCCTATTACCAGCAAAGCTACTACCATTCCTACTACTACCACCACCATCACTACTACCATTCCTACCATCACCAACAATACTACCATTTCTACCACCAAAACCACCACCACCAACAACAACACTTCTAACATTTCTAATACCACCACCAACACTACTACCAATCCCACCATCACAACCACCACTAATACCACACCTACCATCACCAACAATACTACCATTCCTAACACCAAAACCACCACCACCACCAACAACACTTCTAACATTCCTAATAACACCATCACTACTACTACCACTCCTACCACCACCAACACTATTACCACTCCTACTACAAATACCACAACTAATACTGCCACACCTACCACCAACATCAACACCACTACTACCAATCCTACTACCACCACCACTACTACTACCACTCCTACCACCACCAAAAACACTACCATTCCTACCACCAACACCACCACCACCAACAACAGTTCTAACATTCCTGATAACTTCACCAGCACTACTACCACTCCCCCCACCACCACCACCACCAACACCACCACCACTATTACCACTCCTACTACCAATACCAAAACTAATACTACCACTCCTACCACCACCATCTACAGCACAACTACCACTCCTACTACGAACACCACCACTAATACTACCACTCCCACCACCACCACCACCACCACTAATACCACTCCTACCTCCAACACCAACACCACTACATCCGCTCCTATTACCACCACAACTACTACCACTCCTACAACCACTCCTACCATCAACAAAAATACTACCATTCCCACCACCAACACCACCACCACCACCAAAAATATTTCTAACATTCCTAATAAAACCACTACAACTACTAACACTCCCACCACCACCACCACCACCACCACCACCACCACCACCACCACTACTACCACTCCTACTACCAATATAACAAATACTAACATTCATACCACCACCACCAACACCACCAACACCACTACTACCAATCCTACTACTAATACTACCACTCCTACCACCACAACCACCACCACCAACACCACCACAACCAACATCACCAATACTACCACTCCTACCTCAAACATCACCACCAATAATGCCACTCCTACCACCACCACCGCCGCCGCCACCACCACCAAAACCACCATCATAACAACGATTACTAACTCCACCACAAACACCACTACTACAACTCCCACCACCACCAACACCACTACCACCACACCTACTGCCACCACCACTACTACCACTCCTACCATCACCACCAATACTACCATTCCTACCACCAACACCAACACCACTACCATTCCTAATACCACCACCAAAATTACCACTCCTACCATCACCACCAATACTACCATTAACACCACCACCACCATCACCACTACTACCACACCTACTAATAATACCACCACTAACACTACCACTCCTACCACCACCACCTCCACCACAACCACCATCACCACTAACACTCCTACATCCTCCACCTAAACCAATACTATCACTCCTACTATCACCACCTCTAATACCATTCCTATTACCACCACCACCACCACCACCACCAACACTACTACTCCTACCATTACCACCAATACTACCACTCGTAACACCAGAATCACCACCACTATCACTCCTAATACCACCACCACCAATAACACCACTCCCACCACCACCACCAACACCACTAGTATTATCACTCCTAACTCCACCACCGCCACCACTAATACCACTCCTACCACCACCACCACCACCAACAACACTACCATCCCCACCACCACTACTACTACAATTCCAACCACCACCACCACATCCGCCTCCGCAGCCGCCATTACCTCCACCGCCACCACTACTACCACTTCAACCTCCACCACCACCACCACCACTACTACAATTCGTACTACCACCACCACGACTACTACCACACCTACTACCTCCACCACCAATACTAATATTGCTGCCACCACTACCACCACTACAACCACTCCTATTACCACCACCACCACCAATTCTACCACTTCTATTACCACCACCAACACTAATACCTCTCCTACCACCACCACCACCACCACTACCACTACTACCACTCTTATCACCAACACCACCAACACCACTACTACCATTCCTACCTCCAACATCACCAACACCACTACTACCACTCCTAACACCATCACCATTACTATCACTCCTACCACCACCACAACCACTACTACTACCATTCCTACTACCACCACCATCACTACTACCAATCCTACTACCACCACCAAATCTACTACCACTCCTATCACCACCACCACTACTAAAACACCTACCTCAACCACCGCCTCCACTACTACCAATCCTACCACATCCACCAGCACCACCACCACCACCACCAACACCACCACCACCACCACCACCACCACCACTACCAACAATTCTACCAATCCTACCTCCACCCCCACCTACATTACCACCACTCCTACTACCACCCCAACACTACTAACACCTACTACCACCACCATAACTACTAGCACTCCTGCCACAACCACCAGTACTACCAATCCTACCATCTCCACCATCACTACTACCACTCCAACTACTAACACCACCACTACTACCATCACCACCAACATCACCACTACCAATCTTACCACCACCAATTCCACTACTACCACTCTTAATAACCACACCACAGCTAAAGCCACTCCTAACACCAAAACCAACACCACCACTATAACCATTCCTACTACCACAATCACCATTACTACCACTCCTACTATCACCAACACCACTACTAATACTCCTACCACCACCACCACCACCAACACCACCACCACCACCACCACCACCACCACAACCACCACCAATACAACCAATCCTACTAACACCACCACAAATAATACCACTCCTACCACCACCACCGCCAATAATACCACTCCTACCACCACTACTAACACTCATATTAACACCACTACCACTGCTACAACCACTCCTAC
>Ga0123357_10006153_pt1 | contig 14554 bp, 12 predicted proteins | sample TergutEmb28metaG_FD_89873 | JGI IMG/M metagenome (GOLD analysis project Ga0123357, IMG submission 89873) | Embiratermes neotenicus P4 segment gut microbial communities from Petit-Saut dam, French Guiana - Emb289 P4 | ecosystem: Host-associated > Arthropoda: Insects > Digestive system > Gut ...
ACTGGCCGCCACTACACAACTCTCTTTAATTACTCACATCTACAGAAACTACCTACAGAGAGCTGGCCACCGCTACACAACTCTCCCAATTACTCACATCTACAGAAACTACCTACAGACAGCTGGCCGCCACTACACAACTCTCCCAATTACTCACATCTACAGAAACTACCTACAGACAGCTGGCCACCGCTATACGACTCTCCCAATTACTCACATCTACAGTAACTACCTACAGACAGCTGGCCACTGCTACACAACTCTCCCAATTACTCACATCCATAGAAACTACCTACAGACAGCTGGCCACCGCTACACAACTCTCCCAATTACTCACATCCATAGAAACTACCTACAGACAGCTGGCCACCGCTACACAACTCTCCCAATTACTCACATCCACACAAACTACCTACATCAAATTCAGACAGAAATTTGGGAAATCTCTTTCACAGCAGACCTGCATTAACAACGGTGGTGATGGGAACATCAACAAATTCTAAAACCATTAAGACTTATAAGGTAAACATATTCATTAGTATTTGAAGCAAAAAGAATTACACAGATCTGTTTAGTTACAGTACTGTTATTTGTCCAAGAGTGATGGCTGTGAACTTATAAAAGTGCCATCAACATTAGATGAATGTGGCAAATAAGACAACACACCTTGTCCACAGCTCATCCACAAATGTGAGCCATTCCCAAGGGAGTCACCCAACAGACTGGGGCCCAGTAGCAGAGTAATTAGGAGAATGAAAAAATGTTAATCACATAAACTGCTAATATATAATGGAGAATGACGTTATTTTACTGAAATGCCATTAAGTTACTATAATAATATATCCCAATAAGGTACTATAATGTTATATGCTGTTAAGTTACCCTAATGCCATATGCCAGTTAAGGTACCTTACTGTTATATGCCGGTAAGTTACCATAATGTTATATGCTGGTAAGTTACCGTAATGTTACATGCCAGTAAGTTATTGTAATGTTACATGCCAGTAAGTTACTGTGTTAATGGCAGTAATTTATTATAATGCTCCTCCGTGATTTACGGTTAAACAAAACTCTGATAATGGGAATGGGAAGTAGAAATTGGCAGTGTTTTCTTGGTGTAGGGCACAGCAGCACTTCACTACACAAAAGCATACTGTGTTGGTCTCCCACATTGGTATTACTAGTAAGAATGACATTCCATGACATCACAATCTTAGCTCATTCCATTACATCTAATAACAAATTCAAAAGTTATTAGGGAAGACAAAAGCAAAAGTGAATATGCCAATGTCAAACATACATTTCATCCTGTGTCCAACAATCACATCACCTGCATCACTAATGTAATGTGGCAGGAGTCTCCAAAATAAAAACAGTATGCAGGCCAGACAGAAAACTTTGAACTGCAATATGCACTGTTTTAACTGGTCAAAAAGGGATTTTATGGGACATTTAAGGCAGAACATTCATTCTTGTAGCTAATGAGAAGGGTATTTTCAGTGGCATTAAACACAATATGAAAAATACCCCATAATTTTAATGAATCCATACCACAATTCTTGAATTTAAAACTTACTGCATTGTTATCTGTTTACTGATATATGCTGTGGTTACAAGCAAGGGTGACAAGCCTAATGGCCCAAGTCAAAACATTTTCAATCTTTATTGTCTATGTCATCTTATGCTGGTCTCTAAAGTGTACTGGTGAAAGGTCTAGCATGCCACATGCTGGCCTCTGTGTCGTTAGTTGGTAGCAGTATCGCTGTCCATGCTACGCCACAACAACACAGGGTATCACAGGATGCAACTGACATTTAAATCCACTGCCTAAAGGTTGAATAAAAATATCTCAGCACTGAGCTGGAGCACATTCTATAATTGAAATACAAATGGTGAAAAGACCATAATAAAGAACCACATGTTTGTGATCCTCTTCTACATTCAGCCTCAACTTTCACTGCTCCATCCCCACCAAATTCCCATTTCCAGCCACAATCCAAGACTCAATAACAACCATGCTTCATTACAAAAATACTGCTATCAACAAACCTCTTCTGCTAACAACTTTTCCTCTTCCTCGCCTATAGTAAGGTTGATGGAGTCCTCATTATCCACACCATTTGCTTCAGGCAAATTCTTGTCCACCTCACAACCCTCCTGAAAACAAACCACAATCCATTCATACCATCCCAACAGCAGCATCAAATGGAGAAACACCTGTTACAGCTAAACTCTGTACACCTGTTCAGAAACAATCAGGGGCTAGACTACAAGTCAACAGACACGCACAACATTAACTCTATGCAGTACACACATCTTCACACTTGATCTTTGAGGTTCCATTGATGATAATCTCTGTACTGATCAAGCTTTTATTGTCTAGTACCAGAAATACGCAATAAACAGTGCAACAGTCAGCCATCAGCCTGCACGCAGATGTCCAGTAGTAAAAACACTGAAAACTTTATCTGACAAGAAGTTTATAGTGCAAATGTGGTATAATTCAGCCACCCAGTTAATGTGCAATTTTAACAACCTGAACACCTGGTCCCTCAAAGAAGTTTGTAGTGCAGTTTGATCTTTGTGGGTGAAATGTTTCCCCCACGAAGATTCAGTGCCAATTCACAGGGCCATTTGGTGATGGCAAAATGAGGGTGTTGCCTTTCAGAAAATGGTGCACACAGTTCAAACATATTGGAGGAACATCAGTGACAACGGTTGCGCCGGTTGGTGAAGCACAGCAAGGACAGATGTGATGCATCAAAACTGGAACAGAGTTTCGGGGGGCAAAAAAAGTCACAATTCAAGGTAACTGATTTGATAATAATGAAAAAGTGCAGATGGTTGTTAATGACCAGATGTGTATGGACCTGATTTCCGCCATTACAAAATGTTTAAACTCATGCAGGTGGAACCAATACATCACTGTGTTCAGGATTATGAAGAACAATAAGGATGTTTCAGCACAATAAATGAGTAACATTTAAAGCTGTGAAGACATTTCAATTTTTATGACAAAGGCAAACTCACATACTAAACATCCATCATGTAACAGGTTTCAGGGTGTACGGACTCTAAAATGACCTCTGATCAACACGCACTGACAATTCATTAATTTCTGAGTGTGTATCAATTGTAAACAGGACAGTAGCCCAGATGAGAGAAGAAAAACAACATTTCATGATGCTTCATCCATCTTGTATCACCACTGTTTCACCTGCTCATGAAAGGTTCCAATGAATCAAGATAAGGCCACGTGGGTGGTCAGTCTACTTCCCCACACTCAGTCAATTCAAGCCCTGAGTTTCATTAAGTGAAATACTTTATAGAACAAAAACCTCCTTTAATACTTTGATGTGTTTCGTACTTCCAAAAAACCTATACCAGCAACTTAAATCGCCACATTTTCCGATGATTATTTCATACTTAATAAGCTGCTACAACCAAACAAATGTTTCACAATGCAGAAGGCTTGTCATGTCTCTGACAGTTTCATAAGCCCAAACAAATCACAAAACACCGAGACTCCTTCTGTATTTTCATGGAAAATCATCCTCCAACAGCAGCACTCACAAGAACAAAAAAGATGACAATTTATTAAGCCTCTGATATCTAATGTCAGGTATGACCATCACACAATGTTATGCTCAAAACGCCGAATGACAGGCATAGCCAATGGCCTATCGCAGCCTTTATTATGCGGTCCCTTTCTCATTCTGATCTGCCGCACATCACATGAGGCATTTAATTCCAGCACCAAAGTACTCTCAATTACGTGAACTGGACTACTGTACACTTGCATCTATGGAAAGGTTGAAACACGAGTTCCATCCACAAGACAAAGCATACTATGTATGATCCTCCTGCCACAAAGTTACCACTTTCATTTCTGAATTCACGTGATGAATGCAACCGTTCATCCTGCCAAACCGTCCTAACAAGAACAAAGTTCTTCCATTCCTGATTTAATTCATCTCTCGAATATAGAGGTAAAGCAGAGCCTGCACACACCGTCTGGGGATAAGTTTGACGTAGAGTTATTGCTCCTCTCTTTCTTAACCTTGGCACTAAGTGGAAGTGAGTGGTTAGCCTTATGCACCAGCTGCTTTACTGCCTGGGTAGAGCTCCAGTAAACATTCATTAGGAGACGGGGTTGATGCTACAGCCAGTCTAGACACTTTCTCTTAAACATTTTGTTCGCAGACACTTGCATCTTATGCCCCTACATCACAGTAAAACACCACGTCTTAAAACCATACACGAATGAGCAGCATAGTACAGAAACAGACAAAACACACCTCAACCACAGGTTTTGTCTCTTCCTGTGATTCATCCTTTCCTTTCAACTCTGCCTTGTGCACAATCACAGAGTTTGCCGTCAGCACAACTGGCACCTTGTCCAAGGCCTCATCCTTCACCTGTGAGGGTGCCCCATCTTCGTTACCCGTCTCGTCTTCCTCCTTTGGTTCTTCATCTGCATCCATATCTACGTCTCGCTCCTCATCCATGTCTGTATTGTGGTTTTCCTCTGCATTGCTCTGAGTCTCAGACTCTGCGTCCTGTTCGCTGCGCTCTGAAAGCAACACATTTGACAGTGAATGCAGCAACAGAACACATTCATCAGAAGGTGTGCTGCTCTGGCTGATCCCCCCCGATGACCATATCCATCAACACATCCAGCCTGACAGTATATTATCACTTCCACTACTACTACATCAGCTATCACCAATATCCAACAAATCACCTGGCATATATGACAGAATATAAGCACACAAATCCTCTAAAATTTGTTCATCTTGCATGCTCTGCTGTTTGCACCGCACCATGTTGTCTCTGACTCGTATATCAGGAAAAGCGAAGGCATATAAATATTTACAGCCTCACAATAGATGAAGCTAAGAAAGATGACTGCAGCATGTTTCAACCAGTGATACATGGAGAGTCATCTGGTGGTATAAAGAGATATTTCAAATTATGATTTTTCATAATTCTACTTCAATAATGTTGATTGTATTATTTACAACCACTGTAAATGTACTAATGTAAAAAAAAAATCATAAACGGCATATCAAAATACCAGTTTATTGTTTCAGCATATATGCAGGGATCATTTCTAAGCAGATCAACACAGCAGTGAAGCATCTCACATTCAACAGCACCCCACCATATTTCATTTTGGTAGCAGCTATGCTGGGAGAGTTTCCATTGTTCACTAGTCCATCAAAACCAAAGGATTCCCCCAAATCCATGACAGTCACAATTCAACACCACTACACAGTTCAACACTGTAGAACATTTGTGAAGATAGCTTTGAACCTTCATTTGGCTCAGAATGAACACAAATAGCATGTTCAAAAACAAAACAACTGATCACCTGTCAGGACAGTAAAATCAGATGTGGAACCCATCCGGCACACAATTTTTTAACCCAAACCTCTAATAATCTCAATGACACTTGCTAAACCAATGTTTAATTCTTCCAGTATAGCTCTTAGAGAAATTTGATGGTTTTGTTCAGTAAAGTCATAAACTACTGCCCATTCAAATCACATGTTAGAGCGACAGGCCTTCCAGAATACAGTTGTTTGTTCAGGTCCAAATTCCGCCACCATTCCTCACTCACCACACTTACGTCCACAGTACCTTCACAAGCAAAAGTCAACAATCACCAGTGAATTCTGATGGGTCTCCAAGTTTCTTGCATCAAAAACTCAGTAACTACCCGATGTCTGATGCACTTTGACATGGCTGATAGTAAGACATCCAACCAAAAATAACACAACCCTAACGTTTACCAATCTGTACCCCAAGGCAAACTGAAGCGCAAGGGACAAACAATTCAGGACATGTGCTGCTTCAAGGTCACACCACTTGTGTGAGACCCCTTAGCAGAGGCATTACTTTCAGAATGGCTCTTGTAATAAAGAGACAGCATTTAGAAAATGTAAGCTGGGTAAAAGAAACTACGAACATTCCGCAACTAAAATGTAGTCATAAGCATAAGAGCACAAACAAATACTCCTGTTTTTGTAACTGCTAATGGGAACTTCATTTTATATTTTACAATTTTTCTGCACTGACAGTCACAGGCGTACGCTCTTACAGTGTACACTCCTTGGGATTAGTTCCACAGCACACACTGCTACAGCTGATTGCAGCAAACAACTCTTGCATTGAACAGTGCTCACTTTTAGGCAGCAGACAATGGTCAAAATGTGACTAGACTCTGCCATGCACCCATGATCTGGTATTAGCTGTGCTGTTCTGACAAGACTACAATCATGCCCTATCGCTGTTTAAAGTCAAAGTGATCACCAGTGAACTGTCAGAGGTACAACAATGATCACAGAACAGTGGCTTCCGAACACTACAGTGAATGCAAGAAAGAAGAGTCCCAATGTGGGAAAGGATGGTGGTGAGATGTCAACATGTTCATCAACTACTCAACTTAATACTCACAACTGGTGATCACTACACCACATAACTTCCTTTTGGCAACTGGACTTTCTTCTGCACCAAAAGTACTCAGTTACTTTAATTTAACTTCAAATTACAGGCTCCCAGCTACATGCACACAGCCTCCCCTATTACCCTGTATTCAGCACAAGCAGTTTTATGTCTTCATTTTTAACTAATTTTGTGGAGTGAAGTCCATCCTGCCAGTGAAGCTACTAGTTCCTCAACTAGTCAAGAAATTCTCCACATTTTGTAGAACATGAACATTTACTACCATAATCATACAGGCCTGTCACATGTCCCATCCTGAGCCAGAAGAACCCAGCCTATACCCTCCCATCCTTTTTCTTTATGTTCAGTTTCCATTGCTTGGCTCATTCCAGAAGACTCACCCAAGCCCCAGGCACTGCATAACCCTTTGCAGCATGTTCACATTTTATGGTAAAGAGTTGTTAGCCCCAAGATGGAGGCTCACCCCTTGCTGGCTGTTCTACAACCACCTCAGTTACACTCATCATGGGAAACACTGGTGTACATGTTAACAGTGCAAAACTTCGTATGACTCAACGAAACAAATCAATTACTTCACAGATGAATGTTAAAGCATTGGAATGCTACACTGTGTCAACTGGTAAACACCAGCATTTCAAAGGATCACAATACCTCCTTCTTCAGGGTCATGCAGTCTGAGATTCAACCTGCTGTGGGAATCCCATATCTCATATACAATGCCTTGTTGATGCTGTTTCACTATCAACAATCTTTGTCAAACTGCCATATATAGGCCTACTTTACGCTTTTATCAGCCACTAGCATCACTAATGCACGCTGTAATTGATCTGGCTTTACAGTGTCATATTCTTCATTACACCTGCAACAAGCGACTTCACATGCTGGTGAGACAAAATTCACTGCTACCTTTCAGAATATGCCTATTTTGATTGGTTGACCACAACTTTAGGAACAATCCAACTTGGGCAAAATTTGTTTGGGATAAGAGAAAATGACTCCCTCACCGGTACCCTTTCAAAATTTTGATTCAAACATTTCACGGCTGAGAGGCAGTTAATTTCCCTCAACAACGGCACAAACTTCAGAGTATGTGCATAATGGAATCCTGAGTCAGTTAAGAACACCTAACTAAAAATCAAGCATAGAAAGCATTACAGACAAGCAATATCTCATTTCATATGGAAATATGAAACAGTGCAGGACACAACCATGTATAAACCAATTTAAATTGAAAGAGCAAATTGGGTTAGCATGGTTTTGGCTGAAAACTGGGCAATTAAAAAGGGTAGGAGTAGCAAAAGAAATATGCCCCTGCTGTCACAAAGACGAGAATGTGATACATATATTACACAAATGTAGAGAGAATCTTTTGTCTTCCAGTTTGCTATCCAAAAATTTAAAGATTAAGATATACAAAACTATAATTTTGTCTGTTGTTTTGTATGGGTGTGAAACTTGGTTGCTCACATTGTGAGGGTGTTCGAGAATAGGGTGATGAGGAGAATATTTGGACCTAAGAGGAACAATGTAACAAGGGAGTGGAGAAAACTATATAATGAGGAGCTTAATGATCTGTACTGCTCACCAAATGTTGTTCTGGAGATAAAAAAAAACCCAAGAATTAGATGGGCAGAGCATGCAGCATGCATCGTGGAAAAGTGTATTCAGGGTTTCGGTGGGGAAACCTGACACAAAGAGCCCATTTGGGAGACCCAAGTGTAGATGGGAAGATAATATTAAGATGAATCTTCAGGAAGTGGGGTGTGGGGGTATGAATTGGACCGGGCTGGCTCAGGATAGGGAAAGGTGGTGGGCACTTGTAAATGTGGTAATGAATCTTTGGGTTCCTTCCGATGCGGGGAATTTCTTGACTAGCTGAGAACCAGTTAGCTTCTCAAGAAGGACTCTGCTCCATGGAGTAAGTAAATAAGAATGATAAGGATGGAAGCTCAAGAATTAAAAAAAAAAAAAAGAGGGAAAAGAATGCAGTGTCGGTGGTAGGTGAAAAGGAAGAAAAAAAAAATGAAAAGGATGGAAGCTAAAAAATTAAAAAAAAAAAAAAGATGGATAAGAATGCAGTGTCTGTTGTAGGTGTAAATGAAGTAAAATAAAATGTGGTGATTACACAGTGTACTATTCTAATGGTGAAAGAGTTGAAAGAGGAACAGCAATAGTGCTGCATAAAAAGTATATTCAGATGTGCTGTTAAGAAGATCGTGTATACTGACAGGATCATTTATCTTAAAGTAAAGGAAGAACCAGTCATTTATCTTAAAGTAAAGGAAGAACCAGTAAGTATTTTATCAGTGCAAGGGTACAGGCCAACATCACAGTATGAAGACTATGATCCCAGAACTGCACAATATAATCAAAGAAATTTGTGAAGATGATGGAAAAGGTGAGACAAACACCATCATAACGGAAGAATGGAACACTGTGATTGGAGGTACATCACACTGAAACATCGTTGAACCACATGGGATGGGAAGAAGAAATGGAACAGGTCAAATACGCATTGACTTTTGTGAAGGGAATGGACTTTCACCAACATGTGGTTTAAAAAGCCTAAAAGGCACCTGGAGAGCACCAGGAGATTGACATTGACACCAGTTGGACTAAGTTTTTTTAAGCATCAATTCAGAAACAGTATGAAGCATGCACAAACAATGCCTAAGCAAACAATGATGCTGACCACAGCTATGTGGTTGTGAAGATCTGCATTAGATTGAAGAACATCATAAAGTTCAAAACGAAAACCAAGATGAGATCTGGATATGTTATATGCTAAATGACAGAAAGCACCGGATACTCTAGAACAAAAACCTGGTGTAAAAGAATATAAATGTGAGAATTTTGGAAGCGCAGTGGAATGTCATGAATTTCGTGCTAGATACTATGAGTGATGTGACTGGGAAAGTAGACAGGAAAGCAAGAAAGCCATGGATTACACAGGAAATGCTCAATAAAAGGAACAAAGGAAATGGAACAATGTAACCAACAAAGAAGGAATAACCATAGAAGACTGACACATGAAATGAAAAGAATCACACACAAGTCCAAGAAGGAGTATCTGATGAGCGTATGTGATGAGATCATGGAATTTCAAAGAACAGGGTGTTATAATGTAATGTACATGAAGACACAAGCACTAAGGTTGGAAAGAAAACCACAGGATTCAAAACAATGGCACTGAAGACAAATTTGGGAGAACTGTATCAAAAAACTATTTGATTGATCTAACTGATCAGAAAACCTAGAAGTCTAACCCTGAGGAGGAAGTAGATACAGAAGAGAAAGGTTCTTATATTTTGCAAACTGAAGTGGAAAAAGCTACCTAGGAGATGAGGAGTAAGAACACTAGAGATACCTGCAGACATATGCAAACTGTTGGAAGATGATGACCTCAGAATAATGACACAATTCATCAATAATATATATGAAAATGGAGAGTGGCCCAAGGTCACTTATGTTACAATTGCCTTACAGAAGCCAAAAGCTACAAAATGCAGCCACCATCGCACATACAGCAAAGACAGTAGTGAAGATACTTAGAAGGACTGAGAGGAAAATTGAGGATGTACCTGGAGAAGATCAGTTTGAATTTAGAACAGGAAAAGGAACTGGAGAAGCAACTCTGAATTGAGAATAATATCAGAATTAACTTTAACATAAACGAGGAATTGTGTGCAAGCAGAGGGCATTTGAACATGTAAACTGGACCAAATTAATGCACATCCTAAAGGGAACAGGTATCGAATGGCGCGAGAGAAGACTCGAACAGCAAACTGTAGGCTATAAACCATATGGAAGCTACTGAAAGATTTGGGGACTTCAAATTAGGTCAAGTAATTCACACTGTGAAACCTGTATATGGGCTTGTGCTGCTGGCTGAGGAAGAAAAGGCACTGCAGGCCATGCTTGATAGACTGAAATTGGAAGAGGCTATGAAAGGAAATGAATGTGGAAGAATCTAAGTAATGAGCGTCTAAAGGCAACTACCCCCAGTATACATCATGATAAATCAAAAATAACCAGAGAGTGTTGAATACTTCAACTATCAGAGTAGCATAATAACAAATGATGCAAGATGTACACGAGAAATTAAATCAAGGATTGCCATGGCAAAAGCAGCATTCAACAAGACAAAGACTTTTCACCAGCTAATTGGACTTGAATTTAAGGAAGAAACTAGTAAACTGCTACATTTGGAGCATAGCTGAAATTTGGACGCTCTTAAAAGCAGATCAGAAACACCTGCAAAATTCTGACATGTGGTGCTGAACAAAGATGAAGTTTAGTTGGACTGATCATATGACATACAAAGTGTTACAAAGAGTCAAGGACAGCAAGATCCTACAAACACTAAAAGGAGGAAGGCTACCTAGATTGGTCACATCTTGCCTCAAGAACTGCTTGCTCACAGAAAGAAAGATAAATGGACAGAGGTGATGGGAAGATGATGATGTAAAAAGCTACTGGATGATGTTAAGGAAAAGAGAAGATACTGGAAATTGAAAGAGGAAACATCAGATCACACTCTATAGAGAACTTCCTTTGGAAGAGGCTATGGACCTGCTGTGAGACAGGCAACAGAATGAATGAAATGGCTACATACAAATAAAGAAATAGCACACATGAAAATAATCAGTTGTAACAATAGCACAGAATTAAAATTTGAAGTAGATTTTTAAACAAATTAAATGCAAATGGGAAAACAAAGTGGAAAAAATGATGCAAGATTTAGAGGAAATAAGGTGGAATCACATGTAGTAATACTTTATGATACAGAATAACTCTGATGAGATTAGAACCTGTCACAACATATTAAATAGTACAGGCAAACTTTGCTATCAGTAATAAAAATAATGGATGTATACTGACCAAAACCTTGCATTACCAGTTATATTCAAGGATATGTATATGAAGCTCAACCAACAAATTTGATTTGAGGAACTAACCAACTACATGAAAAAGTGCCCTTCTTGAGAAGTGAACAATTCCAGAGCTTGTCATTCTCCACATTTTATGGAACCTGAAAAATCATTCATTATCATGCTCATAAAAGCCAGCCACTTGTCCCTATCCCATGACAGACGAATACAGTCAACGTCCTCCCAGCCTATTAAAATTACGTTAATTACATTCACCGCATCCAGTTTTGTATTATCCTCCCACCAACGCGCTTATCTTCTATTACAAGACCAGGGTCCCAAGTTCATTTCGGAAATTCGTGAAGTGTGAAAAATTAACAACGGCAGCTGCACAACTTCACACCTATAAAATTATACATACGTCCAGCTGGGTTACCACTCGTCCTTGTGAACAGCTTCCCTTGCCGGCTCACAACTCGCAGGTCGATACCATTTACAGAACTACTACTGTAGGAGTTTCACGTATGGGTTCCAAACTGTTACATATTTTTCCGTACAATTACACAATGCCAATGTAAATGACATGCAACAAATAATCCGTGTCACTTTTACTCTCATAAAATAAAGTTCAAACCGCCAAAACATTTCGTAACCTTGCACATTCGACAAAGAAAATGGCGGAAACCTACGACAAAAAAAACCTTACGCTAATACGTAACCGGCACAGTGAAACATTATTACGAACTCATTACACTTACTTGCACCGGAATGACGCTTATGAGCCTTCTTTTCTGTTGAAACAAATAAATATTCATCGGGGTCATGACCTTCATCCCGAAGAGCCTGCGAAACAAAGCAAAATATAATCCATTAATCAACGAGGCCAACGAACAAACATCTACTCCCAAACACCAAATTTGGAATACTACACTCGCCTTTTGTAACTTTTCTATTAAAACCGCTTTTACGCCGGTTTTATCTAAACTGCGCTTTTCTAATTCTGCGCGCAAATCAACAACACGAAGATCATTTAACTTACGACCTTCTTCACTCGCCATCTTCGTCACTCAATACACGCTTCGGTTCAGGGGATCACGGATTACAGCTACATAAATTGTCGTGGCGCATTCCTTTGAAGAGTAATTATCATCGATGAGCAACAATTGCTGTTCGCAGAGTTGGCAAAGTATTTGTCGCCGGCGATGCACAACGTTATGCTTTTAAAGTGCCATCTATCCGTGCAGACTATGATGGCGGTGTAGCAATGTTACCAGTCGGTAAAGAGAGTAACGACTATTCATATTTCACATTACCCTATATCAAATCTACGAATTCATAGTGGTACAGCCCTCTAACAGGAAAGGAACCTACTACGTTCACTTTATAAATGGATGTATGTGAATCAGTAAATCAGTATCACTTAACTCATGTTCCTCACCAATATCCGTGTTCCTTAAAAACACATATGTTTCACCTCCAGTATATGTATTACAACAGTCACGCACAACTCTAGTTTTATCAGTTAATTCACGACTACCTGTTTCGGCTATGTGAGCCATTATTAGGCATTTTATAAATTTTGAAACAGGAAAAATTACACACTGCATAAGAAGATCTCTTTCACATTAAAATACGTTACAAGTGCATAAAACCATTCATTGTTCAATGCAGGAATGAACAATAGTAGACAGAAGGAATACTCCGGACCAAAGTAAAGTCCTTGTAACCCGATACATTTTGTGCAGTTGACTCTCATATTTGTGCATGATGTACAAAATATTCCATTCATTCTAGTGTGGACTGCTGTCACATTAATCCTTTGTCTTGAGTAGAACCACATGTCAGATTTTTGTCACAGAATTTAAAGAATAATAAAGGAACGTACTGCACTTCTTTATATAATCAATTCTCATCTTGATTGGATCCAACAGCGTGTTTGTACCGGATATTTTGCCACCTATATATTACATACTTTGTATTTTTTTTTGTATGTTGTATTTTGTATTTTCTTATATTTGTATGCTTTATTTACTTGCCAGCTAGCTTCCTTTTAACCTTCACTTTATATTAGACAGTTATATTAGCAGGCATTCCAAGGCTGACGATGCTTCGTATTTCATATATATATATATATATATATATATATTTATTATGTATTTTTAATGTGAAAGGGAGATCTCCTTCATTTTCATGCAGAATACAGTTTTTCCTGTATCAAAGTTTTTAAAAGACTTATGATTTCTCTCAAAGCCAAAACATGTAACCGTCAACAAATTGACAAAACTGCTCTTGTGTGTGACTGTGCTAATTCATAAATTTGTGATCTGGTAACAACAGCTAGGATGTCTCATCGTAACAAGTGTTTACTTCACCTCACCACGTCACAACACGCTCACCAAAATACACGTGACCAGTTTCAAGGGTTTGCAGGTAGAAATATTTCGGTGGATACCAAAGCGCCTAAAGTGCATGAAGACCAGACACACACAATACGATACATACTCCATGCAGCAGAGCCCCTCATGAGCAGCTAACCGGTTCTCAGCTAGTCAAGAAATTACCCGCATTTTATGGAACCCGAAGGTTCATTACCGCATTTGCAAGCACCTGTCACCTGTCCATATCCTAAACCAGATCAATCCAGTTGATGCCCCCCCCCCCCAACCCTCAATCCCAATTCCTGAAGATTCATCTTAGACACAAAATGGTGACAAATTAAAATATAAACAAATATATAAACAACTGCCAATCCCAGTGGCCGTGCGGTCTGCGGCTGCTCACTTGCTGGGACTGCGGGTTCGAATCCTGTCAAAATCGTAGATGTCTATCTCTTGTAAGTGTTGTGTCTTGTCAGGTACAGGTCTCTGCGACGGGCCGATCACTCGTCCAGAGCGGAAGTGCCGATTATGGTATGTCTGAGTGAGAATGTGAAGCCTTGCTAAACAACTACAACACGCTAATTTGTTATCAGTGCAGACATCCTACGCACGGTAGGTAGGTAGATACACATAATACATACATACACACATACATGCTTATACTCCATGAATCCAAAATTTACTCAAAATGACAGCTGGATGTGAAATAAGCCACTGAGCCACCCGGGTACCCTAAGTTGACAAATAGGGATACTAGATGTCAAATCCGGGGGGCTGGCACTTCACCATAAACGCCGACAGTCACACTTAAGCACCCGAGTGATGGGAAATAGGGTC
>Ga0123357_10006154_pt1 | contig 14553 bp, 9 predicted proteins | sample TergutEmb28metaG_FD_89873 | JGI IMG/M metagenome (GOLD analysis project Ga0123357, IMG submission 89873) | Embiratermes neotenicus P4 segment gut microbial communities from Petit-Saut dam, French Guiana - Emb289 P4 | ecosystem: Host-associated > Arthropoda: Insects > Digestive system > Gut ...
AGTTTCAAACTTCTCTGGCCAATATCTCCGTAACCATTGAACTTTGGATATAGGTGTTTTGGGTTATATCGGTATAGTTTGACCTAAGGAACACTCTCCCGAATTTAGGTCCTTTCCTCCTGGTACACCCTGTATACATATATATGGGTATGAAACTGTAAGAACTCAAAATTATAAAAACTTAACAGTGAAATTGAAGTTTCAGCTTGTATACCATCAAAAGAAGATGCATTGGCACAGAATCTCATAAGTCATATGAACACTTCCTGATCATTAAAACATGGTCCAAGAATGTTGATTAATTAGCAGCCCAATAATGCAGTTATCCAATGATATTTAATATCAATCTCTTTCGGTCAATTTCATTCTTTCTCAACAACACTGAGAGATATGCCTCTGCAGCCTTGTATTGGTAATGCCACTTGGTTTCCACATGCTTCTTGCAAGACTGACCAAAAAACATTTCATCCCTACAGGCAATATGAATGTTTCCAGTGTCGTATCAGTGCACACAGGATAACTTCACTGAAGAGCCACAGTTTACTTCATGCTGTCACAGCAGCAACCAGAACAGTGTAGTCTGTATGGCGATTAGGCTATGAACTGGACAGTCCTGGGCTGGAATCTCAGCAGGGAGAAGAACTGTCTCTTCTGCAAAATGTCCAGATGGGTTCTAGGGCCCACAAAACCTCCTATTGTTGGCACCAGAATTCTTTCCCAAGAGTGAGTGGCTGAGGCATTCACCTCCATCTACTGATGAGGTTAAGAATGAGTGGAGCTACACCTCTGCTTCCCCTACGCACCTTTATGGCACAAACAGCAACACCTTTTAGAAAGTAGCCCAGTAAATGGGCATGAATACTACTGCAGATATAAATGAATCATTACACAGACAAGGCATTTAAATCAAACAGCATGTAGTCATTTATATGACCTGAATGTCAGATATTAATGTTTGCAATTACATCTGCAGTGAGTAGCAATTAACACTGTATTTGTCTTACATTATTTTACTTTATGCTAGAATATATGTTTTGATATTTGATATTAGAACTGAATTAAAACACTGTCTAGCAAAGCATTAAGTAAAGGAGCCCGCATATCAGTACTGCCACAATTGCATATTTTGTTTTATCAGTTTTATTTTAATCACAATTTGTGTAAAGTGCTGTCCTACAGGGACAGAAACTTATGTGACAAGACATGGGAGAGATAAGGATTTCAGCCTGAACTGTACCATTTGAATGTCAGACTAAATCAGTACAGAAATTTAAGGGAGAATCTTTCCTTAATGAAATTCGTTCATTCATTTAGTAGTCTGTCCTACGGCAGGTACAAAGCCTCTTCTAAAGCGAGCTCTCCACATAGTGTAATCTAGAGCTTCCTCCTTCATATGACAGTATCCTCTCCTTTCCTTAAGACCAAAAAAAATATATATATATATATATATATATATAACTAGTTTGAACCCAAAGAAAACACTACACATTTTCAAAGCCTTAACTCTCCTCAGTTCAGAACCACAGTAATAGTGGGCAAACACGGATCTTCATTTAACATGAGGATACTGTTCTGGAATATGCTGTCGTATCAGTGGGTAATCAGATCCTAACATTTTGAGGAACATACGGTCAATGAAAACCTATTAACCCTTGAAGATGAGGGCACTGCATTCCTTTGAAATGTCAGGACACTATTACCTAATGATGAAATATCATATCCTGAAAAGCATCTTCAGCTACACTGCTGTACATCATTAGATCCACAAATTATCCATGACATTCTTACTACATTAAATCTTGTTCAAGTCTTTCAAATTCAACATGTGAACTCATTCACCCCTTTAGCATGTTACTTTCACATCTCCAATGATGCACACTTGCCGTTTGTGGAATCCTTCAAAGATGCAATACCTGTGATCAGTATGATGCAAATGTGCCTTCCTAAATCTTTAAGGAATGATGAGTATGACTTCTGTGCATGTTAGTCAACTTCATGAATTTCTGATGGCAAGCCATTCCCTGAACATAAATATTTGCCACCTAAACTCACAATGTTACATATTTGAGAGGTATGCCAACCAATCAAATATGACCACTGCAATAATGTGTAGTGTTACAAGGCACTGGAGTACCTTAGAAAAGCACCTGTAATTATTTTCCTTCATTCATACCACTTGTGTTCAAAACAGCAGCGCCTATAATCCTTTGCACATTATTCAACATAAAATTTTGCAGATGTAAGGGCAGAACTGGAAAACTTACAGCAAACCAAACTTTAATGTCATAATGTGCTCAAATATGATAATGATCTCTCTCATTCCTTGACATCTGCCTATTGCACGTTGACTAATAAAAGTACCAGTTCATTTTCCATAACTCTTGAACTTCAAAGTACACAGAAATTATGAAGTCTGGCATTTCCAATACATCATACAGGGCTTTTCTGTTAATATAGTTATGAAAACAATCAGATATTCAAGCCATGTGAATCTTACTCCAAATCATAGTAAATAAAAGACAGTACTTAAATCAAGTACTTGTTGTGGACTAACATGTTTATAGACCTAAAAATCAATCTGTACCATGTTGTATTCCATATCTTTAATACAAAAAAAGGAAACCCCCTGTAAAAAAGTAGTATAAACAAACCCTACACCAAAACTGACGAAAAGACACCCAACATCACCTATCAAAGTATGATCTGAAATTGACTAAAAGGATTTATGATTATCCCATATGAAGGGGTACATTATACTAGTAATACCTGGGTTACTCTCGCCTTATTAGGTATAGTTCATGACATTTTAGTGGGTATATATCAACAGCACCTACAAACATGACTGCTCTGTCAAACCTACACATACACACCCTTCTGTGTCCACATATACATTTCCTTGCTTCATCATTCATGTTACTAATCAACTGCCTCCAATCATAGTTCAGTTTAACATATTTATAAAACTCAAAAGTTTGATAACATGGCCAAATGAAAGTAAAAAATGGCCATACTTAGGAAGCTGGAATTGTGTAACTATCACTTTCATTGGAATGCACTAAAGTTTTCCCCTTTTCATTACCATTTGGTCTTTACACTTGGAAGTGTTGTGTGTTTATTCATAAGATGCTAACACTAGTTGTTTAATTAAATAATACATTTAATGAAATCTCTATTTTAATACAAATTTTGCAATAGCTGGTCAAGTAAATGCATGAAAAGAACACAATTAACAGACCTGCAGCTCCAAATTATTGCTGCAAAAATCTCAAAAACAAGAAAAACAGCTCCAAAGAAAAGGTGTGTATGTATAGTACAGAGTAACAAAACTGCCACACACCTCATTAGCTGCAGGATATTGTGAATGGAATGAAATGTGTATATTCTACACAATTTATCCAATTTCTGCAATTCTCTCTCCACCTTCTGAAACTCATACTTCATCATACCCCCTTATTCCAAACCCCTGCAAAACAAACTGAGAATCAGTTTTAAAACATACTGAAAAAAAACTGCAATATGGAACAGCAGAGCATAACTGGGAAGCAATCCACTGTCCTTGTGCAGATGGCAACAAAGCTCACCAACAAAAGACCAGGCAAATCAAGGAACCAATGAAGCAAGCCACAGAGTTGCCAGCGTGTCACCCTCATAGGTGAGACATGCAGATGAAATCATTACTTCATACCGCAGCTACTGTTCCACAGCTGAGCACCTCAAGAGATTTTGTTGCGCCACCACATGTACAGGAGGTTTGGACTTAGACCAGATGAGAGTAATAAGAGGGGAGAGAGAACCACTTGCAATGGTATCTCTGTATAGCAGCAATCAAGCCAGCAGCTTGCCATACATAAAAATGCTTTTGAAAGAGCAGCAAAACGTGAATCACACAGTTTCAAATACCAACAACTCTTGCCTTGCCATGATGTAGTGTGGCTGCTTTTTGTGGTGCAGGAAATATCTGCACCCCCAGAGGTGAAATTAAAACTAACTACACATAAGCACTGAAGGGAACAACATAATGCACTGTACTGTTTGCTAAGACACTTAATTTTATGGAAGGGAAATTCAATAAGGGGCAAGGGAGAAGGCCCTAAAAGGCGCCGAGCGATGAATGGGTTACTTCCATCCATGCTACGGGCCACTGCGGACCCTCAGCTTGGGAATTTGGAGTAAAAAGCATAAGTGAGGTCATAATTCTTCAAACGGCAGTACTGAATATCATGACGCAGCCAATCTCCAAATGAAGGTGTCTTCTCCAATTCCCGAGGACATTCTGCAGCAAGAGATGTCTGCAATCAGAAATAAACTGCTACAGTGCCACTTCATCCTTCTAATTATGAAGGTCTAATATATATGATGCCTACCAAGAAATAGTAATTGTGCAAAAGCTTGAAAACACATAGAAGAGCCTACAATGGGATGTGCCTTTCCCCCCACAAACTATTTTAACACAAATTAAATTTAATAAATGGCATGTGTCAATAAACGAATATTATGGAATGGCAACAAGACAGCCTCAAAGTTTCTCCACTTATCACACATTTGAGAAAAATGGGAATACAATGGGGCAGTACATCAACTGTTATTAACAACAGGTTTTGTCGATGCTGATGAAGTTGGTTTACTAAGTGAAAATGTACACACTACAAATAAGAATGCAGAGGCAATATTAGGTTTAAAAGTAAACAATGAGAAAATTAAGTACAGGGTATGTCCTCTGAATAGAATACAGGACAAAAGCACAACATAAAGATACTCAAAAAAGCCCCTGAAACTGTGGCAAAGTCTGAATATTTGGGAACACTAACATAATGAAATTGCTTGCATGAAAAAATTAAGAGCAGATTAAATTTGGGAAATGTCTGCTATCATTCAGCCCAGAATCTTCTATCTTCTTATTTGCAGTCTAAAAATATAGAGATTAAAATATTTACAACTCCAGTTTCTCCTGCTGTATTATATGGGTGTGAAACTCAGTCTCTCACATTAAGATGTTCCAGAACAGAGAGCTGAAATGATACTAGGGCCTAAAAGACTCTGACAGGCGACGGAGAAAACTGCATACTGAGAAGCTTCATGACTTGTACTCCTCACCACAAATTATTTGGGTTATCAATTTGAGGAGGATGAGATGGGTGAAGTATGTGGTACACATGGGGGTGAAGACAAATGCATACACAGTCTTGGTGGGGAAACCTGAAGGAAACTCTCCACCTGCAAAAGCTAGGAACAGATTGGGAATATTAAAATGGATCTTAAAAGAACAGGTTTGGAGATTTAGGACAGAGCATGGTAATGCAACTCTGAGTTCCACAAAATGTTGAGAATTCATGGACTACCTGAGGAACTATTCTTCTCAAGTACTCTGCTCTGTGGATTTGGAGGGTTAGTTGGTTGGTTGGCTGGTTGGTCAGTCAGTGAGTTAGTCAGACACCAATGTCACCCAGGGCTGCCAAGAGTGATTTCGGGACACAGTGAAAATACTTTTTAGGCCTGACAGCACAGGCGGACCAGCTAAAAATCTTTACACCAAATCGGAATGGACCAACCCACAGCTGCAGAATAACTTGGACTTGGTCTGAAAGGGATAATTTAAACAATCAACAAATAATGGTATTACCAACAAAGACAAAAATATATGCAACATAGCTAGACCCCAGGCCACCTTCCAGGCTCCGGTAATTTGTACTCCCGCCCCACCTCCTGTTGGCTCTGGTGTCACCAATTACATACACAGTGTTGACAGCAGGTTTGGTGTAAGATGAACTGGTAAAGGATTTGGAAAAAAGCACTCAGAGAAAAGGGTGAAGTCTGACATCTACATAAGAGTAAAATGGGGAGGGGGGGGGGAGAGAAAAACTTCTGTAAAAACAACTGGTCATCCAGCAAACATTCAAACTGGGCACCTCTCAAATGGGGAAGTTTACTGTTACACCAAGCTGTTTGGCAGACTGCTGGAACCTTAATGAGAACAGCAACAGAAAGAAGCAAGCGAAATTAGGTTCCTAAGACCACAATAGAACAGGCCATATCAGAAACCAACCACTCAGGGTGGAGTTCAACAGCCTATTACCAAACAGGTTCCATCACTTGGAAAAGAATTAAGTTGATTTGTGGGAAGACTTTATCAGTATGAACCAAAAGGTAGAGGAGGAACACTACACAAGATCAATTCTCAACACAGATAAAAATCAAGAAAATAAAAATAAATTACATTTAGGTATATGGAGAGAGTATGTGGGTCCCACATGAATGAAATGAATGAAGTGTTGATGTATTAAATTGTAACATGTAATACATAACTCCAGACCATCTGATTACTGAACACATAATAAACGACATCTTCTTACCTTGTTGGCAAATACTGTAATAACAAACTTTCCAGGCTGAAATGTCTCTAATACTCGAGAGATCATATCTTTGTATGAAGCTTGTGGCACATTGCTCTCAAAGCTCACATAAGAGAAGTCTGGCTCTGGAGTGACATGAATAGTCATGTAGCAGCCCTGCAAGCAAAGAGGCATGTGTGTATCACCCATCACTCTCAAACTCATCACTATAAGAACTTCATGCCTAAAACTGATGCACCTTCCCCAAATACAATTACACTTTGATGTCATTCTAGCTAAGTGTCCACACCTTCTCCTCTTCTTAAGTCACATTTACAATCTAGTACCTGGTAATTTTCAAGTTTTATTGTACCTTATCACTTCACTTGGGAGTAATGTGGCATGCAACAATCGGCATACACATACCCAAAATATGAAACACCAACATCAATAACAGTAATATTGGTATGTCAGTCAAAAACCAAGCAAGCTTTGATTCCACTTAGACATCAGTAACATGAGCAGCATGATTTAATTATCAAGCAATGAAATCAGGCATTACAACTTAATCATAGCATGTTAGCATGGTCAACTTGTTACTCTCTCCACTGCAGTGACTGAAACAGCCTTACATGCAAGGGCACATACACCACAGGATATGACCACCCACCAAGTACAAAGTACACTATATTGACAATTTTTAATATTGAGAAATGTGTCACCACATACACAAGAAAACCCTGTATCAACTAGCAAAATAATTTTTATACACAAATGAATTTAAATGTACAATAAAATATATTTCATTATATCTGCATCGATGTCAACAACAGAAGAACAGAGACTATCAGAAAGCCAAAAGACAAGTTTATGTTAAAAAGTAATGGGATTAATATTCTTTTATACAACAACTGTCACAACATGGGAGGTGGGATACCAGTTGGTATAATGACTAGGCCATAGGCTGGATAACTGAAGCATTACAGTTCAACTCCCAAGCACAGGCTCAAGATCTGTCTTCTCCTAAATGACCAGACCAGACCTAGGCCCATGCAGTCTCCTGTTCAGTGAGTACTGGGGGTTCTTTCTGAGGGGTTAAAATGGCTGGGGAATGAAGCTGACCACACATTTTCATCATCTAGTGCTCAGCAGAAGTATCTCTACTCTCCCATATACCTATGTGGCATGCACAGGACCTTTACCATTAATAACATGGAATTTTTAATGGCACAACACCAAGTATAGTTGATTTAGCTAAGCCATGTACCATAACCTCAACATTACTTAGATTCAAAATGCACAATCCAGCTGCTCCATATTCCTCAAATCACACACTACAGTCAAGCCGTAACTCTATGTAAACATGTATTCTGCAGTTCCCTTCAAATAGTAAATGCACAATACAACCACACAGTGGAATAATTTAAAAGTGATCAAAATTAGCAAATTGGAATAACCAAGTACTACATTTGTACTTTGTTCAAATGATATATCCATACTTCATAACTTATATTCACTAGCATGTCAAATAATAAATAAATAAATGCTTTGGTTTATGGAACCTTCATCAAACAACATGAAGGCCAGATATCTTAATCCTTTTGCAATACCCTGCTTGATACCACAGTAATGAGAACATTTTTAAAAATTTTGCTACTACTTAACTAATGATATAAGCTGGTGACTGCTCTAAATGCTCCTTGGACAGTTCTCCAGCCTCTAGCACTAAAACTATTCAGGTACATGGCTTAGATTACTGTGACTTCTTCTGTAAGCAGTTGTTTTCTTACAGGCAGATAAAGCATTAAATTAACCTTTCAAAGACAAAACGTGATCTGCTTTATACAAGTAATCAGTCCGTACTGGGCTGTAAACACTTTCCACCATAGTTATGAAAACCAGTCAGTTTATGACATCCAAAGCAAAAGTCACTGTCTGTTCTGAAGTACGTACAAAACACACAACACAAAGCGAGCATCATGTGGAATTTTTTAATGTTAAACCTGGTGGTACATAAAGAAACCACTACGCATTAAAAAGTTAAAGGCAAATTTGGAATATAAAACAATCATGCTAACATACACCATATGAAACACCACAACAAGCCCTGCAGCACAACAGAAAGTAAAAGCTGAAGTATGTACAAAATTAAAGACTCTCTTTACTCAGTGAATATTCAGCCTATTTGTAATGTCAAAAGTACAGACAGTACTTCTAATTGTGTCCCTACGCACAGAAACTGTCATGACAGCTTTACTGCACAGGACATGCAGAGTCCATATGGTACTGCTGTACTTCTTGCCTTATTCCACTGAAGTCTCAAAGTACCAACCTTCAGCTTCTAAGAACACCTTGTACCTTCTGAAAACATTTCTGAATGTATGGCAGAGCCTGTGCCCTGAATATTTACAATATCTGTTTGAGTACTGTCCGTCTTGCAAATAATGTCAATTGTTCACATGAACGCTATCCTGTTGTGTCCCCCGCTAATAATACTCTAATCACATTGACGCAGATCTGGAGATCTGCAGTTTATCAATCAATTGTCAAGTACCTCTTCTAAGACAGACAATGAGTAGTATGCTGTGCGGACCATAATATTCTCCTGCATGAAGTAACAATGTACTTTCCTTCTTCTGTTAATTCTCTAAAGAATGGTATCAGAATTCATCAAATGCTGTGCAAATTCACTATTTCTTCAAAAAAACAGAGGCCCTACAATTCTGACTGAACTTGGTGCACACCAGACTCCACAGAGTACATGGTGATTTTGTAACACTAACATCTGTTATCCTGGCTGTTTACATTCCCATTTAATGCAAACCATGCCACCTTGCAGAAGCAATGCAAATGAACACTCCTTGTTCAACAGAATACCTATCTCACATGCAGTTCCAACATGCCCTGTATGACTCATAACACATAACCAAACACCTGCCTTGCATTCCAGATGTGGACCATGTTTATTGATCAAATCACCTTTGCAGGTGGAGACTATCTTTCTATGCCTCAGGACATATTTAGAGCTGCCTTCTGTAAATCTGCATTGCAGGGCACATATATGTTTCATGAGATTTTATTTGATAAAATCAAGAGAAAATAAAAAACTGATCCCAGGCAGTATCAAACCTCAGACTTCTAAAATAAGCAGACATTTCATCCATCAGCTGCCACACATTATTAAACATATACTTGAAAGGAAAAGAGGCTTAAAAAAGCAAAAGCAAAAATAGCTCCAGCTATTGCATTACTAAATCACAAAATAAATTATCTGTTAACCACATAATCCTGCATGTCTCAAATTTTCTAACAGGCCTCTTCACATATACAGTGAAACCTCTATTCATCATTCCAGTGTGCATCATTTTTCCACAATATTTTTCATTTTTCCTGGTCCTGAAGAGTAGCTCACAAGAGCAAGGTATAATTATACCAGACTCATCACTCATCTCAGTCTGTTTTCCTATTTTAGTCACTATTCTTGGTCCTGACCCACAAGATTCCTGCCATGTTTGTTCCTGAATGTTGTGAAAGTAACACAATGTGGTCTTTGCTATCCTGGGCTGTTACGCAGAAGAGAAAAGATCTCACCTACACCATGGCAGAAGCCTGAAATCTTGCGAGCAACATCACATTTTTGGACTGTACAATAACAATACATTGTTTGTACTCATAAATACTGTTAACTTCCAAAATTTCACCATGTACCAGCCAAATATGAAAGATGACTGACTGACTTCAGGGTGACAGGAAAGGTGGCAAACCTGTCAACTATGTTCTACAGTTGTTAGTAAACTACTGTTTTGCACCATTCTGGTAGCTTCCCTTTCAGTTCGAAAATTGAAACTTAAGTGCTCTAGCATTATTATTCCTGCTAGTATTATTCATGCCTATCATGGTTGGAAAATAACCGAAATGCTGTTTTAACATTATGAAATACTGCACAAACAACAAAGCATGGACGGCCACCAACATCTCTACAGAGTTTCTACAGGTACTGGATGCCTCAACAGGTGTGGAAGGCAGAAACTTTTTGTTGCCTGTGGACAACTGTGCTGCTCATCCACAAGATGTCATTTCTACACAAGTAAAACTAGTGTACTATCCACCAAACTGCACAGATACAATGCCTTCTATGAGGACTGGGTGTGCTTAGACTTTGCGAAGGATGTCAACTTCAGTTCTGACACATCGGTAGACAAAGAGCTCGCCACAGGTGACATTTCCAGCACAAGACGAGCTGTGCTAATATAATGTGGGGCTAGCAGCAGCCATGGGGAGGGGAAGGAGACAACCATGACCTTGAACCAGTGACAAGTTTCACTGAAATCCATGCTGTTTAAGAAACTACTAAATCATTCTTCTATGGACACAGCATTGAGAGGTGTGATGAACAGAATATTTTGAACCAAAATCGGTACTGTTTCATCTGAAGCAGAATGTTTCAAACTAATCAGCTGTGAATTAAAAATTTCCTTAGAAAAAACATTATATTCACACAGGCACATTTAATGCTCTTCACCCAACTGTTGTTTTACTCCATTTACCATATGCTGTCCAGGGTCCCCTCAGAAATGGTCAATTGAGGTTTCACTGTATAAATTTTCCAATTACACAACAAATCCCAAACTGTCCCCATGCATACTTCATGTGATGAAAGTACTTACAGAGGGCAAATCAGGGCCACCCTACGGACAGAGGGAAAGAAAATTATCAGACCCCTCTAAAAAAACCCTCAACATAAAATACTTCCATTTGTCCATTACATTTACCACAAAGACCTTAATATGTGTTTTAGATTTCATGCTGATTTAACATAGATGTATGCAGAAAACCTGAAAACACGTTAAGTTACAAATTATAGATTTATAATTGTGTAATAACTGAAACTATCACTATGAGGCCATCTTCAGGTGTGTGCACATTTACTTCCACAGTGAGAACAGAAAATAAATACAAGAGTGAGAGAGTTAAAGTAATAAAAAAAAAAGCTCCTTATATGAAAATCAACCTTATGGACACAATCCATGCCTGTTATGATCACCTCCAGTAGCCACAGCTTACTTCCAACAAAATAATTTTAATGTATGCTTTTATCTCTCTCTTTTCTTTTAGGTGTTTTTCCCAAGGCTTCCCTACAAAATTGTGTATTTACCCCTTGTCTCCACCTCACCTACAAGCCCAAGCCCGTCACAGATGCCCATATTAAATTAACTTCATAATACTATGAGGCTTGTACAAAGAATAAATTCCTTGCTACATAGTAACTCAAAATGCTAATTTGTTGCAATGCTCTTAGATCTCACTATTGGTATGAGTAGGCTTGTGGGCGTTGACACGGTGCCGTAGCCTCTGGGGCACACAGTCTTCATCTACAGTGTAACTACAGATTTTATAACAAAGCATCTGTGACATGTTTGATAATAAATGTATACTACAGTAGCAACTCCTGTATTCCAGCAATAACATTAACTGCACCATTAAAACTGTAGCTCTGCTATACATTCACAGTGTGTCATTACATGTTAGTCATTGTGTAGTTCTATTACCCATTTCAAAATGAAAGTGATTTTATTAAAAAGAAAGGTACTTTTAGAATTCTAAGACCAGATCATTAAGAAATATTCATGCCTTCACATGCAGTCCTAAATCCAAAATTTATACTTTTAGACCAAACCTCAACAAAATACAGAAAACTTAAAGACTTCTCAGTTTACTTCAAAAGAACAGAATTTCCTGGCACCATTTTACCAGTGATGTCTGTGCAAATTTAATGCACAGTACAGACACTATCGTTTCATTTACAAAAATGCAATAATTTTTAAGAAATTCTGTATTGAAGAACTACAAGACATTACTGGGAGAATTAAGTTTGGTGTCCATGAATAGAAAAGACCCGTAATCTACCACAAAACTGAGATCAAAATCACTCTTCTCAAAACCACACCATATAAAATATATATGTCAGCATCCCAATGCATCACTTTTCATATCTCTCACTCACTACATAGCACTACCATTTCCACATGTTACCAGGTGACCACTTCTCACATCATGCACATCACATTCTACTGCTCAGTAGCACCTATCAGGAATGCTCCTAGTGAGAGGTTTACAAACTAGTTCTCTGCCAATTTTAGGCATTTTTCTTTATAAATGTGATGGGGGGCGGTTCATTCTTCAAAGTGTACACACACATTTATAAAATTCATTAAAAAGACCAACAAATGCACTTTGGTTTTATGAATGTAATATTATTATATAGTGACCACTGACATGTTTCAGCCACTCATGTGGCCATCTTCAGGGTGGTAAGTGCAAGAATGCAAATATATTTACAGTGTGTCATGTTCACTCCACAGATAGAAGCATTTAGTTTTGGTTAAAATTCTGGTTAAATGGTAAAACAGCGATGAGTACAAACTATTAGAAGTTAAAAAATGTTGCTTGGAGTGTGGTTCTGTGCAAACTACACCACTGCTCACCAATCGGACCACAGTTTACCACATAATCTGCTATGTACCGCAGTCCACAGAACCCCACTCCATATAATTTTTAACATCTAATATTTTATACTCAACACTGTTTTACCATTGCACCAGAATTTTAACCAGAACTGTATGATTCTAACCGTGAAGTGATCCTGACACACTATAAACATATTTGTATTCTTGTACTTGCCATCCTGAAGTTGACCATGTGAGTGGCCGAAACATGTCTGTGGTCAAAATACAATAAAATTACATTCATAAAACCAAAGTGCATCTGTTGGGCCTTTGTAGCAAATTTTATACAGCTAATTAACACATGAAATAATGGAACATATCAAACTGATACACACAATTTATATATAAATAAATGAAACTGTTGAAGTAGTATAAAACTGCACTTATTTATCCAAAATTAAGTTCAGTGGTCTGTTAAAGTTATAACTTTGTTGGAACAAAATCATTACTAAGTACCAGTCAGTTCTTCTATGTACACTACACTTTCAAGAAACCAATTACAGATGTTCAAAAAGAGCCCACTGTAAATTATTATTTCAAAATGAGATTGCAACCTATACAGGGTGTTTCACGACTTTAGGGCATAACTGCAGGAGGTGATTTCCTAGGTCTTTGTGATCAAAAAAGTTCATATAAACCTGTGTCCGATTTTGGACGGTTACGGAGTTACGGGCATTTTTTAATTCCCGTACATGCACTCTTGTGAACCGCGTTATGGAACCAGCTGGCAGGTGATGTACTCAACTTGGTGGCTTATCGCTTGCGTTGCTAGCTTTATTTTTGCCACGTGACTCACACACCCAGCTTCAAATAGTCCAGTGACTGTATCACGACACTTGGAAGGTACTTAAGGTGGGGTGGCTGGGTATTCGCCTGGCCAGTGTATACTGCATGACTCAGCTACTACTACGTGTTCAAAAACCCGTATCACTAACATTACAGTGACTGTGCTGGCTGCTGATGTTCAGAACAGTACAGCGATAGTTTCGTAAAGGCGTGGGAGGTAGAAGAGACAGTGTGGAGTGGCTGTTAGTCTCGTATGTATTCTCATCTTAGTGTGTCTGTTACGTTCATGATGCCATTTACACTTGCAGTTGCAAAGTATGCAGATTTGATTTTTGTGTACGGTTTTAGTGACGGTAATTTAGTTCAGGCCGTAGGTGAATATCAGCAACATTTTCCGAACCGTAGAATACCAACCCGAAGAGTGTTTACTCGAGTTTACCAGACATTGCGAGATACCGGTACACTTCCCGTTCACATTGCAGCCGAGCGTGATGTTAATGAAGGCGTCGATGAAGAAAAAGACATTGTTCAGATGGTACAGAACAGTCCGCGTGTGAGTATGCGAAGAATTTCAAGACATCTTCGTGTTCCCCACACGAGAGTGTGGAAAACACTGCATGCAGAGGGCACATATCCATACCACATGCAGCAAGTACAACATCTCGGACCGGGCGATTTTGCTGAGAGGCTGGAATTTTGCAAGTGGTTCAATGGCAGTCGTGAGTTGCATCGTTACATCCTGTTTACTGATGAATCGCAATTCAATCACGACGGTGTCAATAATACACACAACTCTCATATGTGGGCAGATGAGAATCCCCATGCCACTGTGGAAAGCAACTTTCAACAACGTTTTAGTGTCAATGTGTGGTGTGCAGTTCTGGACGATCAGCTGATTGGTCCTTTCATCTTGGAAGGTCGTCTTACAGGAG
>Ga0123357_10006155_pt1 | contig 14552 bp, 19 predicted proteins | sample TergutEmb28metaG_FD_89873 | JGI IMG/M metagenome (GOLD analysis project Ga0123357, IMG submission 89873) | Embiratermes neotenicus P4 segment gut microbial communities from Petit-Saut dam, French Guiana - Emb289 P4 | ecosystem: Host-associated > Arthropoda: Insects > Digestive system > Gut ...
GCCTTTTTAGGCGTACTATGCCCATTTTAACTGCGATGGACACTTAAAACCGTTTTCAATACTATTTTTTTACCCTTTAAATTTGTGTTTTTTATTGCGGTTGTTTGAGGATAAGGTACTAATAACAAGAAAATTAACGGACAATGAAATAAAAATTCTTATAAATAACTATTTTTTACCATCATTAGATGAATTATATAATTTTTTAATAGATACATCAAATGTAATGGAGATCAATGAATTGGTCGGTAAGAAAACAGCAGAAGCTAGTAATATAGAATACGAAATAAATGAAATCAAACATAAAGATAGAGAACAATATCAATTTGATATGGAGTATATATCAAATACTGACTTATACAAAAAATATAATGTTTATTTTGATATTCCTGCTGATGCAAATGATACAACTACTATGAGTGCAAGATTACTTTACAATGGTAAAAATCAACTTTGGAATAGCGATATATATAATTTAGGACGTATTCCTAGACCGCTAACATCTGACCCATATAATGCTAATGGAATAAGAGTATTATTTAAATCTCCTAATTATTACCTTAATATTCGAGATTTAGTAAACAAAGGATTACTTACGCTATAAATATTTTATTACCAGTGGTTGATTCAAACATTGGTTGCCGCTTCATAAAGAGGCGGCTTTATTATTGTCCAGCAGGGAACCCAATAATATTGTCCAGCAGGGAACCCAATAAGATTATGTTTTGCACAGTGACATAAAAATAGACGGGACAGTTTAAACCCTTTCCGTTTTTTATTTTGCATATACAGATAAAATACAAATATTTGTATTGCCGTTATGGTACTTATATGGTACAATTATAGAAATATATGGTAAAGGAAATCAATCGCATGCCAAAGATAATGTATGTAAAAAAGGGCTTCCGAAAAAATAGCCTTATCCTGATTGAAAAAGTAAATGACATTGAGCGCGCCTATAAAGAGCAGGGTTTCGAGCTGACGCTCAGGCAGCTATTTTATCAATTAGTCAGCCGCACGGAGATACCAAACACCGATGACAGCTATGATAAATTAGGCGCTCTTGTAACGTATTTATACGGGTATAGATTGAAAGCACGGGAATACAAGGCTTTAATTGGTTATGTCCTTAGCTATTAACGTTCAAGGTACTCATTTTTAACGATATCTCATTACTAAGATTAGGTTTTTACTGTATATTATATTTTGAGTACTATAGAAACACATTTAATTGGCTAAAACAGTGGCATTGGAATTTTAAGGTTTTTAAAATTCATACCCTTAAAATCTCATTTACCCGTATAAATTTTCTATATTATACGGGTAAAATAGCAACTTGTTTATCTTTCAAACTGTATCAAATTGCCTTATTTACGACTTGTTGTATATCAACTACATTCACTAGTTGTATACCCGTATAAAATTTTCTGGGGATTTACGTTGTAAATAACGCACGGCTTGCCGGTTTAATTGATTGGGAGGCGATAGAGGATAGGACGCGATATTTAAGGCACCTCAGCCATTGGAACAGCCCGGAGGACGTTATAAGGGCCGCTGCCGAATCATACCGCATAGACTTATGGCAAGGGCAAAAGAATTATGTCGAGGTATGGGTAGAAAAAGACGCGTTAATCGGTATAGTGGAACAGACCGCAAATGGATTTGACATACCGTGTTTTAGCTGCCGAGGCTTTGTATCAGCTTCCGAAATGTGGATAGCCGCGCAACGTTTCATTCAGCACAACGAAGCCAGGCGTCATTGTGTCATTCTACATTTAGGCGACCATGATCCATCCGGACTTGACATGACCCGCGATATACAGGAACGGCTAACCCTTTTCGGCGCGGACGTACATGTAAACCGTATAGCTTTAAATATTGACCAGGTAAAACAATACAAGCTACCGCCAAACCCCGCTAAAATAACAGATTCAAGGGCAGGCAAATATATCGCGGCGCACGGTAATTCGTCATGGGAGCTGGACGCGCTGGAGCCGTCCGTTTTAGCTGAACTTATCAGCAAAAACATACTGTCTTATCTGGACATAAAAATGTACGACCGGATGAAACACAGGCAGGACAAAGAACGGCAACAGATAATCATACGCATATCTTAGTGTGGACACATAAGACACATCGGACGCATGAGACACATAAGGCATACAAGACACATTCTTTTCAAAACCCGCCATAAAAAGCGGGTTTAACCATTGGGTAAACTCTTTGAAAGGAGCAAGACAAAGTGAAATACTGGGAAAATGAACAGCCGACAATAGTAAACACCGGGCGTAATATTCTTAAATACTTTAAAGAGTCCGGGAAGCTGCAAATATGTCAACCAAACTGGGCGGATGACAAGGGGCAAGAAAAGCAGGGCAAAACCGTTACACTGGATATAGCCGCCCTCCACAATACCCCGGAAGCAATGGAAATTATAAAGCAGATAGCAACGCCATAAACCCAGCCCGCTAAAGGAGGCATCCCAACATGGATAAAAAAGCGCGTATTATCACCGTGGCAAACCAAAAAGGGGGCGTGGGTAAAACCAGCACAGCGCACGCCTTAACTACGGGCTTAACCTATAAGGGATATAAAACCCTTGCGATAGATACAGACCCACAGGGGAACTTATCCTACACAATGAGCGTGGATGACAAAAGAGCGGGCATTTATGAGCTTCTCAAAGGCGATGTCATAGCTCCCAAGGCCGTCCAAAACACAGAGCAGGGCGCTATTATATGCAGCAGCTTAATGTTATCCGGAGCTGACTTAGAATTTACCGACAAGGGCAGGGAATACCTGTTATCGGAAGCCCTGGAGCCATTTAAGGCAGTCTATGATTTTATTGTTATAGATACCCCGCCGACACTTGGAATAATAACAATAAATGCCTTAGCGGCGGCCAATGACGTTATCATACCGATGGGCGCGGATGTCTTCTCATTACAGGGGTTAAGCCAGCTTTATAGCACAATAAGCACGGTTAAGCGTCGGTGTAATCAATCGTTACATATCGCGGGGATTTTAATAACCCGTTTCAGTGGACGAGCTATATTAAGCAACGAACTACGGGAAACAATCGAGGGCAAGGCCCAACAGATAGGCACTAAGCTATATGAAACCGTTATACACGAAGGGATCGCAGTAAAGGAAACACAAACCAGGCAAGCCAGCTTATTCAAAGGGTTATTAAAGAGCAAACCAGCCGCCGACTACCTGTCTTTTATCGGCGAATATTTAGAGGGGATAAAAGAACATGCCTAAAAAGACATTTAAAGATAATACAGCACATCTAGACCGCTTTTTCAGCGACACTGAACCCGACATGGGTATAGAAAACGAACAAATCGAACAGACACACGAGACATACGATGCACCTAAGACACACGAGACATATGAGACACACGATATAAATAAACCTATAGAGAAAAAAACGAATGAAAAATACTATCGCTTTAATCTTAAGCTGGAACCGGGATACAAAGAATATTTAGCGCGGGAAAGCTGGAAAAATCATACGACCATAACAGGATACATCAATGACCTTATACAGGCCGATATAACAGCAAAAAGCATGTAGACACACTGGGCACATGGGACATATAAGATACACGAAGCATTTATAGCCCTACCGTTTACAGAACAAAAAGAGGAGCGTTAAAATATGGCAGTACAGAAATACCATACCAAAAAGGAAACAGCCGAAATCCTTGGCGTATGCCCTAAAACCGTTGAAAGGTATCTGTTAACCGGGCGGCTTAAAGGGGCACGGTTAGAAAAAGCATGGAAAATAAGCGATGACGACATACAGGCATTTTATGAGACCGTTAAAAGAGAAACATCCAGAGCCATAAAAGGACGGATGAAGCAAGGGAGCGGGGATAATGGCAAATAGAAGGTCTGTCCAACGGGTAAATATACCCGTAGAAAGATAACGATGCCTTATAGACACTCTAAGCCTGGAACATACCATGACAAACACAAAAGGAGGGCCGTGTTGTGAAGCCACAGGAAATTAAAAACGAATTTATAGACATGAGGGCAAAAGGTAAAAGCTACAGCGCGATAGCCGAAACCCTCCACATATCAAAAAGCACATGCGCCACATGGGAGCAGGAACTTAAAGAACAGATAACCCTATTCAAACAAGAACAGCTAAACGAGCTGTACGACAGCTATTTCATGACAAAAGAAGCCCGTATAAAGAAGCTGGGCGACACGCTAGACAGCATAAACGCCGCTTTAGATGACACAGACTTTAGAGAGATACCACCTGAAAGGCTACTTGACTTCAAGCTTAAATACACGGACGCACTCAAAGGGGAATACACGGGAACCGCCCCAGCTTATAAATTCGGGGAGAGGATAGAGCCGTTAGACATACTGACAGCGATGGGCGACCTCTTAAACAGGGTACGGGCGGGGGATATAACCAACGAGCAGGCCGGACGCGAGAGCTTAGTATTGGCAAACATCCTAAAGGCATATGACACGGTTGAACTTAAGGCGAAACTGGACGCCTTAGAAACTATTGTGGGAGGGCGTCGTTAATGGACATAAAAACACTGTTAAGTAAAAAAGGCTGGACGGGTGAAGAAGTAGGGCGGGCCTTAATTGCCAATCTTATACACGAGGTTAAGAGCAAAAACGAAGGTAAAGACAGCAAACCGCTATTCACACAAGCGGAATTTGAACGGATGGAGAGCAGCCTTACAGGTACAGGCCAATTTAACTTTACTTCTTACGGTGTTTTCAAAGATATATTCAGCTCTGTAGTTGATAGCTTCAATAAAGGGCAAGGGCTTTATCAGCAATTCTATAGCGGATTTTATAGAATACTTTTAACGCTTGAACAAGCATACAGCGCAGACAAAGCATTAGCCGACATGGAGCGGTTCCCGCTCATAATGACGCAAAGTCAATACGACCGTGTACGGAAAGCAGCGCAAGATAAAAAACGAGCTTGCAAAACAAGCTACCGCTCAATTTTCTTTGATATGCTAGGCTATTATATGGGGAACTATGGAGAACCCATAGCTACGCCCAATGACGTTAAAACAGCCATAGAAAAAACTAAAAATGAGCCTGTAACGAACAAGAGAATATTAGAAAATTGGAACAAAGATATGGGAGAGGGCTATTACACTCTAAACGACGGACGAAGAAGCGACCAAATGAGCGATGAAGAATGGAAAGATGCCCTTAAAAAAGAGTTTCTATCTACCCACTCACTGATAATAGACGGAGAGTCGGCAAGCGCGGAAGAAACGGCAAGCCATTTCAATTTTGAACGCATACTAAAAGGCTACAAATTCATATTTGAGGGGGTAGATTGTGTAAGAAAATCCGCCGAAGAAATGGGGCTAAAGATTTCAGACGGGGTAACAGACGAAGAACTTATGAAACAGATAGAAGAGCTTGCGAGTGGGTTAGCCATCTCAAAGGGGGAAAACAACCTACAGCAGCTTTTAGACGACAATACACTGCACCCTACGCGTCACGTCTACACAGAACCACCAGCAAACCTCACAAAACACGACGTAATAGACAGCAGCTTAGACAGGTATAGCGGGGCCTATTCCGACCGCCTTTTAGACGGCGTATTTGTTGAGGAAATCAGCGAAGCGGCACAATTCAAAGAATTTATAGCGGACTATCCAGACTTATACAAAGCCTTGAAAGAGGATATAGAGACCCGCATATCTAAAACCAAGGGACTTAAGCCCTCACAGCAAAGCAGAAAGCTTTTTAGCTGGGGAGAGCTTGCGGATCTTGATATACCCGTATATAAAGCCATTACATCCATAACTAACACGGATATAGCGGAATACTACGCAAATGCGGAATACACAGGGAGAGAAACGGACACTTACGAAAAACGCACAAGGATATGGCACAAAGGGATAGCGATAATAAGCGATCCGAACCAATTTGTTTTAGACAAAAATGGGGATTACAAAGAAGAAAATAACCCACTAAACGAAATTATGAGCATAGATAATTTAGCGAATGACAGTATAAGGCGGAGGGAGCTTAATAACTGTTTCAATAAGCTTTTAAAACCAGCGTTGCATTGGCTTTACGCCTATAACGCATTAATAGACATATTAACGAAAGCATATGCCATAGAGGGGCTAGAACATTTAAAACAGGATTTGAGCCCATTGGAGAGCCAAATTGAAGGTCTAAACGGTACACTTTATAGGTTCTACGCTATCGTCTACGGAGACGATAAAGAAAAGGCGCGTAAGCGGGCTTTAATCCGTGAACTGTTCGAGCCAATATATATTGACACACTTAAGCCAGATCCAGCCGTCGTGGCGAAAATGCAGGAACATATAAGTGGACTAGGCTTTACGGCAGAAGCACGGAGACAATTTTCTAGTTTTGACGCGCCCATAGCCGCACTCATGGAAAGAGAGGCTTAACTATGGGGGATAGGCGCGACACAGAGCAAATAATGCTAACAGACACAGTGGAAAAAACACAAGAAAATGAAGCCGTCAATGTGAGCATAAGGGGTGAGAGCGGAGAGGTACCAACGGACTATGTCGCCCCTGCCATAAAACCCACACACAAAGACCAAACGGCTGACGCTTTTTCCCCTATGCTTCAAGGCACGGGCAGTAATAACCTCTCACGAATAAGCACCAAAACGGCTACACCATACGTAGACGATATAACAGGTGTCGCGACCATTACAGACGGCGAGTTTAAAGTGTTTTTTGAAAATTACAACGAGCTTGCCGGAGGGCTACGCATAAGCACCCACAAGCTATTAGACGCTTGCGCCATTGACCTAACAGCCCATAGCCAGTACAGAGGCAACGGAGAGGTAAAAACTGCTGTATGTATCCCAATAGAGGAGTATATGCGCCTTTGCGATATTCCACTTACTAAACCATCCAAAGACAAGACACGTCGCCGTTTACAGGAAGACTTAGAAACAATCTACAGTATTTCCCTGGAATGGAAAGAGCGAAGCGGGAAAGTCATTAAAGACTATGCCAAAATGCGTATAGTGACCTCACAAGGAATAAAAAGGGGAAGCATTTTTGTAAACTTTTCGCCTGAATTCGCCAAATACCTTACAGGGGCTTATATAATGCAGTACCCTAAAGCACTTTTCAAAATAGACGAAAGGAACCCCAACGGCTACCATTTAGGGCGAAAGCTCTTGCTACACCACAGCATAGACAATAACCAGCGCATAGGAACAGCTAATTTAATCAGCGTACGTGCCCTGCTGGACGTCTGCCCGGATATACCAACCTACGAGGAAGTAATGAGCGGGTATAGGCACGTTGACCGCCTCATAAAAGCACCGTTCGAGAATGCACTCGATACCCTTGATTTTATAACATGGGAATATTCCAACTCCAAGGGCGTACCACTCACAAAAAAACAATTAGACAGCGTGACATACGCCGATTTTATAGCCCTTTATATCCGCTTCACGGTTAAGGACTTTCCAGACCAGACCATAAGGCTTGAAACTCGCGCGGAAGAAATCAAAACAAAAACAAAGAGGAAAAAGAGTACCGTAAAAAAGAAAAATGACAAGCCCATTGAGAGTAATGAGATGAACTAACCCAAAGGAAGGGAATATATGTTCCCGTCCTTTTATTTTTGATTAAAAAGCGGGGTGTTACAGCCGCTAAAAAGCATACTGTTACAGCCGCAAAAGCATACTGTTACAGCCGCAAAAGCATACTGTTACAGCCGCAAAAGCATACTGTTACTGCCGCACAACTTTTTTGCAGCCCGCACTATGAGCGGGTTTGAAGGGGGTCAAAATTCTCAAGACTATTAAGACTTTTAAGACTATTAAGGGGCTTTCACCCCGCCCATTTAAGGGGGCGGGGTACGCCATAAGATATAATTCCATAAAAAGGAACCAGCACCCGAACGGGGAGGGCTGACCGGCAATCCGATAACGTCTATTTTTGAATTGGTTTTGGTACGGAACATAGAAAGGAGCGCACAGCGAATTTGACAAGAGAAGAAGCGCGGGAATACATAGACAGGCAGATAGGCGCAGAGCTGCCAAAGGCAAAAAAGAGGGTATCCGGATACGATACGTTTATCTGCCCCATATGCGGCAATGGCAGCGGGGCGGACGGTACCGGGATATGCACCAAGGATGGGAAGCACTATACCTGTTTTAGGGGCTGCTTTTCGAGCGTTGACTACCTGGATATCCTAAAGCAGCAGCACGGGACGGAGACCGAGATGGATGTATTCAGCCTGTACGGGTTGACGGTAGACGGGGGAACCGCTTCCGACGTTTCCGGGGCGGCGCGGCAGCCAGCAGCCCATCCGGGACAGCCTGTAAAAAAAGAATCTGAAACCGCTGACTATACGCAGTATTTCAAAGAGTGCAACGCGCGGGCAGGCCAAACAGAGTATTTTTCCTTTAGGGGCATAGGCCCGGAAACAATAAGCCGTTTCATGCTTGGGTATGACCCGGCGTGGCAGCACCCGAACGCGCCGAACGCCCCGGCCACAGCGCGGGTAATAATACCGACCAGCAGGGGCAGTTATTTAGCCAGGGCGATAAACCCGGACGCGCCTGCGCAGTACCAGAAGCAGAAAGTCGGGGCAGTCAATCTATTCAACGCGAAGGCCCTGCAAAGCGTGGAACCCTTTGTTTTCGTCGTAGAGGGCGAATTTGACGCCCTGAGTGTAATAGAGATAGGCGGGCAGGCTGTCGGATTGGGGAGCACGTCAAACGCGGGAAAGCTGATTGAGGCAATAAAGGCCGCCCCGCCGACTGCTACACTTGTTTTGTCGCTGGATAACGATGAGCCAGGCCAAAAGATACAGGCAGAGATTAAGAAGGGGCTGGAGGGCCTTGGGGTATCCTTTTTAGAGGCAAATATAAGCGGGGAGTATAAAGACCCAAACGATGCCTTGCAGAATGACCGTGAATGCCTTGCGGGATTTGTAAAAGACCCTCTGAAGGTAAAGAGAGCGGAGCAGGAAACGCGCAAGGCCGCTTACATGGGAAAATACGCGGTAAATAACTGCCTAAACGCTTTCATGGGGGCGATAGCGGACGCGGCGAATACCCCGGCGATACCGACAGGGTTTCCCGCGCTTGATGACGCGCTGGACGGTGGGCTTTATGAAGGGCTTTATATAATCGGGGCTATAAGCAGCATAGGTAAAACGACATGGTGTTTGCAGATAGCCGACCAAATAGCGGCGGAGGGGACGGACGTTTTAATTTTTTCCCTTGAAATGAGCAAATATGAGCTTATTTCAAAGAGCCTTAGCCGGTTGACAATTAAAGCGGACAGGGCGAAGAATGAAAAAGGGTTTTATTATGCGCGAACCAATCGGCAGATAACAGCGGGTGCAAAATACAGGCATTATGGCGAACGGGAAAAGGCGCTTATTACTCAGGCTATACAGACATACAGTGCTTACAGCCAAAATATATACATATATGAGGGCATAGGGGATATCGGGGCGGAGCAGATAAAGGAGACCGTTAAAGAACATATTTCTATTACGGGCAAAAGGCCGGTTGTTATTGTCGATTACCTGCAAATATTAACGCCGCTTGATGTACGGATGACAGACAAACAGGCGACAGATCGCAGTGTTTTAGCCTTAAAGAAGATGTCAAGGGAATATAAAGTACCCGTGTTGGCCGTGAGCAGCTTTAACCGTGACAATTACACAGCGCCGGTTAATATGGCGTCGTTCAAGGAAAGCGGGGCCATTGAGTACAGTAGCGACGTCCTTTTCGGGCTACAGTTTGAGGGCATGGATAAAGTTAGCCAGGCTGAAGGCAAGAAAGCGGAGGCAATAAAAACAGTGGACGAATGGAAGCGCGAAAACCCGCGCAAAGTTGAATTGAAGATATTAAAGAACCGTAACGGGGCGACAGGGGATAGCGTCCTTTTTGACTATTACGCGTTGTTTAATTGTTTTTCGGAAAGAACAGGCGCGTCAGTAAAAGGTGGTACGGTTGTTCAGCTAAATGCGCAAAGACGATAAATCAAAATGAGCCTTGACCTATCTATTTTGAACGGCTTGTTTAATGCCCGTACCAGCCCCGCAGACACGCGCGAAGGGGTAGGGTATACAATGATACCTTGCAGGCATCGAAAGCCGCTACAGGACAAATAAAGCATGAAGGGGACGCCATATCGGAAATAGGGGATGAGATTCAGCCGGGCGACCTGCTTTATGATAAATGCCCATGGGGGAACGAGGATAAAGAGGCGGCGGCGTACCAAAGGCGTATACGGCAATGTTTCACGGACGCATACCGCTTCCTTGACACACATAAACACGCGCAGACGGAAGAAGAATGGAACGTTATAGCCGGGAGCCTTGCGGTGTATACTGACCCGCTAACAGTGGATTTGATTGTAGCGGCGTTGAATGAGATTGAACGTAATACAAAAATAATGTTGTGATAATTCTATAATTAAGTATTACAAACAAATAGCCTATAGATAATGATATCTGTAGGCTATTTTGTTTATGGGGCTATGGCGGGGTACCGGTTAATGTTTGACAATCTTTACTTAACGTATTACAATAATTACGCTGTGATTAAGCTATTTATTATGTATTACGAATAAATATTCTATAAGGAGTGTTTTTATAGTGGCTGATACTTTTTCTGTCCGGGCAAATGATGACGTACAAAAACGTTTCAAGGAACTGGCGGAACTAAAGGAGTTTCAGAACCAGAATGATTTTTTAGAGCATGTATTAACGCTGTATGACGCTGAAAGAATCAGCAGCCGAATACCAACACTTAAGGGCGCGGCTGACGGCATTAAGGCGCTTTCGGATAGAATTGCCCGGATAATAATAGGTGCGGGTGAAACCCTGGATGCCGTCCAGGACAAGGCAATAGCTGAGATGGAATCTAAAAGGCTGGAAATGGATCAACGGATAGCCGGGGCAGAATCCGAACGTGACGGCTTTAAAATCCAGGTGGAAATGTTACAGAAGCAGCTTGATAAAAAAGCTATGGATCTGGCTGATTCTATCGAGCACGAAAAGCAGCTTGATCGTATGCTGGATGATAAGGCCGCGCTGATTGACGAATACCGGCTGAAAATTGATTCCCTGGAAATGGTTATAGCCGGGCAAAAACAAGACATACAGGCCGCCGAATTGGCACTTGCGGATAATGCAGAGCTTAAAACACAAGTGAACGAGCTAAAAATGTGTGTTATGCAATTAGAGGCTGACAAGCAAACGTTGGAGGCTGATAAGGTTAAGGCAGAGGCCGATAAGGCGACGGCGCTTAATGAACAGGCCGCGGCACTCAGGCAGGAAATGAACGAGCAGCAGGCCGCACATGAACAGGCTTTCCATGAGTACGAGGCGCGTTCTAATGCCTATATGGAGCGTGAAAAGCGGTTAATGGAACAGGTTAGGGGATTGCAGTCTAAAACGGAGGAACAGCAGGCCGTAATAGCTGCTGCTCTACAGGCAAATACGCAGCAGGACAAGCAGCCCGTAAAGGCAAGGACGCGTAAGGGCAAAGAGACGGCGGCGATATCGGCGGGAACCGGCGAGCTTGAACAGTAGACAGGATGAGTAAATTAAGACGCCCGCTACGGGCCTTTACACGTCCGTAGCGGCGTTTATTTTGTATCAAACTACGTTTAAAAACTTACAACGCGTCTACGGGCATTAAACGCATGGGGGCGAAACACGGGGTTAGGCATATAAGACACACGAAACACATTAGACATACTAGATACACGAGACATACTGGACATATTGAACATACGAGACACATACATGTATTGGCCCATTGGTAGGGTATTTTGTACCGTTATGTCCGAAAGGGCAGGAATAACGCGCATACGTCGCGACGTTTACAGCTTGCGGGCAGCGCCTGCAACGGATATTACGAGGTATATTTTCGTATGCAAAATGTATGAAACGGTACCGCTGTTTTTATACCCCTTTTTACGGGCAAAATCGGCCCAAATTTAAACGAGAATGTTTACAGGTATAAGACACGTCCAGCTAAAAATAATGCGTCTACGTGTCAAAAATAAGGGTCTACGAACGTCCTGGTATGTATGACCGGGTCGATTGTGTCGACTGGCTTTTATATTGCCTACGGCGATCCGCTAATCTACGTTTCGGACTTGTCTATTCAATTCCAGCATGATATACTATACTGATACTGGTGTCAGTATATAGTATACTGGTGTCAGTATATAGTATACTGGTGTCACCATCAGGGGGTCATATGACATGGGAAAAGCAAGCACCCGTGCAAAGGATAAATACAACCGGCAGAAATACGTCCGGTACAGCTTCAGGGTCGAACAGGAAGACTATTTGAACGACCAAATCCAGGAATACATGTCCTACAAAAATTCAAGCCTTAACTACCTGATAATCAAACTGTTGCGTGATCATTTCGGCCCGCTAGAATTCGACGCCCTAAACAGTCCTGAAACAATCCTTCAGGAAACCCCACTGGCAGAACCCGACGACATTAAACCGCGCCCGCCCAAAGGCATCAATCCGGTACATAAAAAGGCCCACACCTAATTGGCATAAGCAGGGAGGTTTTACCATCAAGCCTTTATTGTATAAATACACAGAGCCAGAGTTAAAACGGCTGTTAAAGTCATTAACGGTTATCGTGGATACCCGCGAAAAGGAAAATGGGCATATAACGGGATATTTTCAAGAAAAGGGTATACCGTACATAACGCAGGCCCTGTCTTTCGGTGATTACAGCTATAAGCTGCCCGCTTGTCCGGAGCTTGATATTAACCGGGATATTTATTTTATAGGCGATATAGCCGTCGAACGGAAAGCCAGCCTTGAGGAACTGTCCGGGAACGTGGCGCAGCAGCGGGAAAGGTTTGAGAATGAGTTTTTACGGGCGGGCGGCTGCGATATCACGTTATTGGTAGAGGACGGCAGTTATAGCGATATCATTAATCATAAGTATGGCACTCAGCTATCGGAAAAGGCGTTCCTGGCTTCTCTAATGACATGGGAGCAGCGGTATAATGTCCGGACGGCATTTATGGGCAGGGAATATGCCGGGGCCTTTATCTACAGCAGATTTTATTATCATTTACGGGAATTTTTAAAGTGAGCGAGCCTATGCAGGATGAATTTGTTTTAACGGCTGCCAATGGCCTGTATGTTAAGCCTACAAATGCGGAATTTGCCCCGTTTGTTGTACATGGCAAGGTTACAGTCAAGACGTTTCCGGACGGCGATGTTTATTATTGCGCTGGGCGTTCTTTTCCGGCTGAGATTGTTGAGGAAATCTTAACGGCAGACGGAAGCGTTTATGTGGCCTAAAATGCTTCATATTTGCGTTTTAAGGCACGTTGGAATCAATGGACGTAATTTTACCTTTAAGCCTTTATAATTCGTCTACGGGCTTAAAAACGGCATAGTGTTATGGTAAACCAAAATCGTAATAACTTAAAAGTAATTGACAAATTAATAACTTTTAAGTATAATATGATTAGTGGGGAGGAAGCTAACCGTGTACAAAATTCGATTCTATAAAGACAGCCGAGGAAAAAGGCCCGTAGCCGATTACATCGCTGAATTAGCCAAGAAAAAAGACGATGACAGCCGCATGAAACTGGATAAGATAAATGATTACATTGAGGCCCTGCGAACGGGTGGAACGCAAATAGGTGAACCCTACGTCAAGCACTTAGATGGTGCTATATGGGAGTTAAGGCCATTTCGGGATAGGGTTTTGTTCGCGGCTTATCATGATGGCCGCTTTGTGCTTCTTCACCCATTTATGAAAACGACACAGAAAACCCCGCCCGCAGAGATAAAGCAAGCGAAACGCGAATTTGCCGAATGGATAGAAAGGAGCGTCAAAAATGGATGAGCAATATAAAATGGAATTGGAAAAGGCTAAAGCAGAATTAGCCGACATTGAGGAGCGCGGAGAGGATGCATTGGGCGAAACGTGGGAGGAATTCAGGCAGGAAATTTTTACACCGGAGCAAATAGCCGCGTCTAACCTGCGAGTGGCTATGATGTTAGAACTCTCTAAAGCGCGGGCGGAGAAGGGCATATCCCAAAAGAAGCTTGAAGAATTAAGCGGTGTGAGGCAGCCTATCATTGCCCGTATGGAAAAGGGGTATACCAGCCCGCAGCTTGATACTGTCTTAAAGGTATTAGCGCCGCTGGGAAAAACGCTTGCCATTGTGCCTTTAGACTATGCAGCGGCAGAGTGAATAGAAAAAGTGAATGAAACGGGAGAGCTTAGGCCGCCCGTTTATTTTTTCTTTATGGGGGAATTAAAATTGACATTACAGGAAATACAGCACATTGCAAAGATTTCCGCTTATTTGTACACACATGATCGCGATGAATACTACACCAGGGTTTATGAGCCGGTTAGTGAGGCAGTCTCTAATAACGATAAAACGGTTATTGATTGGTTTTGCGCATGAAAAAGTGCGCCACAAAAGCACCGGTCATAATCACAGTGTGAGCATCTGAAAAGGAGCCATAAAAACGGGGCGACAGGCGGCATTCACAAGAGGGTACCAAAAACATAA
>Ga0123357_10006156_pt1 | contig 14551 bp, 13 predicted proteins | sample TergutEmb28metaG_FD_89873 | JGI IMG/M metagenome (GOLD analysis project Ga0123357, IMG submission 89873) | Embiratermes neotenicus P4 segment gut microbial communities from Petit-Saut dam, French Guiana - Emb289 P4 | ecosystem: Host-associated > Arthropoda: Insects > Digestive system > Gut ...
ACCTACCAGCTGACCAACCAGTTCAACCGCATCAGCCAGACGCTCGCGATGACCAACCGGGGGCTGGGTGACGCGCAGGCCATGGTCGAGATCCTTGACGAGCCGCTCCTGGTCCAGGACTCACCAGAGAGTGTCGACATCGACGTTTGTTGTGGTGAGATCGAGTTTCGCGACGTAACCTTCAAGCACAGCGACGAGCGCGATCAGCTTTTCGAGCACTTCAACTTCAAGATCCCCGCCGGTCAGCGCGTCGGCCTGGTCGGACGATCCGGCGCGGGTAAGTCTACGCTGACAACCTTGCTGCTACGTCTGAGCGATCTTGAGAGCGGCGAGATACTCATCGATGGCTACGACATCAGCCGCGTGACTCAGGTGAGCCTGCGCCGCAACGTGGCCTACGTGCCGCAGGAGCCGCTGCTCTTCCACCGCAGCATTCGTGACAACATCGCTTACGGCAAGCCCGACGCCACTGATGCAGAAGTGCGCGAGGCGGCGCGCCGGGCCAACGCGCTTGAATTTATCGAGCAGTTAAGCGAGGGTTTCGACAGCATCGCGGGCGAACGCGGCATCAAGCTTTCTGGCGGCCAGCGCCAGCGCATCGCCATCGCGCGCGCGGTACTCAAGGACGCGCCAATACTCGTGCTGGATGAGGCCACTAGCGCCCTGGACTCAGAAAGCGAGCGCCTGATCCAGGAAGCTCTGGCTAATTTGATGCGCGACCGCACCTCGATCGTGGTGGCCCACCGCCTCTCAACCGTGGCAAGCCTGGATCGCATCATTGTGCTCTCTGACGGTGCAATCGTTGAGGATGGCAGCCACGAAGAGCTGGTAGCCGCTGGCGGTGAGTACGCCTACCTCTGGAACCGCCAGTCCGGCGCCTTCCTCAGCGCAGATTAACGGAGCATGCGGGAATAGCCCGCTTGATCACCGCACGGCACGCGGCGAATACGAGAGCTAATCACCTCGTGACGACAGATTACTCAGGAATGATGACATCTACGGTGAATTCTGGCGGGTTGGCCAGGTGTTGCTTAACCTTGCAGAGATCCATGGTTTTGATGATCGCCGCGCGATACTTCTCAGGGAAGTCGGGCGGGGTCTGCAGCGTGAGATCGATCTGTGCGATGTGACCAGGGTTTTCCGGATCGGCGTGCGTGCTCAGCAGGATGCGCGCATCACGCGGATCGATGCCGCGCTGTTGCATGAAGCCCAGAGCAAAGATGCCCGCGCAGGTACCGATCGAGGCAATGAAGAGATCAAAGGGCGTCGGCGCTGAGCCCTCGCCCGCCGGGACCGGCTGGTCAGTTTCAATAGTCATCCCGTTATAGTCGGCATAGACCTTCTTGCCACCAGGAAAATATACTTGCATGTCCATTGTGAGTCCTTTCAATTATTGGTTTCATTCTCTATTCTGTCATTGCGAGAAGCGGAGCGACGAAGCAATCCAGTCAAGTCGCAAAAAGTTCCCCTGGATTGCCGCGCTCGGCCTTCGGCCTCGCTCGCAATGACAAGACAAGGAATTAAAACAGCCCAGATATCACGCCGTCGGGGGTAATGTCGATGTTTTCTGCGCTGGGCTTTTTGGGCAGTCCAGGCATCGTCATGATGTTGCCCGTCAGCGCCACCAGAAAGCCCGCGCCGGCGCTTACCTTGATGTCACGCACCGTGATCGTAAAACCTTGCGGCGCGCAGAGCAACAGCGGGTCGTCGCTGAAGCTGTACTGCGTCTTTGCTACACAGATGGGCAGCTTATCGAAGCCGAGCTCCGTCAGTTGACGCGCCTGCTTTTCTGCGGCGGGCGTCAAATGCACGCCTGAAGCGCGATAGACGTTGCGCGCCAGGTCACCCAGCTTAGCAATAATCGGCTCATCAAGGTCGTAGGCAAAATGGAAGTCCTTGGGCTCCTCGCACAGGCGCACTACTTCTTCTGCCAACGCCGCGCCGCCAGCTCCGCCGCGCTCCCACACTTCTGAGCGCCGCACGGTAACTCCCAGATCGCTGCAGCAGTGCCGCTCGACGAGCGCCAGCTCAGCCTCGGTGTCGGCAGGAAAGCGGTTGAGCGCCACCACGCAGGGCAGGCCAAAGACCTGCGCGATGTTATCGACATGGCGGCGCAGGTTGGGCAGACCCGCCTCGAGCGCCGCAAGATTTTCCTGTTCCAGCTGACCTTTGGGCACGCCGCCGTGATACTTGAGCGCCCGCACGGTGGCGACGACCACGACCGCATCGGGGACAAGTCCCGCCGTACGGCACTTGATGTCAAGGAACTTCTCTGCGCCCAAGTCAGCGCCAAAGCCCGCCTCAGTCACCACGTAGTCGCCCACCTTAAGCGCCATGCGCGTGGCCATCACGCTGTTGCAGCCATGCGCGATGTTAGCGAAAGGCCCGCCATGAACGAAGGCCGGGGTATGCTCCAGGGTCTGCACCAGATTGGGCTTCAGCGCGTGCTTGAGCAACGCTGCCATGGCCCCCGCAGCTTGCAGCTGACCAGCGGTCACCGGCGCGCCCTCGCGCGTGTAGCCCACGACAATGCGTGCCAGTCGCTCTTTAAGATTCTCGAAGCTATCCGCCAGGCAGAGCGTCGCCATGACCTCCGAGGCAGGCGTGATATCAAAGCCGTCCTCGCGCGGCACGCCGTCAGCGCGCCCGCCCAGACCGTCGGTGATATTGCGCAGCTGGCGGTCGTTCATGTCAAGCGCCCGGCGCCAGGTCACGCGACGCACGTCGATACCCAAGGCGTTGCCCTGATGAATGTGATTGTCGAGCAACGCCGCCAGCAGATTGTTCGCCGCGCCGATCGCGTGGAAGTCACCCGTGAAATGCAGGTTGATATCTTCCATCGGGACAACCTGGGCATAGCCGCCACCAGCCGCACCGCCCTTCATGCCAAAAACAGGTCCCAGACTGGGTTCGCGCAGTGCGATCACGCTCTTTTTGCCAATATGGCGCAGCGCGTCGCCGAGGCCCACCGTCGTCGTGGTCTTACCCTCGCCCGGCGGGGTGGGTGTCAGCGCGGTCACCAGAACAAGTTTGCCGTCTGGCGCATCCGCATTATCTTTCAAGTAGCGCGTCTTGATCTTTGCCTTGTTAGCGCCATAGGGCTCAACATATTCAGCGGAAATACCCAGCTCCTCAGCCAATTCAAGCGGAGGGGTAAGCGCAACGTTCTGCGCAATTTCAATGTCAGTGGTAAAACTCATGTAACTCCTTTATTAGGGCCTTCGGGCAAAGAACTTATTGCCCTCGTGGAGCGCGCCGAAGAGCTCCTCTTGCTCGGCGGCGATCTCTTCCATCCGATCGGGGATGGCGATGTGCTGCGGGCACTTGCTCAGGCAGGTTTCGCAGCGCGTGCAGTACTGCGGGCCATGCTCCATGCCGATGACTGTCATACCCAGCTGGTAGGCCGCCGGCATTTGCTCTCCCAGATGATACTGGTTGTAGACCGCGAACACCCGCGGGATATCCACGCCGCTGGGACAGTCCATGCAGTAGCGGCAGCCCGTACAGGGAATGGCGCCTGCGCTGGAGTAAGCGGCTGCCACCTGTTCGAGCAGCTGCTTGTCGCCTGCGTCAAGCGGCGCGAAATCACTGAAGGTCGCTACGTTATCTTCGACCTGTTCGAAGGTCGACATGCCGGAGAGTACAACCTGCACATTGGGCAGAGTAGCCGCGAAACGCAGCGCCCAGCTGGCCTGGCTGGCGGTAGGGTCTGCCGCGGTCAGCAGATCAGCGGCAGCCGTGGGCAGATTGGCAAGCGCTCCCCCGCGCACCGGCTCCATAATGTTGACGGGGATATCAAGGCTCGTCAGCAGGTTATAGGAGCCCTCCGCGTTTTGCTGGGTCCAGTCCAGATAGTTGAGCTGGATCTGGGCGAAGTCCCAGTCATGCGCGCGCGCGATATAGTCCAGATCATCGACGGTCGAATGGAAGGAAAATCCCAGAGCGCCGATCTTTCCCTCCTTCTTGTATTCCTGCAAAATGTCATAGATGCCCAGTTCTTCTGCCGCCTCAAAACGAGCACGGTTAAGCGAGTGCATCAGGTAGAAGTCGAAGCGATCGACCTGGCACTTGCGCAGCTGCTCCTCAAAGGTCTCGCGTACTTGCTCGGGCGTCTTCATGATCCACACGGGACACTTGGTAGCAAGCGTAAAGCTGTCGCGAGGATGACGCGCGACCAGCGCCTTGCCCGCAAAGACTTCGCTTTGGCCCTCATGATAAGGCCAGGCGGTATCGAAGTACGTGACGCCGTGCTCAAGCGCGTAGTCAACCATCTGGCAACCCAGCTCATAGTTGATGTCCGCGCTGTCCTCGCTATTCTTGGGCAGGCGCATCAGACCAAAGCCAAGCAGAGAAATCTCTCCGTTTCCTCCGGGCACACTGCGATGGATAACACTCATGGTAAAGCCTTCTTTCTCTCCTTGCCTGCACAGGCGTGCCCGACGCAGCGCCTTGTGCGCGTCGCGTCGGGCAATTTGGGCTGAGCTGGCCTGTAAGCGGGGTTCTGTCATCTAAGACGACCATTTATCTGGGAGCGACGTCGCCGTCGCCCTCAAGCGAGCTACCCGAGCGCCGGTCGGGCCGACCGATCGCGCTCCTATGTGCTCTTGCTCCGAATAGGGTTTGCCAAGCCGCCGCGTTGCCGCGACGCTGGTGCGCTCTTACCGCACCGTTTCAGCTTTCCTCGCGCGCAAGCGTTGCCGCCCTACGGCGCGGGGGTTTTCTTTTCTGTGGCACTTTCCGTCGCGTCACCGCGCCCTGCCTCTAGCAGGTATCCTGCCCTGTGGAGCCCCGACTTTCCTCACGGCGCGACTACGCCGCGCGGCCGTCCAGCCAACTCAGTATCCTAGTGTAGCACGGCGATAAAATGCCGCAATGTATCATCACACGTTTGCACCATCATATCTTGTGCCACTATACTCTGACCGTTTCGCCCCCTGTCATTGCGAGCGTAGCGAAGCAATCCAGACTGATAGCTTCAACTCAAAGCCTGGATTGCCGCGATCGGCCTTTGGCCTCTCTCGCAATGACAGGTAGAAGCTGAACTGCCGCATCGGAACACAATGCACCCGTCCCCCTGTGTTCCCCCGTGTTATGCCTGGCATGACAGCCCTTGCTTTGTCAGAGTAGCATCTGCGCGCGTTTGTTGTAGAGGGTTCGGTAGCCAAAGTAGAGCGAGCAGAACACGGCCAGACAGGTCACGGCGGAAATCGCGATGAGTATCGCGATCTGGTAGAGGATCGCCGTCATAGGCATCGTGCCGGAGAGTATCTGGCCGGTCATCATACCGGGAAGCGAGATAATACCCATGCCGATCATGGAGTTCAGCGTAGGAAGCAGCGCGGTCTCAAGCGCTTGATTGACAAAGGGAATGAGGATCTTCTGCGGACTCGCGCCGATGTTGACAAGCGACTCGATACGGTTGCGCTGCGCCTTGATACTGTCATTGAAAGTGCGCAGCCCTAAGCCCACCCCCGTCATCGCGTTACCGATAATCATGCCGCTGATCGGGATTGTGTACTGCGGATTGAACAGATTGACCCCCACCACCACGGTGATGAAGAAGCAGACAATGATAAGCCCGGTGGAGGCAAGGGAAGCGCCCACGATCACCTTGAAATGTCGGTTAATGCCCTTGTTGCGCGTCAGTACCGTAAAGATCGCAAAACCCGTCATCAGCAGCAGGTAGCCCACCGTGAAGAGCGGGTTTGGATGCTTGATGATGTAGGTCAGCACCAGGCCCGCGATCACAAGCTGCACGGTCATGCGCACGCTCGCCACGACCAGGAGCTTGGTCTGGTTGATGTGGCACTTCTTCATGATAATGAGCACCACGATCAGCAGCAGATAGATGAGTGCAAACTGCCAGATATTAAGCGCGATAATCTTAGCGCTCATCGGGAACCCCTTGGTGAGGCGATCGTTGGTCGCCCGCAGACCGGCGCGCCTCTCCCGCTTGTTGCACGGCGTGCGCCCGCTCATCGTGGCCCCCCGCCAGCGTGATGAGCGCGTCGGCAAATTCAGTCACAAGAGCGCTGTTGTGCGACACGACGACCAGCGTAATACCGCCTGTCGTGCAGAACGCTTTAAGCCGCGTCATCATCGTGTGCGCGGTGGCGTCGTCAAGCGCGCTGGTCGGCTCGTCAAGCAACAGAACCTTTGGGCAAAACGACAGACAGATCGCGATGAAGACGCGCTGGCGCTCCCCTCCTGAAAGCGTAAGGCAGTCGGCCTGCAGGTCGAAGTCGGCCGCGCAGAGTTCCAGATAGCTGCGCATCTGGTCCTGGCTGGGCGCAGGCAGGTCGCGATAGCGATAGAACTCCGCAAAGTTCTCCTGTACGCTCCCCTCAAAAAGATAGGAGCTTTGCCCGCAGAGCAGCACCTCGCACCGCAGCGCCACGGGGTCATAGTCCTCGATCGGCCTGCCCTCATAACGGACCTCCCCGCTTGTCGCAGAGGCCGTCCCATTCAGCAGTCGTAAAAGCGTGGTCTTGCCCGAGCCGCTCTCCCCCACAATCGACGTGAGCGCAGCCTCCTCAATCTCAATCTCGGGATAGCGGATCAAGTCCTTAAACACCACGTTATGCAGTACGAACAGCGCCATAGGTTGCGAGCGTTTCTCCTGACTGGCTCAGTTGATGGACGTATGTTTCGCCCTCTCCATTTTCCTCGAAAAGGCAGTATTTAGAAAGTGGCCCCGGGAACAGAGTTTTGCGGAGATCCTGGTTCGGCTTGAGAGCAGGTGAAAAACCGCCGCTGCCCTCTTAGGAGGCTGGGGGTGACGAAAAGGACCAGGTCCTTTTTGTTGCTCTTTTTTGTCCCGGCTACTATCGGACACTTGTGCGTCTCTGCTATACTTGAGCTATGGCTACCGTCGATTACCGCGCACAGATCGCTTTGTTTGCGGGCCACCCCTGGAAGGGGCGCGCTATCATCCACCTTGACCTGGACGCCTTCTTCGCAAGCGTCGCCCAGCTTGACAACCCCGAGTTGCGCGGCAAGCCGGTCATCGTCGGCGGCGACGCGTCAAAGCGCGGCGTCGTGTCGACCGCCAGCTACGAAGCGCGCGCATTTGGAGTACACTCCGCCATGAGCTCGGCGGTCGCAGAAAGGCTCTGCCCGCAGGCTATCTGGGTACGCAGCGACTTTGCCCGCTACCGCGAGCTTTCCGGGAAGGTCTTCGACATCCTGCGCGGCTATACGCCGGCAGTGCGTCCGGTATCTATCGACGAGGCCTTCGCCGACATCACGCCGGATAGCTTTGATACCCGCCATCCCGTCGAGATCGCGGCGCAGATCCTTACCCAAGTAGCAGAGCTTGGCATCACGGGCTCGATCGGACTTTCAAGTTCAATGACCGTCTCGAAGGTAGGCTCTGACTTCCAGAAACCCCGGGGCCTTACCGTCGTCGAGCCCGGTACCGAAGCGGAATTCCTCGCGCCTTTAGCTTGCAAGAAGATGAGCGGCATCGGACCAAAAGCCTGCGCAAAGCTTGAAGCGCTCGGCGTTGATACGCTCGGCCAGCTCGCCGCTGCCCGCCTTGACGATCTGGTCGCGATCTTCGGCTCGCTTGCGCCGCAATTCCATGATCGCGCCGCGGGCGTCGATACGCGCCCGGTGTCAACCGATGACCCCGTAAAGTCCGTCTCGAACGAGAACACCTATCCCCGTGATCTGCACAGCCCTGAAGAAGTCCATGACGCGCTGCGCGACCTGGCTGCGCACGTCGGTAGGCGTCTGCGCACGCAGCATCTCTTTGGTCGCACGCTCTCGCTGAAAGTACGCTACGGGGACTTCACGACAAAGATCGTCAGCCGCACCTTTGACCCGCCTTTCAATAACGAGCGCATCTTTCTGCCCCACGTCTACGAGATGCTCGCGGGCCTCTGGACAGAGGGGCGCGGTATCCGGCTGCTCGGCGTCGGCGTCTCGAACTTCACCGTCGCACGCGAGCAGCTTGACCTGTTCGATACCAGCGCGCAGGCAGAGCGCCAGTCCCATGAGCGTCTGGTGCAAGGGCTTGATTCGATCCGGGATAAGTTTGGAGAGGAAGCCTTAGTCAGCGGGCGTCGTCTGAGCGAAAAGCAACACGCGCTACCGGAGACTCCCATACCGCAACCTCGGAGATCGTCACCTGAGGACCGACCACCTCACGCAGGCGATCATAGATAACGCGCGCCAGATTCTCTGCCGTAGGGCTCAGCGTATCAAAGGGCGGCACCTCGTTCACGTGGTGGTGGTCATAGGCGTCAAGTATCCCGTGTAGATCATCTTTAAGCTGCTTGAAGTCGTACAGGATGCCTATGTCATCAAGCTGACGTCCGGCAACAGTCACTTCGATGTCCCAGGTATGACCATGGAGTTCCCGACAAGGGCCTGGGTAGCCGTACAAGCTGTGAGCGGCGTCAAAATGGTCCTTCACCGTCAGGGAGTAAATCCCGGGTGTTACTGCCGAGCGCGTCACGCGCGCGGCCTCGACCGCAGGGGTTGCGATCGATGGCGTCTCTGCCTCTGGCCTGCTCAGGCCCGAGCCAGAGGATGGGGCTGTCCCCTTTTGCGTGTCATGCGCAGCGAAAAGGTCAAGGGGCGTTGCAACATAAGGGATCGCCGGCTCCCCCACTTCGCCTCTTTCGTCGAGTGCCTCGTTCACCAGCGCGTCAGCTTCACTATTGCCCGCACGCAAGGTGTGCTCAAAAGTCCAGGACTCCAGATCACGCAAGAGCACCATCACGCGTGCCGCCAGCGCCTTTAAGGCCTCATTTTTTATTTTGTAAGCCCCGGTGACCTGTTTAACCATCAGCTCACTGTCGGCGATCATCCGCAGATGTTGCGCGCCCAGCGCGCGCGCATTTTCCAGGCCCCAGATGAGCGCCTCATACTCAGCAACATTATTCGTGGTCGGCCCGATATACGCTCCGCCCGTCATGATGGCGGCTCCCTCCTGCGACAGCACAAAACCGACGGCCGCTGGCCCGGGATTGCCCCGGGAGCCGCCGTCAGTGTGCAAAACAAAGCTGTGCTGGCCGGTATCAGTCATCATCACGCTCCACTACTAACAGGCGCCGACAGTGCGGGCAGACTTCTATCTCTTCGCTGGCCTCGATGAGCGCGCGCTGCCCCGTGGGAGGCGTCATAGAGCAACCCAGACAACGGCCGCCGCGATAGTGCGCGACCGCGACGCCGTCTTTCTCTGCGGCCAGAGCCATGTAGCGCTCCAGTACGCCTGCGGGCAGGCCGGCCGCAAGTTCTTCACGGTAACCGTCTTGCTCCTTCAATTCCTCCGCAAGTAGCGTACCGCTGTGGCGGTACTCTGCGATCTCTGACTGCTCGCGCGCCTTAAGCGCCGCAAGTTTCTCTTCAGTGTCTATGCGCAGACCCTCCAGATCCTGCTGCTTTTGCAGGAGTATCAGGCTTTTGTCCTCCAGCGCGTCCTTGTGCTGCGCCAGCGCTTCCAGTTCCCGCGTCAGCGCCGCTACCTCGCGGTGGTCGGTCGTCGCTTCGATCTTCTTCTGCTCCTGGCCGATCTTCCCTTCAAGCGACTGGAGCTCGACACCCAGGACTTTCTCCTGGGCGGTCGCCTCCTGCAGGCGCTCCTCTATCTGAGCCAGGCGTCCGACGCCTTCGGCCTGCTTTGCGCGCAAGGCCGCTACGGTGCGCTTCTGAGGCAGCGATTCGATCTGAGCGCGGATGCGCGCCCGTTGCATGTCAACTTCCTGCAACGCCAAAAGACGCGCGCCGGTTTCTTTGAGGCTTTCAGTGGGCATGCGACTCCTTGGGTCCGTGGTCAGCGCCAACAATGCAACAGGGGAGCTCGCGCTCCAGCAACGTGACCGTCACCGAGCGACCGGCACACTGCTCTACCAGCGTATCATGAAGAATTGCTACGAGCGGCCATTCGCTGACGTCGTGCCCTAATTCCACGCAGGAAAGTCCGCGATCACGCGCCTCAAGGAGCTGGTGGTACTTCAGCTCGCCCGTAATCAGCAGGCCTGCGCCAGCTGCTATCGCCGCGTCAAGAGCGCCTCCGCCCGAGCCGGTCGCCGTCACTACGCGGGTAAGAGGCGCCGCAGCGCCACCCCCCAAAGAGCAGCTCGTTGTCAGACGGAGCGGCGCCTGGTAGTAGTCTGCAAGAAGCGCCGCTGCCCTGGCTGCGGTGAGCTCTTCGCTCGGTTCCCAGAGCTGCGCGAAAGCGGGACGCGGGCGGCCCTCTTCGTCAGTTTCTGTTACCAGGGGTTTTACCGGCGTCAAGGGCAAAGCCGCGCCTAAGCTCAAACGAGCCGACTCGCTCACGTCAAGGTTGGTGTGAAAAGCAAGCAAAGCGATGCCTGCCTCTTGTGCGCGCTCCTCAAGAGAGCGCCCGTAGGCCGGCGCTTCACTTCCTGGCTCGGGCTGCAGATAGGTGGGATGATGCGTCACAAGCGCGTTGGCTCCCAGCGCCGCGACCGCGTCCAGCGTCGAGCGCGTCGGGTCGAGCGCGCAGACAATATAGGCGGCAGGCCCGTCAGGCTCACCTGCCAGTAGCCCCACACGATCCCAGGACTCCGCGTCAGTCAGCGGATAGCGGGCGGCAAGGATCGCCAGCACATCACCAACCGTACTGGGCATGTTTTGTCCAGAAAATGTTGACGTCGCTGGCGCCATAGCGCGGTCTTTGCCCGTTACCAAACCAGCCGACGCCTACTCGTCTTCGTCCAGTTCCTCTTCCTCAGCGTGAGGGTCAAAGTTCGGGTCGGCGCTCTTGATCTCGCCCGAGAGCGGCTCGCGCCCGTTCTTCTTCAGGTAGTCATCGATCGCGACCTTCAGGCCGTCGGTAGCAAGCACCGAGCAGTGCATCTTGACCGCTGGAAGCCCGTCGAGCTCATCGGCCACATCCTGCTTGCTGATCTTAACCGCATCCTGGATTTTCTGGCCTTTGACCAGATCGGTCACCATCGAAGAGGTGGCGATAGCCGCGCCGCAGCCCAGCGTCTGAAACTTCGCGTCGGTGATGGTATCGTTATCATCAACACTGATCGTGATGTTCATGATGTCACCACAGACCGGATTGCCCACTTCGCCTTCTCCGTCGGGATTTTCGATTTTTCCCACGTTATGCGGATTGCGAAAGTGCTCCATAACCTTCTCTGAATATATCATCGTCGTTCCTCTCTATCTTAATGTTCGGCTGTCCCTGCCCGAGCAGCGGCGCGCCGAGGGCGTCGCGCCCTACGTCTTATCTCGAAATCGTTGCCTAGAACGTAATGGGGTTGTCCGAGCAGAACATCTTCTTATACACGGGCGACATCGCGCGCAGCTTCTCGACGATCGGGACCAGCGCCTCGATGAACTCGTCGACCTCAGCCTCAGTGTTTTCACGTCCAAGAGAGATGCGCAGGCTGCCGTGGGCAATGACCTGCGGCACACCAATGGCGAGCAACACATGGCTGGCCTCAAGCGAGCCAGAGCTACAGGCAGAACCGGTCGAGACGGAGAAGCCCAGATTATCAAGCTGGAGCAACATGGACTCGCCTTCAACGCCTTTGACCAGAAGCGACGCGATGTTAGGCAGACGCTCGCCCGTGCTGATCGTTGCCTGCGTGTTCTCCAGACGCGAAGTGACGCCGTTGATCACGCGGTCACGCAGCGCAGCCAGACGGACCGCCTCACTCTCGCGGTCCGCAAGCGCCAGCTCCAGCGCCTTTGCGAAACCAACCGCGCCTGCCACATTCTGCGTGCCACTGCGGCGCTTGGTCTCCTGGCCGCCGCCCTTGATCAGCGCGTCAAAACGTACGCCGCGCTTCAAGTAGAGTGCGCCCACGCCCTTGGGCCCGTGCAGCTTGTGAGCAGAAAACGACGCCATGTCAACGTCAAGGTCGACCACGTCAAAGGGGATTTTACCCAGCGACTGCACGGCGTCGGTGTGCATAAGAGCGCTGACTTCATGGGCTGCGGCAGCGATACTCTTGATGTCGTTGATCGCACCGATCTCGTTATTGCTGTGCATGATGCTGACTAACTTCGTGTCCGCGCGCAGGGCTGCCTTCACATCTTCAGGGTAAACATGCCCGTCCTTGCGCGGTTTGACCAGCGTCAGGTCGTAGCCATGCTTACCAAGCCATTCGGCCGTTTCCAGCACCGCATCGTGTTCATAGGAAGACGTGATAATATGCCCTCCGTCAGGCGCAATCTTGCGCAGAGTAGAGAAGAACGCCTCGTTATCAGCTTCGCTGCCTCCGCTGGTAAAGACGATCTCCGAGGGCTGCGCGGCGCCAATACCGGCAGCGATACGTTCGCGCGCATCTTCCAGAGCACGAGCAGCGTTGCGGCCCAGGGCATAGAGCGAATTCGCATTGCCAAACGCTTCGGTAAAATACGGGAACATCGCTTCAACAACCTGCGGATCCAGAGGACTGGTCGCCGCATAATCAAAATACTTACTTCCCATAAGGTAGTCCTTCTTTCTCGCGGAACCGGGAATGATGTTTTATCTCTGCTTTATCATCGCACGCTTGCCCCAGAAAGAACAGAATATGTAACCCGGGTTTCATTATTACTCCACGAACGGAGCACAAACGCGCCGAAACAAATGGTCGGATCGGCAAAGAGAGAGCGCGCTCCTTGTACCAAACTAGCACGCGCAAAAAGGTTATTACCGCCGCTCTTACTGCGCGCAGAACTTCCTTACATACTTCGCAACCAGATCGACCTCAATATTGACGGGCGCGCCGATCGGCAGTTCAGAAAGCGTCGTTCCCTCGCTCACCGTCGGGGCGACCATGCAATTGACCAGGTCGTCAACCAGACGGGTCACGGTCAGAGCGACGCCGCTTACCGCCACCGGCCCGTTCTCGACCAGATAATCGGCCAGCGCATAGGGAACGCGGAACGTATACGAGATTGAGTTGCCCACGCCGCTGCGCTGCTCCAGAACGCCGATCCCGTCGGTGATGCCCGCCAACATATGGCCCCCGACCCGGTCTGACACGCGCAGGCCCCGTTCAAGGTTGACCTGCTGCCCCACGTTTAGCTCGCCGAGCGTCGTATGATCGCGCGCGTCACTGGTGATGTCAGCCATAAAAGAGCCACGCGAGAACTGGGCGATGACGACTTTTTCCCCGTCAACAGCCACCGCGTCGCCGATCGCCATGTCGCGGCCAAACTCAGGCGCATAGATCTCGATCTGAGCCCCGGGTTCATGGGGCGCGATCTGTGCGATGATCCCCACTGCCTCTATGACCCCTGCAAACATATGCGCTCCCTTGCTCGATCAATTACCCTTGCTCATTGCCACCAGCACGGGCGAACACGCCTCGCCCCTACCTTGTCATTGCAGCGCCCTTGTCATTGCAGCGCCTCCGTCATCGCTACTGGCTTTGGGCGGCGCAGGCCGCCTCTTTGATCTGGGCCAGCGCCACCGCAGGGTCATCCGCGGCAAAAATCGCATTGCCCGCAACCAGGCAGGTCGCTCCTGCCGCCGCCACCTCAACCGCGGTCTGGGCGTTTATGCCCCCGTCGACCGAGATCAAAGGCGCAACGCCGGCAAAGCGACACATCTCGTCAAGCTCCGCCACACGATCAACGCTGTGCTCGATAAAGCTCTGTCCCCCAAAACCGGGATTGACGCTCATGAGCAACACCAGGTCGACCAGATCGAGGACTTCTTCAGCAAAGGCGAGCGGGGTCGCCGGGTTCAAAGAGATCCCCGCACAAGCGCCGCGCGCGCGGATATGGCGCAGCACACGGTCAAGATGGCGGCAGGCCTCAACATGAACGGTCACATAGTCAGCGCCCGCATCCAGATACCAGTCGATGCAATCATCCGCATTAGTGATCATCAGATGCGCGTCTAAAGGAAGCGTGGTCGTCTGCTTCAGCGCTTTGATGATCGACGGACCAAAAGTCAGGTTCTCGACAAAGTGCCCGTCCATAACATCCAAATGCAGCAGGTCGGCGCCCGCTTGTTCCATCAGGCGCGCCGCCGCTCCCATATTCGCAAAGTCACAGGAGAGTAAAGAGGGGGCTATTAAAACAGACATCAGGCCTCGCTTCCCTGGGGACGATCCATCAAAACCGGCAGTGCCTGCTGAGGCAAAAGGCCCTTGTAGAGCAACGAGTACACCAGCTCGGTGATCGGGATCTTGATACCGCGCTGCTGTCCCAAATGATGCAGAGCGCGGCAAGCAACGGCGCCTTCGACGACCATCTTCGTGCTCTGCTCATACTCCTGCAGCGTCGTGCCTTGCGCAAGCAGCTCGCCCAACATCCGGTTACGGGAGTGGCGCGAAGTGCAGGTGACAACCAGGTCACCCATGCCCGCAAGCCCCATGTAGGTACGGGGATCAGCGCCGACCGCCGCGCCCAGACGGGCAAGTTCTGCGAGGCCCCGCGTCATGAGCGACGCCTTTGCGTTATCGCCAAAGCCCAGCCCGTCACAGACCCCGCAGGCGATTGCAATAACGTTTTTGCCGGTGCCGCACATCTCAACACCCACCAAATCGGTGTTGGTGTAGACCCTGAAAAAGTTTGTCGCGAACAACTTCTGGAAAAAATCCGCCGTTTCCTGAGAGCTTGACGC
>Ga0123357_10006157_pt1 | contig 14551 bp, 8 predicted proteins | sample TergutEmb28metaG_FD_89873 | JGI IMG/M metagenome (GOLD analysis project Ga0123357, IMG submission 89873) | Embiratermes neotenicus P4 segment gut microbial communities from Petit-Saut dam, French Guiana - Emb289 P4 | ecosystem: Host-associated > Arthropoda: Insects > Digestive system > Gut ...
GAACCTTCGGGTTCCGTGAAATGCGGGGAATTTCTTGACTAGCTGCAAACCAGTTAGCTTCTCAAGAAGGACTCTGCAGCATGGAGTAAGTAAGTAAGTAAGTAAGTAAGTAAGTAAGTAAGTGGCTTGTTGATGTGATGTTGCCGTGCACAACTGCCTTTATGTACTTTTTTTTAGGGGTTGAGATGGTCGAGGGCCTATACTTTACGTCGTTTTTATGCCACCTTAAGTACCCTTGTTTCGAACATGCCTAATACTGGTGTTGACACTGCGCTAACTTTAGCCACTCGTCACGTTCGTTATGCTGGTCGTGTTTTCTGTTCGCCTGTTGGGATGCATATTGTGGTGGGGTTGTAATAGTAGACAGAGTAAGAAATTTTCATATTTTAGGAATTCTTTGAATACAGTTGTTGTGAAATGTGTAGATTATTCGTGTGTCTGTCTGTGGGTTACCGAAGATGTATTGCGAGCTTCTTGCGAAACCGCGGAGCAAATGGATAAAGTGTTTTGCTTGTAAGAAATTTAAGGGCACTTCTTACATTGTCAATAGACCTGGAAGAATAATGAATTACACGCCGTTCTAGGAAGTGGATTTTTTTCCTGCTCTTTCTTTGAGGAGGAGAGGTCGTGTACTCAGTCTGCCCCTCAGACTGGAATGTTCTGTCTCTGGATCCAGAGTTTGAGGCCGGAAACAGAAGCGGTTTATGAAAGCTGTGTTTTCTTCTTGTACTTATGTAACATTAGATATAGACACGGCGCAGACGCTTAGTATATTTAATTCACTATCATCATATTGTTCGATGTTATTAATGACTGACTGGGTGTCGAAGTCTGATCAGCATAGCTTTCAGGATTAATAGAAAGCAAACCAAAAGTAAAGCCAAGCGAATGTCAAATAAAGGATATGTCACAGGCGAGCATTTGGGAAACTTACCTCTAATCGAGGCATTCTACGTTGATACTGTGCCTGGGAACTTTTTATCATGGGTTAAGGGATTTCGTTGGTTCCCTAGGCCTTCAAGCTACGTACTGGGAACCTATCTTGAAATGTGCCATAAGAACATGCTGTCACATACACGAAAGTATAGAGCCGCAATTTATAATGGCAATCCCTGAGTATAGTTTGTTTTGAAAGAGAAACTCAAAACAAAATTTTTTGGAGTGTCGTTTCTGAAAATGTACAGGCAAGCTTCTTTGCTTAATTACGTAAAGTGTGTTACTTTCCGGCTATATGAATTGTCAAGATTTTATAGCGCGAGTGATGAAAGTGAATGAAATGAGTGAATGAGTGAATGAATGATTGAATGAGTGAATGAATGAATGAATGAATGAGTATAGGGCGTTATTGGAATGTTGTTAGGGGAGAACCGAAGTACTCGGAGAAAGCGTACAATAATTGTCCACCATAAATCGTACGTTAACTGGCGTGCAATTTAACCCAGTTCTCCGCGGTGAAAGGCCGACGACTAACCGCCTGAGCCATGGCATGGCAAACCATTTTCTGTTTTTAAATATTCTTATAACACTGTAGGGTCCTGGATATTACATCACGTTCAAATGCACTTAATTTTTGTACTTCTTTCCATAGTCCCGTCCTTGAAATTAAAATAAGCAATACATTATAATACAGTGTTGCGGGAAGAGGGTCATTGCCCGTCGTACAGGAGTAAGAGTAATATATTCGCAGTTGGGCGCGATGGGAAAAGCTATCTTCAAAAGCTTTTCTCGACCTCTGAGCCCACATTTTGATAGCAGATGATAGTATCGGGGGTATAGAGTAGGTACTTTCCTTGCTGTATTCTAATGGGAATGGGGCCCGATACCTTGCCTGAGACGTTGTGCTCTGATTTTAAAAGCGGGACGATGGAAAAAGTTGCAGCGGTGAATGATGCATAGCTGCACATCTTCGTCGGTGAACACTGACGGGTCATTCTTGCTGACAGACCATACTTTTAAGGGCACACCAAGGAAGACATTAATAAAAGTTGTACTGGATTAGATCTCTGCATCGAAAAGTTGGATGGTATAAATGCTTTCAAACATACACTAGACCGAATGTGAATAGGGTTGCATTCGGTAGTCTCATAACCCGCTGTAGATATATTTAGTTAATACAGCAGATTTGTGCAATATATATCGAAGCTTGTACACCGTAAGAGTTTACGCTTTTTATGTTCTTCCTTTTTAGGCGGCTACATATCATTATTTCATTCTTTTTGATGCGATAAGTTTTGGTTTAGTAATTCGTCACGTTATTGATTGAGTACGAATATTTATTTGCGCCGTGTGCAAGTTTGTTAGCGGGCCGTACTTTTCTCACCCTTGTTCTGGAATGTTCATGTCACATTTAAAATTCTGTGCAACTTTTCGCCGACCAACTCTTAATACTTCAAAGTGAGAGAGTGCTAATGAAGAATAGCATTGGTAGTGGTCGTAGCAGCAGCAGCAGCAGCAGCAGCAGCAGCAGCAGCAAAAGAATCTTGAAAACTTACGACTCTGGAAGGAGTATGAAAAGCGTAAAGAACATTTGTTTCTGAAATTACGAAGTTTCTAAGGAATAAAAAATGCGTTCCCTCTTTGTTTTGCAGTTATAAAAGGTGCTGAAATTGCCAACACAATTATGACGTGTGTCAGATTCCACGCGAAAACACACGCCAGCCAACTATAAGATTCGTAGAAAATAAAAAACAGTGTGTTTATATATGTATGTGTACACATGTACATAATTTGTATTTGCAGCTAAATCCGAGGTTTCTTGGCAGGCCGGAAAAAAGCAACTCCTTCTGAATTATAATTTCTCTGGGTGGGACAGAGATAGAAGTAGAGGGAGTTAAGAAGAGATATACGGGAAAGCTGGTAGAAAAGAAGAAACGGAATACGTGATGGGAAAACTGCAGAGTGCCAAGATCTGGAGGCAGAAGCGATGCAATTTGGCAGAAAGTCAGAATTCTTTCTCTTGGGAAACTTCTACAGCTAATTTTTGAAGGGCGTAGGCTAACACAAGGAAATGCAGTAGTAATTTACATAGAAAGAAAAGTCAATACGTACACTTGTTATGCCTTGTATTTATAAAGGGTATCCGGTCTTTACAACGGACTGTGTCTGTTGCAGCAACCAATTAACCGGCTAACCATGACGCTGGCAGCAGCACAGGACATTTCAATTGTGCTAGTAGAGTAAACCGAGTCCCTTAATTTGACAGGATTCTGAGACGCTTCCTTACAGTTTGCACTGTCACAGACTGTTACTTTATGTTCCATTGTAATGTCATCCTTCCATCTACTTCTCAGCCTTGTAAGTGATTTTTTCAAAGAGATTTACTACTTTATTTTTCCTCTCGCCTTCTTACACATCCAACCAGTATAAATCAAGAAGTTCCTCTTTAATAAATGCACTTAATATTGACTCCTTTCACCCATCTTAGATGAAAACATTTTTGTGAGCTATATGTTTTAATGTACGTGTAATTATATTTTGTTCTCAAAGCAAGGACCCCCTTTTTACACCTGTAAAACAAAGGGACAAAATTACTGCATTTTCTATTCTGATCCTCAGTCATTTGGAAAGGTGAAGTAATGTTAGTAGGATTAAAGAACGAATCAATAAATGTTGGATGCACATCCAACATTTATTGATTCGTACTTTAAATACTTTTTAATTTTGTCATTGATATTTAAATTTCGAAATAATAAAACGGTTTAAAATTATGCCATTGATGTAAGTCTGATTGTGAGTGTAGGTCATGCCCTCTTGAAAATTTAGTAATACACAAAGGTTTGGGCAGAAAATGGCTGACATAATATTTAATACAACTTAGTGTGTCGTTGGACCTTTCAGTCCATTCAACATGTCTGGTATAGGTGGGACCACTGTATTAATCAGTTTGCTAAGCCAAATCAAAAAGGAAGTTCCCATACAAAGCTGTATGCATGTACCAATTTTGTGTACTGGAGAAATGAAGTACGAAATACTAAGGTACAAAGAAATTAATTTCTCTTTGCTTATTCCAAAACATCGACTGAGGAATTCTCCTGTCTCGGTATGTAGGTGTGGTACGTGGCTTTGCGCCTTCCTGAGATCAGTGGTCATGACTTTTTGTCCGACAGAGACAAAACAGTTTTGAGCCAATAAGAGGGTATGTTTTATATTTTATTCTTACTTACTTATTCCATGGTGCAGAGTCCTTCTTGAGAAGCTAACTGGTTTGCAGCTAGTCAAGAAATTCCCCGCATTTTATAGAACCCGAAGGTTCATTACTGCACTCACAAGCCTCCGCCTCCCGTCCCTATCCTGGACCAGCCCAATCCAGTCCAAATACCCACATCTCACCTCCTGGAGATCCATCCTAATATTATCCACCCATCTACAACTAAGTCTCCCCAGTGCTCTCTTTCCCTCCGGTTTCCTTACCAAGACCCTATATGCCCCCTCTCCTCACCCATACGCGCCACATGCCCAGCCCATCTCATATTTTATTCTATTGTTAAAATTTTTTAAGCAGTGATTATGAAGCGGGATGGAATTTTAGCGTCACAAATTAGTAGCGACTGAAAACTATTCTTTGGGAGTGCTGTCATTTATTTTGCTTCAGACACCTGCATGCGAGCTTAATGTAATATCGTATGACGAAAATGGGCGAGTCCCGAGCGAGCAATACCGAATGGAGCGGGCGCCCATGATTAGTCACTGCTAAAGCACTCATAAACCATGGATTTCTCTACTACCTACATAAAGGTACATTGTTGCCAAACTGGGAAAGCGGAAACGAATTGTGTGACTTCTTACGGGTGGCGGCGTTACAGTAACATCCCTCAAGATCAGTAGCATATTCTTAGGTTGTTCCCTGATACGTTGAACGAAAAGATGCTGTGTCCGGGAATCGTCGGACTGATTGTGATAAAATTTTATACGTGAAGTTCATTTGCAAATCTCTCGAAGGCCATGTATGTGTATTCCCATGTTTGTGAGTTAGTATCAGAACCTTAAGCCGTAGGATAAACTATTTATACATTCGCTATGAAAGACCTATTGCAGATGGTCAAGAATTTTCGATTTCAAACCTTTAGACTTTTAATAAAATCTAATTTACTAAGGCCAAGAATGAACTTTTTCGCCTGTTACAAAAATTTGAAAATAATAGTTTATATTGAAAGTGAATCTAAATTTATGAAACTACAAAGAAAGCCGTGAGATACTGTACACTGCATTATAAAATACACATTTTACATTCTTGTTAGATTTAACTTACGAATTCTTTGACTATTTTTATTGTTTATCGTCATGGTGCCGCGTAATGATAGTTGTATAAATTAAAACATTTGCCCAGATACAAAATGGCAACGGGCAAAGCTCGCTCTTTCTTCTTAAGAGGAGGTCATTTTCGCAATTTTTGTAGCCCATATGGCGTGTCAAGAAATGTACAATGGGCAGTGTTACAAACTCCAATGTTTATAAAATGGAAATGAAGAGCAAGACAGGAGTATTAAGGGTACAGGAGATATAGGAGTATTGTGTGTGTCTTGTCTAAAAGAATGGATTACATTTATAAAACGGTGCTGGTTCGGTTGCATAGCAGTGTCGAATGAGAAGGGAAAATGTCAATGAAGGGATAGAATTTTGTAGAATGTACATGTGATCCATTTCGTTGAACGTTTTGGCATAAGCTGGAAAAGTGTGAAGTAAAGCCTGGAAATCAGCATAATAACCATCAAAGTTCGAACGGAGTACCTGCCACAAAATACGATCTAGAGCAGTAGAACTAACCCGTAGCTACACGGTAAACAGCGAACTGTAGCAAGTGAGAAATAAGACTGTCAACAAGGAATAAACAACTGTATTTACTGTTCAAAGACTCGTGTATACCGATGCTTTGGACTGGCTATCGTGGAGTGAAAATCCTCTGCGATTTCCCTTAGGATCACCAGAGAAATGATGGGAAGGAACTTGTATGTTCTTGCTTCTTCTCAGCCTTTTCACATTTATTTTCGCAGAAGAGGTTTTGCAGATTTTTTTTACATTGGTATCAAAAAAGAAACCCAGTAGGATAGCCATATATATTGAATGTATGTCCCACTGCATATTTGCCTTGTTGCTCGGTAACTGGATTTAAAGTCAAGCCAACTGCTAACATTCTTCGTGATTAAATAAATGGGAAGCAAAACTTAAATAATTACCTTGAATTGTCGTGGAATTGATGTTGATGTTTCTGTTATACAAGATGGAATTGTCATACTTTATTTACTTGGTCACCAGGACAATGTTTTCGATAATGGAGAAGGCAACGTTAGAGCACGGTTCTCAGTAAGGTAGAGCTGAGTTGAAACCTGATGGCACACGGTGACGCACTGTAGGGGAAGTTAAGAGGAAATATGCGAGTGGAATGGGTAGCCAGTAGCCTCGCACTCTACCTCAGAGCATGGTGTATCCAGCATTACTACCATTATTACCGCTGATGCGCACACCTCGGCTGCCAGTAGTCGACTGAACTGACACCCTCGGCAAATTAAATGGACTCGTCCGTTTCGCTGAAAGACCAAATCTGGTTTCTGCGCGTGTGCCATCACGTTTCAAACGTGCTCTACCATGGATTTTGTATTACACGTTCTATCCAATTTAAAACGACATAGTTGATAATTATTAAAATAATTTCACGAATTTTAACTGCGCGGATCTTGTGTTTGAGGTTCGTCTCGTAATAATAGTGCTCTTTATTGTGGACACTGTGTTGTCACCAGATGTTAAAAGAGACATTTTATTCGCTTCGTGCAGCTGGTCTGGTAATGGAGGTTGCCGCAACTAAACATGGATTAGCGATCAGGCGGAATGTTTATTTGTCCAGGACATTGTGACAGAATTTTTTCCCCCTAAAACAAAAACCTAACTACTGGCACGTGTTGAAACTACGTGGATTAACGTAACGAGGCCTAGTGTTCAGAAGTGCCAGTGATGGTGTATGCAATTGTGTTAGTACAGCTACTGTTTTTGTTTCGTGAAGAGCTGAGACCTTCACAGACACGAAAAGGAACCCTTAAGAAGAAAATACGTAACAGACAAATACGGAACAACACCTGACATTTTGTTAGCTTATGTCTACAAAGAATACGAAAGGTTTGTAGTACAATTATCAAAAGTTATCTGAATAACCAATTAAATATGGAAATAATTCAGTCACTAAAGTAATTGACTAGGCCGATCCCAGTGGCCGCGCCGTCTAAGGCGTGGGTCTGCGGCCACTTGTTTGCTGGGATTGCGGGTTCGAGTCCCTCCGGGGGCCTGGATATCTGTCTCTTATAAGTGTTGTGTGCTGTAAGGTAGAGGTCTCTGCAGTCGGCCTGATCACTCGTAGAGGAGTCCTAACGAGTGCGGAGTGTCTGAGTGTGATCGTGAAGCTTCGATAAGGAAGAGACTTTATTCCACTAGGGGTTGTTGTTGTAAAAAAGGAGTAATTTACTACGTGACGAATGGATTGGGTTTATTTCCCGACAAATGTAGTCATTGTTTGCCTTCGTCTCCACCTCTAAACCGCTTGTGGAACCCCTAAACGCTGCTACCATATCTTGGAATATCTACTCGGAACCACAGCTGCCTAAACTTAGTTGCCCAGGCATTTTCATACATTTTCCTTTTACAAATTTGTGAAAATCCGCTCTCTTATGGGCCTGTATGCAGTCGTGGTTTAGACACATGGATAATGTTACCATTGTTGTTTTACTTGGCTAGGAACTAGATCCTCGTTAGTCAGGTGGGGCTTAACAGTGTTAACACCAAGGTTAAATGGATTTTTGAAAAACAGAAACGCATTCAACGTCATCGTAAATGATCTTTAAATTTTTAATATTGTGTTATTCAGCGTACGTTTAAGGTACAACCTTGCAATATAAACTCACTAAGTTGTAATTTGGAGCGTCAGTTACTGAATACGGCACATTCTGCCCCGTTACTTGGGCCTGTGCTCATCATTATCGCAAAATAGCTGCGTAGTTAGAACAGACGATTGCGTACTAGCTATTTATCGAATTAAGTCTGTCGTGAGAGTAGCATAAAAATTTCATCCACCAATTGGACCATATTTGCTGTCGTTACAAGCTGTCAGTGACAGAAGTGTGTGTACTACAGTGTTAGATGATGCCAGTACAATAACAAGACGATTACCAGCAATACTTCTATAACGAAGTGAGTTAGATCCTGCATTGTCTTTCTGATAGCGTGTAGGGCGTAAAGACCCTATGGAATGGCCACAAAATCACCAGTTGTCAAATTATGGATATTCGTATTGGAGTTCGTTACAAACAATACCTACCTTTCTCCGTTGTCGAAGAAGCTTATGGGGGAAAATATCCGTTGGCTTCCACCCAAATTATGTGACAGGAGGGTGAATAAGTCATTACTCGAGCAATTCATGACATAACAATGAAACTTATCAGTTTTTCGTAATTTTTTGGGCCAGTCTTTCAGGCGGGTTTTGTGTCGTAAGTGTACCTTAAACAGTCTGCGAGTAACACAAGATTGAACACTACAAGACAGTTTAGGGGTACTTTGTGTGTTGTTATATACCATAAAATACGTCTTACGTTAGTTGTAAATGAACTGTATTCAGTCTAAAAGTATCGTAAAGAAATAGTAAAACTGACTTGGTGTTAAACATGTATTCATCTTACGTTCGTACTGTGGAGTAAGAAAATTAGTCCGTTGTGTGATATAACGCCTTGCAATCTGGAAGGAGCGTGCCGACGTTTCGGAGTAATCTGTTATCATTTTCATAAGCGCGTGTAGGGGCTTGTAAGTGGTAGGAACAGCGGGAAATTTTAATGACTCTGAGAGCGTGCCAAAGGGATGGGGTGGTACAGTACAAAGGGGAAGAAAGGTACCCAAACAGCTGGGGAAAAAGGCGATAAAAATGTGTTCAAGGAGGAAAAGAGGTGAGGAAAATAATTCTGAGGAAATGTGAAGGGGCAGATAAGATTGTGCATGATTTCAACGGGTGTCAAGGAAGCAAGTATAGTACCCAGTAGATCGATCCACTGTGTCATGGCGAAAGGGAAGCCTCGTCGAACGTGGGTGCACCAGGCGGAAAGCTGGAGCGGAAAACAGCGAAAACAAATTGTTACTTCCCGTTTCCTCTGCAGCTTTCCGACTGATGCACAGGTGCACCTGCTTTCTGTGTGTCTGACGTTTACAATCGCGTGTTTGACCTTACTAGTTACTCCAATTGCTACTTTGATGCTGTTGCTGAAACCAGAGGACATCAGTCTAACTTTTAAAGTCTAAATTTTTTTCTCGCCTGGTTTAATCTGCAGATGTCTGACTGACATGGCACAAGTGAACTTTTGTTCCTTCTGAATGACAAATTTTAATCGCCACCTTCCCTGGTTGATTTGGCCATTTCTTCTCTCGGTGCCCTTCTCTTCTGTTCGTCCACTACAAATCCGTGTCGTTTTTCCCTGTATTTGCATCTGATAATGGATTCCCATGTAGTTTAATCTTGTGACCTGGATGTGGAGGCGGTAGGTTCCACCAAAAGCTGATAAATGTTTACCAGGTTGCGAGACGTAACACTCCAGAAAATCATATTTTAATATTAATCTGAATTTGTTCTGGGACTTGAACACTTTTTCCTTCTAAAAGACATATGATTCTTATATTCTTGTACTCATACACAGTCTTTGTGTTACTGTGTATGTGTGTGTGTGTGTGTGCATGCGTGCGCGCGCCTCCCGTTTACAATTGTCAGCTATAGACGAGGGTGTGGTTTGAGCATCTGCATGTATGTAATTCTCTGACGTCGATAATATGGACATGGAACTGGTGTTAAATTCTGAGGTGGAAAACTAAGTTCCAGGTGGTAGAACTTGAAGTTTGAGCACCGCTAATACTAAAGGCAGGAATTGGACAAAATCGTGACGTAGTTGCATCCACCTCGCTGCTCAGTCTTTGCTCCACCTGATCAGACCCTTTCTTGATATGATTCTCCCATTTCTCGTCTTCACAGTTGGCTTCGCCATAAAGAGGCTATGAATATTTTTTATCTCCTACATAGATTTTAATCGATTTCATAGCCGTCATGACACAGTGTTTTGTGTCGCAGTGTGCTGTTAATATTATTATTGTTTTCATATTGCCGTATCAAGTGGAGATGTTGCATAACACTGACTGACATGAGAACTTGATTATAAACAGGGACTATACAAATTATCTGAAGAGTTTTCCGTAGCATATTTAAAAATATTCCCTAAACTCCGTCGCAAGATATTGCCAACAGTTAGGGTAGCTGATACGCCGGCTGGCGTTGAACCTATTACTTTCGGACTAGCGAGTTAGAGCGTCAGCAGTGCGCAGTTCTCATCGGCAGACACAAGCACACATATACACTCCCACACGTCACAGTGACAAAGTGCGCGGGTTTGGTTAAATTTTTGAATCTGTGGACTGTGCATTAGTATACTTCGGTGCCCAGCTGTTATATCTATATACAGTAATTGTTTGCCCATTATTTCACCCCCTGATCACCATGGATACAGTGATATTTTTCATGAACATGGGGTAGTTCGCTGTAAATCCACAAGAGGTTCGGGTAATCTGACGCCTCATATTTTATTTATATTTCTCGTGATCACTTCATCATCGCTTGGCATGAAATCCATACTGCGATATGCTTTTTCCTGCTGAATCCTCTCATGTGGTATAGTATGTTGGACAGGTTTCAGAAAGAGAATCGAATTGCTTATGTACCGTGAAAAAGGAGGTCTTTGAAATCCGCAACTTTTAGCAGGAATTTAGACGTGTTACTCTTTCAAGCGTGAAGGGAGACAGAACAGAAAGCAAAGGCTAATTAGATACATTTATTACGGGTCAGGCATATCATAGAGTATTTTACAGTCTCCCAAGCAGTGTCCAGTCTCCCTGATAAATGTAGAGGGAAATGGAGAAGATAAAGCGGTGGGAACTGATAAGTTTTGTAGTTGCGAAACAGACAAATGAAGTTGAATCACGTCTTTACTGCAGTGGGGTGGAAGCGGTGTGAGAGGCACGTAAGTTCAACGTAGAATTTAAGTACCAACTCAATAGATGCTTTGGTGCCTACATAGAACACACAAAACCTTTGCGGAACTGGTCGACCACAGTATCTTCGGAATACGTCTAAACTTCTAGCTAGTACAAAACAATATTTACGATTTTGGCTGATATCTCAATAAAAGCACACCGAATTTTCTGTATAAACACGAGTTAAGTGTTATAAGAAAGGAATAGCTTCGTATTGTGAGAATCATAACGCATAATATAACGTGTGGAAAAAATTCTAGATTATCTACTGTTAAATCTCATATCTCATAATAAGTGAAATAAGAAACCAACTAGATGTCACTTAGTATTATATTTATTTCTCCTTTGTAAGTTGCTCAACATGTTTCGGGCCACCTTGTGCCCATCTTCAGGAGCTGACTACTTAGTGGTATTTTTTCACCTGTGGTTTAATGCCGTGGCTGTGTAGGCAGTCAGATCCGGTTGGCTGGTTGTGTGTCCATTGGGAAGTACGTAGCACGTACGTGCTACACACAACCAGCCAACCGGATCTGACTGCCTACGCAGCCACGGCACTGCACCACACGTGAAAAAATACCACTAAGTAGTCAGCTCCTGAAGATGGGCACAAGGTGGCCCGAAACATGTTGAGCAACTTATAAAGGAGAAATAAATATAATACTGAGTGACATCTAGTTGGTTTCTTATTCCACACTGAAATACGATGCACGGTCAACCACACATCAAACTCACAATAAGTCTTTGGTTGGCAGGTGTTGCAGCAGTATTATTAGAGTTCGTGTATGAAGAATTATTTTGTGATGCTACATTGAGTTCAAGAGCTCAAATTGAATTTTAAAGTGTGGTACAGACACAAGAAGTTAAGGCTTTATCAGCTGTTCTTGTTGGGTTTTTGAACAGTAGAAGTAAGGAGACAAAATGTAAAATTCTGAGTAATATTGTAATTTATTCTATTTCTCTCTCAGTAACGCCGCCTGTATAGCATGGAATGGTAGAATGTTTGATGACCGATGAATTTGGAAGGAGCTTGAAGATAAATATTTGTGTCCTAGACGAAATACTATCCTGGCAGTTTACTTGAAAGACTGAGGAAAATATTGGAGAACTTCTGTTACAGTGTTTGACAACCCGACCGAAATTATGACGAGGCGTTTGCAACACTACTACGACATAAACCAATTCCATATAATCTTGTGAATTATTCCTTTTATTCGTGTATTGACATCGGGGCTTCAATTTCATGATTTATTCAATTGCCTTCTCTCCGCTCCCCTCCCCCCCTCCCCCTCTCCCACAACATAACAGAGTTCTGCAGCGTTTAATTCAAGTGCGAAAGAATACATCGTCCTCATAATAAAGGACATGCATTATATGAACAACTAAATGCACTCTGTTTTATAAATATTGGAACGATCCCTCATACACACAAAGCGCATATTAATTAAAACATTGAAAATCAAAATTGTTAATTCGAAATCCGTCATAAGTTGGTTTCGTGGAAAGCACCGAATTCAGTTGACGCGTTTAGAATTAATATCCAGCATGACGTTTCCCATTCCGACATTAATGTTACGGTGATAGTGACAAAAATTATATTAGCGTAATTGTAGTATTGGTTAATCGTATAATCCGCTTCTCTACTCTTTTTAAATGCTATGTAGGGTAAATATGTGACGATAGGTTCCTCTGAGTTAAGAACAGATAACGAAGTTGCTTGATAATGAAATATATAAATATTTGATAGGGTGTAAAAGATGAAATATTAGAGGAATTGAGATAATTTATATAACAAAATTCCTCATGGTTATTCTGCACGTAATATAATTGGAGCTGTCAATCAGGGGTTTGGGATTGGGTGGTACTTGTATCTCTCATGAGCAAACGAGATAACGAGTTAACCAAGTAACTAGGTAAGTAGCCGTACGTCACAGCATACTCTTAGGCAAATAACAGTGATTCAGTTTAATTCATTCGTCATCACCATCACAACATCTCGTCATTGGGTCCTATTCTTAATCGCATGAATCATCCCACTAATTCGTGTTCTGCTCTAATTTTGTCATGGTCCATTTCCAAAATTAACTTGTGAGTTGCTCATAGCTCTTCTGGATTATCTTTTCCTACAGACAAATTAGAGGCATTTCGCATTTCCTTCACGCATGCACCATGAAGCACATGTCTTATTACTCTTGATTTAACCACCGTAAGGGCACTTTTTAACTGTTACAGATAAGGCTATCTACACGTACACGTATTATGAAATGTTCCCCAATCTCCTACATGATGCCGTTCAGGTCCTTGTATTTTCTCGGAACGGCGTTGCAAAACATCGATGATATTTTATGATGCAAGATATGTATAACACATTTTGGATGCATTGCCACAAGTCCTTCACTAAGACTAATGCGCCAGAATATTCCGAATACTGTTAACCAGTGTGTCCCTTGTGACATGTCGTCTTAACTGCATCCTGTCATCAAACTTAAAATGAAAGTCGAGCGCAGTACAATATGCACGCCATCATCACATTTGCCAGGATGGCAAGAGACCTCCTCTGATGGCGTAGGTGTAAAAGTAATGTAATGAGAGTTTCTCTGTTTCCAATAAATTTGTTTAGTGTTTATATATAGGTGTATTTATGTAGACCTATATGTAATTAAGAGTGTATGGTCGGTCTATTGTATATTATTTCGTCCCCTTTTATTATGTCACGCATGTAGCTATGATGTGTTAACCAGATGGCGGTAATTGAAGAAAACAGTTTGTTGTTTTGCAACAGTACCTACGTTCTGGTCAGTACTGCGGTCGTGACCTTTTCCGATTAACCGTTGTCTTTTTTAAATAACTTCCCTACTCTTCAAAGCTGTGCCTCAGTAACTTTGCAAATTCACATTGTGTAAAACTGCTCGTGTATTGTACATGAAGAACTAAAATACGTAGTAATGGAAAGTGGATCAGTAATATAAGTTAGGTTCAGAGTGGAATTTTCGCACTGAAACGTCATAAGTCTTTGTAGCAGTGTTTTGTTACCAGAGGAAGATTTTCATCAATTCGCTTGTTTTTACATAAAAGAAATAAAACATAAATTGACGTCCAAAAGTGACTTTAAAGGTTTGTAATATTGTTTGTAATAAAACTATGTGTAAGCTTTAGAGTTATGCACATACACTCACACACACACACACACACACACTCCCCCCCCACACACACACACTCTCTCTCCCACACATACACACACACATACACACACACACACACTCCCCACATACACACACACACACTCTCCCACACATACACACACATACACACTCCCCACATACACACACACACACACACCCCCCCCCCCCCCCACCCCCACCCCCCCCCCCCACCCCCCCACCCCCCCCCCCACACACACACCCCCCCCCCCACACACCCCCCCCCACACACACACCCCCACACCCACCACATACACACCACACACACTCCACACACACACCCACACACAACAAACACAAGCACACACACACCC
>Ga0123357_10006158_pt1 | contig 14548 bp, 8 predicted proteins | sample TergutEmb28metaG_FD_89873 | JGI IMG/M metagenome (GOLD analysis project Ga0123357, IMG submission 89873) | Embiratermes neotenicus P4 segment gut microbial communities from Petit-Saut dam, French Guiana - Emb289 P4 | ecosystem: Host-associated > Arthropoda: Insects > Digestive system > Gut ...
GGAAACCGGAGGGAAGGAAACTAATGGGGAGACCTAGGCGTAGATGGGTGGATAATATTAGGATGGATCTCCAGGAGGTGGTATGTGGGTATATGGACTGGATTGGGCTGGCCCAGGACAGAGACAAGTGGCGGACGCTTGTGAGTGCGGTAATGAACCTTCGGGTTCCTTGAAATGCGGGGAATTTCTTGACTAGCTGCAAACCACCAGTTAGCTTCTCAAGAAGGACGCTGTACCATGGGGTAAGTAAGTAAGTAAGTATGTGTTGATAGTGATGAAACTTGTCTTGGAGTACTACCTATGGTCTATAACCAAAGAGTGAGATCAAGAACAGCAAGAATGTAGAATTCTAAGATAAAATCCCAGTTAATTTCCTAATTCCATATAGAACAAAATTCATCTCATACACACTCATTCTATTACCACAAAACGCAGTCCACTACAACACTTTCGGCAGAGCAGTTTTTAGCCGGAATCAAAATTTTTGAGGCGTTTAACATAGCTGCCTGATTTGTCCCCAAGAGACTTCACAAAATGTTGCTGTAACTAATAATATCCTCCAATGACGTTCAACTTTAACCACATCACGGCGTTCAGAGGAAAGGAATCAAATATAGGATTGAATGGCTTCCACGAATTGCATCAAAGCATTACAGAGACGATTTACTTATGTCTTCACTATGCACGCCACGAAGGCACATCGGGGAGTGGATGTACAGGTACACTCATTCTTAACCCTTTAAAGACGAATGACATACCGCTTTATTTAAAGGCCCAGTTCGTACCGCGCTGTAAACACTTTTCATCGCGGTTATACAAACCAATCAGTTTATGGTGTAAGTGACACAAGTCGCTGTTTGTTCTGAGATAAATATAAACCACATAAATACAGTGTGGACAGAGCGTACAGTTGTTGAATGTTAAACCTGTTGGTGCATCGCGTAACCAGTAGGCTTTAAAAGGTTAAACTCGTCATCAAATGGGGATGAGTGGTCAGCTTCACGCTCCAGCCGCAAAACAGTCGTAACAGAATAACGTATAAGGTCAGAGAGAGAACAGTTCTGACGTTAAACACTGCTACTGGTTGGCAATAATATGCGTTATAACCATAAGCAGAATCAGTCCGGTTGTTCAATTGTCAGACCGTACGCTGCCACTCACATCTGCTACTTCAATTATTCAGCTTCGAAATTAGATATGTGCGTCTGACGGAATCATGTCTCGGTAAGCTTATTACCACGTTTTGCACACTGTCCAGTCCAATTTTCGTAGCAGTTTCACCAGAAGCCACGCCACAAGATTGCAAAAATTTTGTTAGGGACCCAAATCGTTAGAACTAAAAGGTCTGTGTGACTAGTATTTTTTGTGCTGGTTTCATGGTATAGACCTACCTACATAAGCCCAAAAGGTACTGCGAAACCTAGCAGCTTCAGCACTTCTTTGCGGCCGTAAAAGGAAAGTTCAGAACGAGTGCAATCAAACTACTACAATTCTGCCTCGTATATCTACAGTTTTCCTCAGACTTATTTATTTAGTTATTATATCTTTAATGACGCTTTCGTGTGACGATAACCGAATAACGAATTAGAAGGGATACGCGCTCGTGGCCCAATGAAGCAATACGCGTAAAGCTTTCCCGGTATTTCTACACTGGTACTGAGGAAGATCAAGAAAAACTTGTCAGGTTATTCAAGGACAGGAGCGCTCGGCACAGGCTACAGGGTACACTATATGGGGTTCGTATCGCGGCAGGTACAAGATATTTCTATCTTCTACAAAACGTCAAGACCGGGTTTGGGGCCCACCCAGCCTCCTATTCGATGGGAAGTGGCGTTCTTTCCCGGCGATAAAGCGGTCGGCGCATGATGTTGACCACTCACCCTCGTCTAGAGCAGAGGTTAAAGAAAAAACCGAGCTAAAATATTCTCCCCCTGTATGCCTTCATAGAATACACAGGTACAGCTTTACCCTTAACTTTCATGGAGCATATTCTGGTTTCCTCAACTACAGGAAGTTCCACTTAGAATTTCGGCAAGTTTTGAAATCCGTTACCACATTTTCGCAAGCTCTGACACAAGGATGCAAAGTGCGCAAGCAGAACACAATTCCACGCATACTGTATGTCGGACGGCCTTAATTCTTCCCCTTCGCTTGGTTTACCACTCGCGCACTGTCAGCTTTCTGCGGCGTGCACATCTGAATGGCGTACCCTAATAACAACGCATTATGCAGGCAAAGACTGTAAACTGCATATATAGTGTGTCTATGACGTCCCTGCCTTTACTCGCACAAAATAACATCCGTGTCAAGAAGGCTAACCCCAATCGCTTAAGCGTAAACTCGCACCAAGATCCTTCAACTCTGAAGATGGCGGTATGTCCCCCACAGACGTCCATTTGAAGCACAACATTTCATGGTGTAAAACACTAGAAGACCAAATCGGATCTACAATTATTACTTAACCCCAGCCCAGTGTGTTCAGTAACACTGACTTTCAATCATGTCAAAAGAGTTTGTGCTGCACGTTGGGAATACCAGGCTCACAGTGGATCAGACACCACGCTACGATGTAGATCCAACCTGCAGGATATCATCATAACCATCATCATCATCATCATCCTTTAACAGGGAGCAAAATGGGAATTTCGACACATGGGTGAGGGTCAAACAGGCTTATGTGGATTACATTCACGCGGTCAGAGGCCAGGTTAGTCAAAAAACGCCACACATCAAGCATAGCCCACAAACAAAGGGCTTTGTGAAGTGATACCTTGGGAAACGCACGACCAGCATTCGATTACGGACGGACAAGGTCAGGATTTCTCTCTTCGCCAATCACGTCCGGAACACTAAATCCAGTGACTAGAGTGGATCGCTTCACAGAGACAACGCATCAGTAGTATTACCCTGATCACACAGCCGTCTATTGTCAAGGTCATTTGTGGCTTTGTGGAAGTGAATTACCATTCCACGACTGCGCCTGAACGAAGCGATGTCGGTCTGAGTGCGAAAGAAAAATTGCTTTAGCCTGTTTGATAAGGACGACTTAATGTAACTGCTGGGGCATACAAATTTTAGGATCGCCTACGAAAATAAAATCCTGTGCCAAACTGTTTCATTATTGAACGGGCTTGAAAACTTCACCATCCTCTCAGTAATTAACAAACTTAATGCACAAACACTTGTCGCATAATAAGTTTATTATGCGCGTCCACAAGTTTCGAGCACTATGTGCTCATCATCACGAGGTCAAAATTGTATTATACAGCATATGGTATCGTCACACTCTGTAGGCCTATGGCAATCCAACTAGTCCCCTCTCAACCCGCGCACCGGACGGCCACCTACAGGTGTGATGATACAAGATGCTGTGTAATACAATTTTGACCTGATGATGAGCACAAGAGTGCTCGAAACATGTACAGGAATATAATAAACTTATTAAAAAACTAAAATTTGTGCATTAACTTGGTTAATTACTAAGATTATACTGAGATGAACGGTCAACAAAACATTAAAAAAAAATTCACCGTCTTGTCCACAGAACTTGACAAAAAGAGGCGCGCGCGCGCGCGTGCGTGTGTATGTATGTATGTATGTGTGTGTGAGTGTGTGTGTGTGTGTGTGTGTGTGTGTGTCGATCTGTTCATCAGGCAAGTCCGAAATCCCTCGGAAAGACTTTAAAACAGAATTAAATTTACCTCCGAAGTTGTCTGTTCAAGATACAAACCGATCCGTTAAATATAATATAGGCTACAGTCTAGCCACTGTCAGTTCTCGTGTGAAGTGGAAACCCCGAAGAAAAACAACACAGCGACTGTACACTTCCGGCATTCTGCAATTCGCATGAACTCCACTTTAAATCTTACTAATTAACCAACATAATGCACAAAATCTTGTTTTATAAAACGTTTATTACATTCCTCTACATGTTTCGAGCACTATGTGCTCATCATCAGGAGGTCAAAATTGTATTATACAGCACCTGGTATCATCACATTCTGTAGGTGGCCGTCCGGTAAAATTTTGACCTCCTGATGATGAGCACATAGTGCTCGAAACATGTAGAGGCATTTAATAAATTTATTATAAAACAAGAATTTGTGCATTAAGTTGGTTAATTACTAAGATTATACTGAAACGCGCGGTCAGCAAAACATCAGAATTTCCAATTTAAATGTTTTGCGCATGTTTGTTATTCTCGCACGAGTTCGGATTTCATTTTGAGTTCTAATTCGATTCCAAAAAAGGGCACTGCTTTTATTTTAATATAGTAATTCACAATTTATTTTCTAATTTGTAAAGTAATTTCAATTTATAACCTATTCATCATCTTCCAGCCGCACAGCCCGCGACATGTATCTGAAACTCGCATTAACTGTCCTTCTACCGAATGACCACCGAACTTCGCCTGGTTGTACCGTAGCAACGGTTATAATCAATTCACAATCAATCATTCAACCCACAAACAATAGTAACACCCTCTCGCGCGCAGCCCCATATCGAATACTGAAAATAAATGGAGTGTGCACAATACTTGTAAACGGAGTTCTCTTTAAGTTTCAACAGTTGATGGCATTACATAAAATTCACCAACTACCATTGTGTGAACACCGAGCGTAGCAGGCTCTAAGAAAATAGTTAAAAGACAGCACATCACTAACAGTCTGGTCTGTGTTAATCCGATAAATTTCTTTCACCAGCCGAATATATCACGATTAAGGTAAAGGTAAAGGTACAGTGTTCCCGTTACAGGCCCGGTGTGGCCCAGAGGGTGGGTAGAGGTATAGCTCTACTCTTCCATAACCGCGGCACTAGAAGGGGGCGAGTGGTTGGCAGCAGGCCCCGGCTCGACTCTACCCCCGGGAAAGACCAGGAACCCCTTTTACAGGAGGCTGGGTGGGCCCCAGGGCCGGTCTGGACGGGCGGAAAATCTCGTCCCCATCGGAATTCGATCCCGGACCGTCCAGCCCGTAACCAGTCGCTATACCGACTGAGCTACCCGGCCCACTTATGACGATTCAGAAACACAATAATAATTATTATTATCATTATTATATTTCTCAGATCACGGCATAAGGAATGATCGACGAATATAAATTTTTATTGAGGAAATCTGACGGGAAAATAATGGACGGTTCTATTTTTACGTCCGTAAAGTTTAGTTAAAACAAAGAAGTGTTTCAAAATTACAGACCCATCTACTAAAGTACACGGCATTACATGTCAACGATACGGAGGTTCCTGCAGCTTCCATCTTGAAAGTAGAAGAGTCTCTTCTTTTCTGCGGGTCCACGTGCCGTTGGAAACATCTTCGAAACACCGCTGCTGCCTCAGACATCCCAAACACATCGTCTGTACATTACGCTTAAGCGGTTTCGGATTTCTACCACGGAACTGATGAGTAAGAAGCGTGTATCAAGTACCTTGGCAGGTCGTGCGTGTCGGTTAAGCAGAACATCCTATGGATAAGAATAAGACTCAAGAGCGAAGAATGAATTAAGAAAAAAGAAAAAGAAGATGAAGCATTATGTGAGATGAAGAGGGGAGAATTTATAAAGAAAATGAAGGAACGACGGAGACAGAGGATTCAGAGCAGTAAAGAAGGAAGGCAAGTTGGAAGTGTCACGGAATTCAAAGAACTCATTACCCACTAATCTTCAGGGAAATTCCGTCGGACGGCGAGACAGAACTTCACACATCACACAAAGCGTCATGTCTATAGGACGATCAAAATCTCACGACACAGAGGCTCAGTATCACAACACACGCAAACGAAAGCCCTCGGATCGAGTCCAGACAAGGATTAACGCACGGTTTTGACTACTTTTTTCAATCTCTCCCATGCGAAGACAGAGACAGAACAAACACATTGTGCTTTGTTCCTCCTAAATCATTAATCTACAATAGACAAGAACTTAACCACTTCTAATACCGAAGGGCTGTAACCCAGCGGCATTCCAAAAGACCTGCTACTGCACAGTCCTTTCTTTAACAAGAGGCGACCCTCCAACCGTAAAGTAAAAACGGCAAAGGGAATTTCTTTGTAAATATCAACATTACACGACCTGTGCTTGGAGGATAGGACAGAAGAGGCAGCCATTAGTTATGGAAGACAGGCACGAAAACAATACGCGTACATAAATAGTCACAGTCTATCGACAGTAAAAAACTTTACTCAAGAAAATGGAGTTCACTTGCAACCGCATGTCGCGGCGACTATTGGGGGAAAACGTAGAGATCCTGTCAAAAACATTCGATCGCTGCATGCAAAGATTTCCCCACTGGCCGCCACTTACTTTTTAAAACAAACCAAGTCATACTTAGTCATAGCTCTAAACACATAAAATAGGAAACAACTGTATTATCCCACAAGCACAAAACACGATTACACTTCAGCCCAACGCATTTCTAACTGGAATACATTGGTTACTGGTCACAAAGAAAGACGATCAGCTTTCCCCAGACAAAACAACTGCCAAGGTCAACTGCAAACTCATTATTCAGTATCTTTTTTTTTATCTCCCAGTATCAATTCAATCTGTCCGAGGACATTCAGCAATCGTGTTTGACGGTCACTATTAATGGCATGTAGGAAATACATCGAGTGATGTATCTCCTATATTAAGCTCAATCACATTGATTGGGTATGGTTCCTCATTCATGAGGTTTTCTAGATCACACACAACGACGCACCACAGTCGGTAGGACTCCTTTGGACGAGTGATCAGTTCGTCGCAGAGACCTCTACCTGACAACACAAAACACTCACTACAGACAAACATCCATGCCTCCGGTGGGATTCGAACCCACAATCCCAGGAGGCGAGCGGCCGTATACCTACGCCTTAGACCGCGCGGCCGCTGGGACCGGCATTATCCATTATCAATACACGATTCTTCTGCCTTGGAGATAAGCCGCGAAAAAGAAATTCGCTGTAAACAGAACTCGCATCCTATAGAACGGTATACAGGACCATCGTTCCAATTAGGAAGTTTGTTCCGTAACAGTGACAACACTAAATAATGTCTCAGTATCATAAACAGTTGTATCAGCGTTTCCTAATGACACATCCCTCAGAAGGGAAGCGTACTGCACATTTACAGCACAGTTTTGGTTTAGCACGTGTTTTCTGATCTACGATCAAAGGGGAGCCTAATATCGAAGGCGATGAACAGAAGCGTTGTGGAAATGAATTCGTTTGACCAAAAATTTGTTCGATTCTCTTTTCTGAACTATTATTTTACAAGAGGTTCCGTAAACACAGTTTACTAGCGGCATGGCAATTCAGTACATTGAACATTCAGTTAAAAGCAACTTCCAAAATCTCTTAGCCGCAAAGTCAAAAATACCGTAAAATTAATGTTCATTATTAGAGAAAACCGCAAGTCACCGAAAACCTCTCGCAGAGCACTTGAGCTCTACATAGCATCGTTCATGAACGAGTGACCTGCATAAAACGGACGATATAAAACCCAATATGGTCATGCATAAAGGTAAGGGTAAAGCAACCCCTAGAACAGGCCATATGGGCCCAGAGGGACAGCTGAAGTAACCTCGGTGCCAGATGGAGGTGGGCGGGTAACGCCACGCCCCGGCCGCTTTACCCCCGGGAAAGAGACCCGGTACCGATTGTATAGATTGGGTGTGCCTCAGGGCCGGTCCGGACGGGTGCAGAAAATCTCGGCCCAACAGGGATTCGATCACCGGATTTGTCAGGCGCGTAGCAAGGCGCTATCCCAGCACATATATATAACGTGGAATGAGACGTAAAGGTAATCATGAATGATATGGCAAGGATTTGAAAGGAGACTGTAGACTTCCATTTGTCATCGAAATTCGTCTGGAGTGACTAAAGGGAACCATGAAAAGCCTGTTAGTCTGAATTGCCAATAATAGAACTAGGTGTCAAATAAAGCACAAAGGTTTTCCTGTACAATAACCTCCTCGGTACTACGTGTAATGGCTGTGTCGACAATGTGGCTATCACTGTGAGAACGCGGACTCTGTAGGTGGTCGTAGGAAAGTCTCAGAGCGCACAAAGACAACACGGCTCTGTACAAAAAATATCCTGAAATTGCTCCACCAGCCCATCATCAAAAGCACCAGCAGCAGTGTCCAAACATCTAGCACCTGCTTCACACTAATAGAGCTGTAACTCAAGGTCATCATCTTTTCTACCTGAAGCAGTTCCTGCTCGCATCAGACAATACAACAACAATCTTTGTATCCAAGTCATTACGATCAAGCCTCTGGAAACGAAAAGAAGGGCCGGCATAAAGCCGCATCGGAATTGAAGCTGTCACGTAACGTCTAACACGTGATTAAATGAAAATAAGAGCTAACATAATGCCTTTATCTTCTCAGACCCTCTCACTATAACTTGAAATCCACTTCATGCGGTAGGCTTATTTCTTCGTCTATAAACAAGATGGCACGATCACGTGATCTTATTTTTATTTAATTATTTTATATAAGCAATCCATGATTGAAGTTTCTAAAACCTGCTAAGCATATCAAAACAGCGTCAACTTGAGACTAAGCACGCAATCTTTGTTGGCATTTATTACTAAAAATAACGTAAAAGGTGACACAGACAAACATTTAATGAACACAATCATACACCTAATGGTGGGTCGAAACATACAGTCTATGTTTTAATAAACAAGTAGTGCTGACGTGTATGACTGTGCTCATTATATGTTTGTCTCTGTCACCTTTTACGTTATTTTTAGTAATAAATGCCAACAAAGATTGCGTGATTAGTCTCAAGTTGACGTTGTTTTGATATGCTTAGCAGGTTTTAGAAAATCTCCAGCTCTAAGACTAAGTCTGCCGCAGGCCTGAGAATGACCTAATGTTGGGTCGAAACATGTAGCCTATGTTTTAATAAATAAGTTGTGCTGACGTATATGACTGTGTTCATTATATGTTCATTCTGGCACTTCGTGATGCCTTCTTTCCAGTTGACAGCTAGCCAAGCTAAATGCATCCATTTGTATAAAAACCTAAGAGCCACAGTTCAGAGGTACTGTGCTAACATACATTTTAATCGCCAATGTCTTAAACAAGGTGTTATCCCCAAATACGTTCAGATTAAAATTCCATATACCTCACCTGCCTCTAGAATTACGCAAAAATGACTTAGTCTGACGCAGGCCTGAGGATGACATAATGTTGGGTCGAAACATGTAGCCTATGTTTTAATAAATAAGTAGTGCTGATGTATATAATTGTGTTCATTATATGCTCATTCTAGCACTTCGCGATGTCTTCTTTCAAGTTGACAGAGACCAAGTTTATTCCCAAACTGTATACGTATGTAGATGAGGGGGTTGGTTCCAGACGTTTCATACGTGATTATTTGCGTCTTTCTAATATTGATGGTAATACAGAAATGAAAGTATGGTTAAACGAATACACAACTGTCAATACCAAAGTGCAGTGTTTAAGACCAAGCAGCAGGTACTATGTGGAAATATTAAAATACAAAATGCTAGGCTGTACAGGTTCCATATCTTATGTAGGTGTTGATAAAAAGCGACACACATACAGCTGCAGCGTGGGACGTAAACAGTCAAAATAAGATAAAGGCAAAAGTGTGACTGGGCCATTCCCCACTGGTAACGAACAGCAGCCGGTTAGACGCGTCACACAATCATCGGAAAGGGTATCGAGAAACTTGCCCTCCATATGTAATCTGGACCGGTCTTAATCCTGGAATGGACTTTGGACCAGACTGTGGGACACAGCTAAGAGGTGGCCCAGAGTGTAACCGCAAGGTTTTCCTTGCCCCCAGATACGCCATTTGTAAAGCGACCATGACCTGCACACTCCTGATGGAGCTGAAGGCAAACCGCTACACCACCAGTCGCAGTTTGTTGCCCTGCGTGCGAGTGCAGGAGAGCTATATAGAGTGAAAAGGTCCAGCACGAAATTCACTCCCTAGAGTTCACGCAGATTCTGATGTAGCGTGGCTTGCTCAGCACCTGCCCCGGCCGATTCGCTGCAACACAAGCCAGGTGTCCAGCAAAGGACAGACTCCCCTGCCTTCGAAAGATGAACAACTGAGCGCGAATCTAGGCAGCAGATGGTCTACGGTGTTTGCCCATGGTGACTCGTCGGGGTTCTTACGGTCAAGATAATGCTACTGAATTTTCTGTTGAAGATAAGACCAGTAAAAAAAAAAGTATCAGCCTTATAAAATTTGTTGAAAAGTTGGCCGTCGTAGTGATCTGGCCTTCACTGAAACAAAAAAGGAAGACAGACGCGAAAGAATTCTGTGTACGTTATTCCCCGTGCGGAAGTTGTTCAACAGCGGACCCATGGTGTCGGAACCCGCTCTAAGTAATTTTACAAGGATTACAATTCACTCAACGGCCTTGCAAACACAACTACGCAGATGGTGGGTCTAAACTAGCTGTGTGGAAGCGAACCTTACACGATTTCAATGCTGGGACTACTGCTTCTCTCCAGCAGGATAGGGCCAAGTTCTCTGTCCACATACGGCTGCCAATGGAACGTCTAAACTTCTTTGTGTGTGTGGAAGGCGGAGAAGCAATCGTCTGTAGATACCGTCGGGGTCACCGTCGGGGGTAGGTGACAAACGACAACAAAAGGTTTAGCGTGAATGAACTTCAACGTCTTCAAACACTGGATTATAATTGGCAGAACTGGAGACAGATGGACAGAGGGCGAGTGTTGTTGGCGACGTCAGCCCGAAATGTAGACATGGCGCTGCCAATAGTTCCCAAGTATTCAAAAGCAACTAAATTTACATGGCATGTGCTGTAGATGGTTCATAAATCGCATTTGAACTCGAGGACCGACTGAGACGAATAACGACGACTACAAGACGGGCGCTTGGTTTCTTGCACTCTAACGATACGTTGCGCCTTGGCACACGGGAATTTAAATGACAAAAAGTTGTCACGCACCGAACGGGCGTGCAATACGGAATGCTGTTTGGCGAGCGCCAGATATGTCACGACATTCATTTGCTCACATCGCACTTCGGAAAAAATGTAGATAGGAGAATGGGGGTATTTTTATTGCAGTAAATAATATGAAGATTACTTGAGTGTCACAGAGTAGACGTAACGTCAGCGTACTGCGTACAAGGCATTAGCTATCGCGACGTCATGTGCCTTGCGTACAAATAAGACAGCACAGTCGTAACGTGATTGGGTTTTATTTTAAAAAATGTAGATTATCTAGCTCTATTGGTGGAGGAGGCGTTCTTGAAATCTGACCCATTAATAAAAAAAAACTCCAAGTCATTTACGGAACCCGGAAGTTTATTGTGCCCGAAATACAGGGTGAACATAAAAACACTCCTTGATTTCAAGTAGTTATAAAATCAAAACTTACTGGAATATGTTTTATAAATATGGAACTTCAGATACATTAACTCAAGATATTTTTAATTTTCCCGCCCGCCGCCAGAGGGCAATGAAATGCAAGATTGCGCTCACTTCACAGCAACGCAGCGGCGGCGCTGGACAAAATGACCACGTGTTCTGCAAGTGGCCCCCGAGATCACCGGACCTGACCGTTTGAGACTTTTTCCTTTGGGGGTACGTGAAGGACAGAGTCTATGTACCTCCACTACCCGCAACCGTGGATGAGCTTCAGGAACGCATCACTGCAGCTGTCAAGTCGGTCACGCCGGATATGCTGCAGAGAGTCTGGCCCGAGCTAGATTATCGCATCGATGTTTGCCGAGTAACAAGAGGGGGGTACATTGAGTGTGTGTGATACCACATGAAACTGTATGAGTTTATGCAACTGTAGCCACCAATTTTGTAAGAATATTCCAGTAAGTTTTGATTTTATAACTACTTGAAATCAAGGAGTGCTTTTGTGTTCACCCTGTATTTATATGAGCGCAACAATGGACTACACTAAGCCAGAGTAATCCACTTTACACCGTCACATCCCGTTTCTTTCAGAGCAGTTTTAAATTATGTTAGGCATCTACGGATCGATCTTCCAAGCGGTCTCTTTTCTTCAGATTTTGGATTAAAATTTCATAAGTTTTTCTTGTTTTTATTGGATTATATCCATTAGCCTGTATTGCGAAAAGTTGAATTTATGCGTATCGCGCGCAAAAAAAGGTAAAATTAATTACTCAGATACTCGGCATTCCAACTGAAACAGGTACACTAAATATTAACAGCAACATTACAACTCAAAAAACAGAAAACACGAACCTCGAAATACGACTGTAACATTCCTGCAGTTACGTGTCCCTCTGTGCCACATAATAACGCAGGCGCTCCCATTTGACAATAAAGGCGTGTCACGGCATGTAACGTTTCACTTCTTCGCACTAGGTTAACAACGGAACGGTAATGGAGTCTAACGACCGATGTGTCAGTGTGGTGGAGCTTTCGGTGCCCCCAGAGCTGTTAACAAACAAAACTTGGCGACTGTGGAAATGTGCAACACGAACAGATAATACTGAATACTGGGAACCACAAAATGCTAATGCAACTTATTTGCCCGCTATGTATAAACACAGCCCGGCAACACACTGAGGTCGTATGAAAGGATTTACACAACACATGGTGTAAACGAATTGTAGATCGATAAATGGTGTACTTCAACATTGGAAATGGGCAAAAGTCTGGAAGGCGCAGTGGGTGTAGTGTGGATGGAGTCATCTGGCTTTGATTAAAGATCAGTAGCTGGAGCTTGTGAACATAGTTATCAAACTTTGGGTTCCATCAACGCGGTTCAAACTGACTAAATGAACGACAAACAGCTTCTCAAGAACCACTCCCCTGTTTCACTGAATTCACTTACGAAATTTAGGCTTAAAATTCTGCTGGCTTGCATTTTACTCCTTCAACGTGCCTTGATTTCATTCCTACTTTCAATAAATAACTCGCCACTTCAATGAACACAGTCGGTAATGGAAAAGATTTTATAAATGTGTAAATAATAGAGGACAAAGTCGCAGTATGAAAATTCGTAATAGTTCCTTTGAAAGGGTGGAAGAGTTCAAATATTGGGAACAACTTTAACAAATCAAAATTATGTTCAGGAAGAAATTAAGAGCAGGCTGAAGTCGGGGAATGCTTGCTATCATTCAGTGCAGAATCTTTTGTCTTCCAGTTTGCTATCCAAAAATTAAAAGATTAAGATATAGAGAGAACTATCATTTTGCCAGTTGTTTTATATGGGTGTGAAACGTGGTCGCTGACAATGAGGGAGGAACGTGGGCTAAGGGTCCTTCAGAATAGGACATTGAGGAGAATATTTGGGCCTAAGTTGGATGAGGTAACAGGGGAGTGGAGGAAACTACATAATGAGGAGCTTAATGATCTGTACTGCTCGCCCAATATTGTGCGATTGATACAATCAAGAAGAATAAGGTGGGCGGGGCATGTGGCGCGTATGGGGGAGGGGAGAGGCGTGTACAGGGTTTTGGTGGGGAAACCTGAGGGAATGAGACCACTCGGGAGACCCAGGCGCAGATGGGAGGATAACATTAAGATGGATCTTCGGGAAGTGGGATTTAGGGGTATTGACTGGATCGAGCTGGCTCAGGATAGGGATAGGTGGCGGGCACTTGTGAATGCGGTAATGAACCTTCGGGTTCCATAAAATGCGCGGAATTTCTTGACTACCTGCAAACCGGTTAGCTTCTCAAGAAGGACTCTGCCCCATGGAGTAAGTAAGTAAGTAAGTAAGTAAGTAAGTAAGTAAGTAAGTAAGTAAATAAACAATACAGTCGTTTCGGGATTAATGGCCACAAGATCACACAGTGAATAACAGATGGCGTCAAGAGTCAGATGGCCAACATGTACATACTTTCACACGTCAGATATATTCATTGTGAAAGATGACGTCAATAAACACGCTCCTTCGATAGGTACACACTCCCATTCGTAACAGACCCAGTGGTGAAAGTCGGTGCCAATCGTCACACGGCCTTGACGTGTACATAGTTTCATCATAAAAAAAATCCTTGTCGATTTTGAAACACACATTTTTCGCTAGTTACAAATATTCAACTATTACGCTACACCAGTTTAACACTTTCAAGACGAATCGGAGACCGTTTTTTAAAGACCCAGTCCGTACCGCGCTGTAAACACTTTACATCTCGGTTACAAAAACCAGTCAGTTTATGATGTATGGGGCAGAAGTCGCTGTTTGTTCTCAGATAAATACAAAACACATACATACGGCGTGGGCAGAGCGTACAGCCGTTGAATGTGAAACCAGCTGGTGCATCACGTAACCAGTAGGCTTTACAAGGTTTCTAGTAGCCATAACGCATTCATCCTAATCCAAACAGCAAACAATTTAACTTATTCTGTGCATCGAATCGTCCACTGTGAAGACATGAAACAAAGATTAAAAACCCGGCACTTAGAGAATAGACTGTCCCTGTTCCGTTGAACTGCACAAATTGCTCTTTGCGCCCCCCCCCCCCCCCCCACCCAAAACAAAATTTATTTCCCCCCCCCCCCGCCGTGGGCGCCCGGCCCGGGGCTTGGGTCCGGGGGCGGAGGACTATACACCCTCAACACAAATA
>Ga0123357_10006159_pt1 | contig 14548 bp, 4 predicted proteins | sample TergutEmb28metaG_FD_89873 | JGI IMG/M metagenome (GOLD analysis project Ga0123357, IMG submission 89873) | Embiratermes neotenicus P4 segment gut microbial communities from Petit-Saut dam, French Guiana - Emb289 P4 | ecosystem: Host-associated > Arthropoda: Insects > Digestive system > Gut ...
AGAGTTGTCTTGCGTGTTTCATTTCCCTTCTCGTGCTAAATGCAGTCAATTAACATTCTTGATATAATTACTAATATCTAATATTGAGGCTAGAAATAAATTGCCAATCGTAGACCTACAAAAAAGCAAAGCAGAATTCAAGTTCAGTATGTACGAATATGTATGGTTTTGCTGTTTAAAATTGCAAACCAAACTATTACAAATTTATCAAAATATTTACATTCTGTTCTCTTGCGGACGCTTGCTTCTTAAAGAGAATCCACCCGTACATACCAGTTTGAAAATGACGTGAATCCGTGCGTTGATTTGTCGTTATATGCTTGAAGGGAATTTGCAGAAATCTGTCCATTTTTTTTAATAGTGTGCAACTTTCTATATTTATACGGATGAAGGAAAACGGTGATTACAAACGAAAAAAACATGATTAAGGAACGAGGAAAAGGAAAGGCATTTATAACGTCTCTTTTCGCTTAACGTTGGAGAAAATGAATGGACTTTAACCTACACGGATCCCTTCGTCAAAGTAAGAGTCCTCAGTCGGTTTTTACACCCAAGTCTTTCCGAATAAGGAGTACAGTTAGTACACATTATGATTTTAGTGTAATGTGTAGCATATGTGTAGCATATAGGTTAAGAAAGTTTGAAAAACTTTGTTAAGGAAAATGCTTGTATCTTCAATCAGGTAAGGAAGAGAAGGACTTACCTAAGAAAGGAGGGGGAAATGATAGGTTAAGTACCATACGTGGTATAGTTTGGTATGCATTAAAATTGTTGCCGCAAAACCAAAATGGGAACCAATGCACTTGAATGTAGCTTCTATGTGGGAGGCTAAAACCAGGTGGATTAGAAACTGTGTTGTAGAAGTATGACATGGAATATCCTGGGTCAAAATTGGGCCACTCCAAGGCTGCTGCGAAAGGAATAAGGGATTTTCTGCTTCCATAAAACGTGGAAATCTTTTGGTTAGATAAGTGAATATCGGTCTGTAAAGCAGAACCCAACTGTATGAAGTTAGTTGCCCTTCTAATTTGGTGAACTCTTCAAAGACTACAGTTTATCTGAATTTTATAAAAATTTTCCCTTCTTATCTCACAAAATATGTACAAATTTTCTCCATTCGATTTTTGTTAATGGGAATAATCTTTCTTTGATCCGAGACTCATATAATATGTATATACACGTACTACATAGGCAAACCTCACGGTTTTTATGTTACTTGTTATGGTACACACAGTTACCGTTGGGTTTAAGAGGTTACCTGCTATATTGAATGAAATTGCGATATTTACCAACAAAGTTGCTGTACCGACGAGGATTTATCCTGATATGTGGACCCCACAATCTTTACAGATATGCACTGAACTTCTATTTAGTCACGTAGCTACATGAAGCACTTAGGGATGCTGTTTTCACTCTTATTCCAGACACACCCTTTTGGTATGGCTGATAGCAGAAGGGCTGCAGGAAAATTTAGAAGAGTGAGATTTTCTATCTCTACTTTTATCGTGACTTTCTCTTATCTTAAAGTTGGAAACAAAAAACTTTTTTGCCTTCTGGCAACTTTACTTTGCCGAGGCGGAAAACTCAAAACCATATAACGAGTCTTTCAAGACATAAAAAGATTGTGGGAAGAGAGACGATCTAAAAACGAAGTTGCGGGAGCGAGGAAGTCGCTTTCGGACAAGTAGATAGCTCGTAGGTGTAGCGTAATTTAATTAACACCAAAATTAAAAAGAATGTAGATATTGAATACAGCAACTGGTTATCCATTGAGATTCGGGAGAAACAGTTTCAGATAAAGGAAGAAGGAATAAGGAAAGATATAAATGTAATTAATAAGTTGTAACGCATATATTGGAGAATGTGCAACCGAAATTGTTAAGGGATAGGGAAATTCTTTATAAAAATCATACTAACAAGTCGTAAAAGATACTGAAGTAAATAAATGACTAAACGCCCAATTGTAATGAATAACTTGTTAGCGAAAAACAGGCCACCAAAATTTTGTTTGTCGACAGATTTTAGTAAACATCTAAAATGAAGAAATTATTTTAAAAATCTGCCCTCTTTGTGATTGAGTTATCTATAAGCAACACGCACGATACGGGCCTCTGGAAATGAGTAAACATATTTTAGTGAATTACTGTTAGTTCCGACACTGTACGTCAAACACGTCTGCCTTTTTTCGTAATTTTCTCTGTCTATCAGTCTTCCATTATTAAAACAATTAACCCTTTAAACGCCGAGTTAAATCCCATCTACAATTTGCTGGCATTATTAGGAGCTCACCATATTCTCCACGTTAGCAGGATAAGGGTCAAACTCTGCCAAAGGTGGACGTACATGCTTTCAAAAATAATCTTCTAAAACATGAAATTTTAGAAAATCCCTCCAGTGCAAATCATGCTGTTTCATGTGAACAGAGGGGCAGGGGGGACGTACGAAGTTAATAGTCAATTGTCAACTGCTGTGCCAAGGCGCTTAAAAAAATTTGTGTTCAGATCGTATCCGGCCTGCAATATATGAAGAACAACCAGTCAATCAGAAAACGCGTCTCCTTAAATGGACTAAGTGAAATTAACAAGCAGTAATCAGAATGGTTTCGTCCGCTATATGGCGCTCTTAAATACGTAAGAAATACTCGTAAACGTTTATGATATTCTGCTGCCCAAAACGTTTGTAGTCAGTATTTATCCTTAAGTAAAATTTTAATTAAACAAAAATTAATTTAAGAGACATTTAATTAATACACCAACTAATGCACATACATAAAAATGTTTTACGTTAAAACATTTAAAATCGCTCCAACATGTTTCGATCCCAAGATCATCTTCAGGGAGCTACACTGTTTCTTGCTAAAGTTATGCTGCCACAGCACCCAGTTAATATAAGGAAATTAATCAGTGAGTGGTTTTAAAAGTATAACTTTAGCAAGGAACAGTGAAGCTCCCTGAAGATGATCTTGGGATCGAAACATGTTGGAGCGATTTTAAATGTTTTAATGTAAAAAAGTTTTACGTAAGTGCATTAGTTGGTGTGCTAATTAAATGACTCTACGAAATGCACGGTGCAACGATAAGGATTCTTTAAGAGAAGCTGAATAATTTTCAGAGATGTACTGCCGTAAGAACTTCGTATTCCTTATATTTAATGGGTCACTGACAAAAGATGTAACAATGCTCGGGTAATATTATGCAAATTATATAATGACAATATGGCGACAGTGCAAAGTTTTATTCTAATTTCGATTTCCTGACATCATTTAGTGAATCACTGGAAATGGGAACCACTGTTTGTAAGTCAACAGTTAACAAATGTGATGACTTTTTTAAATTTACGTAATTTGTAATTAGTAATACGTTCATCGCGAAAATATAATAAAATGACAATAGCGTAACAAGTTTCTTCAGTACTGGAGATCTATACAAAAAACTGGTCATTGAGAACACTTCTCTAAACCAGTGCCTCTCCAATACGACGCTACGTTTTCTTCTGGTTTTTGTGTTGAAGGTCGCGCCTTGTAAGGGATATGTGCAAATTAAAAGGGGAAAGTGAAGCAGGTTAAAGAAAATCAAGCGCACGAATATTTTTTAAGCAATGACAACTCCTCCATCTGAACTCTGATTGTTATGCAGTAAGTATTACATCCTATTGCTTACTGCATAGAAGATTTAAGAGGTGCAGTCGAACCTGTCTCCGATTAACTGCTTATCTAACTTTAACAAAGATCTACTATGCGTTTAATGCGAGATGAGCTTCTTTCTCTGTTATAGTAACATACGTATTTCTGTGCGACAGACTTCTAGTTTTCGAAATCATTTTTTTTTTTCGAAAACTGTTTGGCTTTCGGGAGTAAAACTTTGTACATTATATGTTCACAGTACACAAACGGCTTTTGAAGAGCGCCATCGTAACATGTAACATTACTGACTTAGACCGACCATTTTTGGTTTGATATTAGATCAACGTAGCGTGTCGTGCGAGTCCAATAATCTTACGGGGTCAGCTAGCCAAACCTTCTAACATTTTACACGTTTGAGAACAACAGTAAATTACATTTACAGATAAATTTTTAACGGAGCGTTAATGTGTCCCAGGACAAGTGCTCTGTCTTGTGGATATTACATTTCTTATGCGCGAGGTCAGTAGTATCTGTCAATGTAGTAGGTCGGGTAGTGAATATAAACGACAGTGTTTAGTACAGTCACTGTGTTTTAAACGCTTGGAAGAAGAATGGGACGACCTGCCTGTTTCCATCAGAAGCCATAAGTACCAACGAATATATGGGAGGGCCATGAGTAGTATAGAATTTATTATACTTCAGATTTGCTTGTGGTGACTGTGAATTTTCCTTGAAATAATGATTTTTTCCTGAGGTTGGAGGCAGGAGATTACTTGGTAACCTCGGTGCATAGCTATCATACTAGACGGTTTCACATTCCGGAAGACGAAGGAACATTCCTGTGTTCTGCCATCCTGTAGTAACAGTTACCGCGAGTTGTTGAAATAATGTGTATGTTGACTGCAGAGGAGAGTTCCAGATACAAAAAAACTTGATGTGACCTGACAACCTGCCGGTCGCCAAAAGGGAGCATTATCATTTACGACATGTAGAGTTATCATTTTAGTTTTAGGTTGGCTTACATTTTGTTGTATCATTCTTGGTCATAAAAGTTTTATACTTTTTTTTTCATCTTACCTTCCATTGCTATTTGTGCCACTCTTTGAGATTGGATTGCAGGTACTAAGGGAATTCCAACAACAATCTTAAACATGTACCTTAGTTTTTGTTTTTACCCATTCCATTCTTTGTCTGTCCTTTATTCTTAGTTTTACCTGCTCCTAATGCATTTCTCCTCTGCGAGATGAAACTGCCTTCATCTTTTACACCATTCTCCCACTCCCTTTTTTAAATTGGCATACTTTTGGGTGAAATGGAAGTAAATCTTGATAAAATAGATGCATACGTGCATGTTAATAGAGTGTTCGACTGACACACATGGGTATTAGAATGTAACAGAAATAGATATTGACTGGACCCATACAATGTAGGCTGAGTATCGGAAAGGGCGATTTAAATTATTTCTTTTTTCTCTGACAGATTTCATCCCCGTCCCTGTAAATGCAACCTAAGCCTTCTTGGAAAGTTTGGATTTGAAGATTTCGGTGTCTTAGCAAGCAGATCCCTCGGTTGTTATAGGATAGATACACATTTCACAATAGTACGGGAAGCTCGGGATGTGCGCGACAATGCTGTTGAGGGTAGCACGAAATACGGCAGTGTTTTTATTGTGAGGAATCCTTTAAGACGGTGATGGAACAGTATCGAAAGGAAACTGCTCTGTATCGTAAAGCTGAGAGCTACGAGCTGAGCTGGGTAGGATTTCATTGCGTGTGCAGGGTATAGTCACTCATACCAACACCAATTTTATTTCACGTGTTGTATACCACAGTGAGCTATGGGTTACGGAGATGTGAAGCGCATAGATGTCTCCAGGGTGAAAAGACTGAGTTGTGACCAGTTTCCGTGTGTATGTGAATAGCGTACGGCAGGGATGGCCAAATTCAACCCACCGGCAGACCGCACAATTAGCAGTGAATCTCTTGAGGGCCGCACTTGCGTATACGTTTATAGAAAAGGGAGGAGGGTATTGATTTAATTAGAGCGCCATTATTGACAAACAAATGTTATTGTTGAAACTGTATGGTGACCAAGGCCTGCAAATAATCGAGCGTCGCATATTGCCAAGCCATGGCCTGCGGTGTTGCTTATTGCAGATGGCTGTACCTGAATGTCGCGGTTCGTTTTGGAATCAAGGAAGGTTCTGAGTTTGAAAGGGGCTCGTATGATTTGAAAACTGCACATTTGATTCGTAACATTTATTTCGAAACTGGGCAAAAGTAATATATCGGACATATGTATATACGTGTGCGTAAATTGTTATAATATTAATGACATAACATATATATGGGTGTAAGTCGCCGTTTTGACACTGTGAATAGTTTTTATTAGTTACATCACGCCTGCCTCTCTCTTTCTACGTCCATCTGTTTGTCCGTATGAAAGAATTAAAACCAGTCAAACGAATGCAAATTATAGTTTAAGCCGGACCAAATTATAGACACGTTATATAAAGCCCTAAGCACACTCATGTCTTTAGTTCTTGTACGGAGAGAGACTGTACTCGCGATGAGGTGCGAAATGAGGCCGAAAAATAGCTGACAATCTAGAAATAGTAACTGGAACTGTATTTTTGAGAGGTAAAGATAAAGCCAATAAAAACGATAAACAAAACTTGAAGGACCAAATATATCACGAGCAGAGGAGAGCACAGCAGTCTGTTTCTGTGACACGGGGAATATTTAGATGGACAAGAACAGAAAGAATGCGACAGACTTGTTACGCCCTCCAAAATAATTTAATATCGTAAAATAGGGAGGAACATAGGCTGAGGGTGTTTGAGAAAAGGGTGCTGAGGAAAATATTTGAGCTTAAGAGTGACGAGGTAACAGGGGGGTGGAGAAAACTACACAATGAGGAGCTTAATGATCTGTACTCCTCACTAAATATTTTTCGGGTGATCAAATTGAAAAGAATTACATGGACGGGGCATGTAGCACGTATAGGGGAGAGGAGAGTTTATACATGGTTTTGGTTGGGAAACCTGAGGGAAAGAACCACTTGCAAGACGCAGACATAGATAGGGGGATAATATTAAGATGGATCTTGAGGAAGTGGAATGTGGGGGCATGGACTGGATCAATCTGGTTCAGGATAGGAACAGGAAAGGCGGGGAATTTCTTGACTGGCTGAGAGCCGGTTAGCTTCTAAAGAAGGACTGTGCTCCATGGGGTGAGTCAGTAAGTAACATAGTTGAGAATTTTACACATAAACTCTATTGTTCCAATCATTCCTTCTCCTAAAGTTAACTGCACCTTGCCAGCTAATTCACTTTACTGGTACTAACATTAAATATTGCAAGTAGACAGACATAAGTTATGTACTCCCCCTTTATTGTACGGTGTGCAGTAAAATTCTGACATGCAGAACACTGAGTAAGTCACTGATGTATCGGAGTGCAGTGCACGTAAAAAAAAACGCCGTGGCTCGTTTTATATGTCCAAAGAGGCAAGAAGAGGTGGCGAGTCAAAAGTAGACTTCAAAGGTTGTCTTCAGATGTTGCTCCGGTAGCGTTTCGAAGTACAGCGCGACTTCCGGTGTGTAAATGTTTTCTCAATCGCCATTTATGGTAACCTTTCCATCTGATTCGAAGCTGTAGAAGTTTTGGTTAAAGCAGGGATTCTCAACAGGTATGGCTTGACGGTCAGCTTTGTGGAACGTGAGATGTCTATAATGCTAATATAAGTAATGATTAATAAAATATCAGAAAGTGCGTGACTAAAATTAGACTTAATGCACAAGAGAAGTTTGCCTTATTTCGATGACGGACCGCAGGTATTCAAGACGCAATGGTTCAAAATTGTGCAGTTAATAAGGCCAACCCTTCCCAGTTTATCATTCACATACCCAGCAGTGTGACGCTAGGAAACAGTCAGCTGGCTGCACATTACACAGTCTTGAACGAATGGTTGTTAGGCACTCATCTGGTCAACCAGAAGATTCATTATCGTGTTTTCAACAGCCAGTATTTGAACCATGTCCTCCTGTAGTTTAATCCACTCCACCTCTTCCTATTCTACACGCTTAGATGAATTCTAATTATTATCCTCCCATCTTAAGTTGTTTCTTATATTGGAAGTTTTGCACTTCCACATCCACTTTCCGCAATAATTCGTTCCCGATCATGAACACATTCATTACAGTCCACACCATTTCTTCACTTAACAACGAGTTTGGTCGGTGAGGGTTTAGTTCTGCCCACAGAATTATGGGAGAAATAAATAGTTACACCTCACCTTTATGTCAGTGCACATTCTGCAAGGAAGACCTTCTCTGTAGTTCGTTGCTCAGCTACGAAACATTCACACAACTTTGAGCACTGTGCTGCTGGAAAAAGGGGGTGTGGGCCTATTTATTGATTTTGTCGACGGCAGAATAAAAGCTGCATTGCATGTCGGATAACACATAAAAAGGACTGGATATAAACATATGTACTGGATACACCTTCATTGGAATGTTACAGAATTTGTGTTTCGCATTTCCTTTGTGTATTTAAAAATCTAACGAATTTTTTTATTCGCTATTTTTCATTCTGTTGGATAAATACAATGACTTAATTGCTTACAGATCATGGAATTTGACTTTTGGGAATTGCAAAACTGTGGAATTGGAAATATAATGTCCGCATGCTCGAGCCCCTGAGCACCTACATTCTGACTTATCGGAAATGTTTTATTTATGCCTATCAGCCGTACGCAAATATCCAGTGAAATACATTGAATTCAGCTAATTAATTATCGAAGTGGAAATGCTGGAGAAATATAAAATTATGTTCAAATGCAAAGTGGACTGTTTTCATTGTTGTCCATTTTCATACGTATTATCAAGTAATAACAGAATTTATTCACGTATTTGAAAGGAGAACTGGCACTGTGTCTGTGCGTGTCTCTTAATGACAACATTATTCCTATTTACGAGGAATTATTGAAACCTGTAGAATATTCCTTCTTATTTGTTTCGTTATTAAGTCCTCTTCGACTTCTTCAACTTTTCTTCATATTCGTTTAGTTTGTACATTTGCCCTTCTTTGCATTAGTTTCCTGGCATTTGCCACTAACTACGGAGATGTTTATCGTTAACGTTTTATTAGACCCTCTGGCTTCGTGTGCTTATACGCTGATTCATTTTACGTCGGTATAAATTTTTGGTTTTACATTTCCCAGAATCTAAGACCCTGCTGTTTATTGTGGCTTCCAATCCGCGCCTCGTGACCTGCCATCACACAAAACGCAGTATAAGTTATAAAGTTATGGGTTACCCTTATGGTTTATAAATAGCCATTCTAAGCCACTTTAACCGTTTGGCGTCGGAGTTATTTTTTTTTTAATTTTAGCACACTCTGTATATAAAATGTGAATAAAACAGGAACCAAATAAGTCAGAATTCTGAAACAAACTGATTTTTTAAGAGAAAGAAACGGAGAGTATATACCATGTTTAAAATATTCAGTGCCCGTATTTGTTGAATAAATATATAAAATGCAAAGTTTAGAGGTTAGCGGTGCGATACGAACCCTATAGGGGTCGTTAGGCGTCAAAGGGTTAATTACTAATTTTAATTGTAACACAAGACTGTGTATAAGACTGGTGTCGCTGAATGTTGCAGTAGTAACATATAACAGGGGTAGGTGAAAAAATAATTAAAACTCAGCTGACACAGGGAAGGTGTTTAGGGAAATGTTTGTTGCCACCCTGAAGACTGCAGGATGCGATCAGCCTGAAAACTGCAATATGGCCGTCGCCGCCTTAAAAACTTCAAAATTAATATATTAAATTAAAACTGTATAATTAATGTACGAAGATCGGAACAGAACTGTATAAACGGATTTGTATTAAATGACGCTGATTTAATATTTGCAACTTTTATTTTACGTCAGTATACTGTCTGCACCTTTGCAACCAACTTCGTTTTCATCAACCATTCAGCATAAAATACACCCAACTTGGAAGTATTTCAAAGCGTAAACAGACGAAACCTAATCGCACAGGAAAAGCAGCAATAAGTTTTTGTGTGGGCAAGAATTATAGAAGTATAAATCTTATTGTTGCACCGTGCGTTTTTGTAGAATCACTTCTATTATCAACCAACAACTGCACTTATATAACTTTCACATAAAACACTTTAAAAACACTTAAACTCACTTCGACATGTTTCGATCTGACAAGATCGAAACATGTCGGAGTGAGTTTAAGTGTTTTATGTGAAAGTTATGTAAGTGCAGTTGTTGGTTGATAATAGAAGTGAATGATAGTAGTATTTAAAATTGCTATGAGATCAACATCTTAATGTGTAGGTCAGATATACAACATTCAGTCATAATGGGGGTTCTTTTTGAAAATACGTAATTCTTTTATTTTGTGTTACCTCGCGCTAAGCGTGACGTGACATAAACCCTGACTGACACGTTGCAGAGCATAACCTAAGAAATGTTGTAGTTTCCATCACAGTGATATAAGTTGTACGAATCACAATTAACTTTTTTATATATTGAAAGAAATGTTGGAAAACTGGCGTGACTCAAAGTCTAATTTTATAGGACATTTTCAGTGGAGATTACATACACCGAAACGTAGCTGACTAAAGCAGAGTATTCGGAACTGAGAAAAACCTTTGCTCAGATTGTATTCTCCCGTCATCGCTATCTCTAATGCATCAATTTTCCTCAAACACAATTTCCTTGGAAACTTTAGTTGCACATCAGAAGTAAAAAAAGAACAAAATTAGTCGCATGAAACCAGAATGAAATGTTGGAAGCTGGCTTTACCGATGGAGTGATATTGATAAGGATGAGATTCTGTTGGAATATTTGAGTGTCACGGAGCATAAGAAGTTCTTTAATATTCGCAACAATAGACGTCAATTAACTAATAGTCGAATGTAAATCTTACTTTTTCGCTAGAATGATTAACTGATGCGGCACAAATTCTGGTACTGTTGAAATCCTCAGTAACAACAGAATAGAGACAGTCAACACACACGGCTAAGCAGCTTCAAATATTACATCGTGACGCTGATAATGCTGTGTTTGCAGTGCGATGTAAAAGTGAACAGGTTACATACGTTTTGGCTTACACAGGCTTATCTAACTGCTAATTTCGTCATAATCGTTACAGTTAGAACCGACGTGACTCAAACGAACACTGGCCCAGACAACCGGCAGGTGCCAATGGATTCCAGTTATTTGGCACCCAAAACGGACTCGTATTTTCCTGGGGGTTTTCCTTTTCAGTGGTCATAAAAGTTGACCCCACGTACACATTAGTTTATAAATGTAAAGCGAAGCATAAGCACTTTTTTATGTTAGTCATCCCGATGTGTTTATCTATACATATACAGTACAACGTATCAGTCAAACCCAAGAGTTTTTATTATACAAAATATTATTTTATGTAATTATTTTATTGCATATTTTATTACATAAAATAAAATTTTATGTACTAAAAACTGTTGTGTTTACTGATATGTTTATTATACATGAAGCATAAGCAGCTTACACGTACCATGATTCAGAGTGATTTTAGTAGAGAACGGCTTATCATTCGACGGTATCCTACGTCAGTGACGCCACATATTTTCTGACCTCACACAAAACGATATCTGTAAACATCTCTGGTATGAGGTGAACGCAGGAAGATAGATTATGAACAAGTCATGCTGTAAAGAGATAATATTCCTGCTGCGAGTTCCAAAATATTTTTATATCAAAGCTCCCTATCTCTTTCTTCTTTACAAATAAAATTTTTAAAAATGTATTCCTGGTCTGTGTCACACAAACAACGTCATGTGAAATTTAAAAATAGGACAGGCGAATAGCTTTCATTATGCCGAATGGATTCAGCTCTGAGTTTCATACCCTCTGCGTCTTGTTTTTGATAATGCGGCTTTGTTTTAGAAGTCGCGTTTGCCACTGGTGCTGGGGTGACAGTTACAAAATTACGACTTCAAGCACACTCTGTCTGGCACTGGATCACACTCTCACACATTCGCTCTCTGACACTCCCTTTCACCAACTGACTTTCATTTGCGTTCACGTTCAAACGCCCTATCTTTACATACGCGTGCCCATCAAAACAACATAAACTCAGTCCAAAACAACTATATGTTCTTAGTAAAACGCTACAAGTTTCGGTTGATATTATCTATCAGCAGGGTAAATACAGACAAACTGCAGGTAAAATGTAACTCATAATACTACATTAGGAATTTTGTTTACGTCTTGGTGGGATCCAACATCACAATATTAGTATGGCAATAAAACTTTAATACGCAATATTAACCAATATTAGGTAAAGTTAAAATATTTTTAATTAAAATCAATTCAGTTACATATTGTAGGTCTGTTTTGTTGTGAATTAAAAATACAACTATAATATATATTGGAATTGGTTTTAATAAAAATAACGTTTAATTTTACCTACTTTTGGTTAATTTGCGTATTAATATTTTTTTAATGCAAAGTTAAACCCTGATCACTTAATCCGAAACAGGTAGAATTTTTCTAAGAATATGCAGTTGTGTTGGAATTTTTATGTGTTGTTATTTTATTGTTTCAAACACACGACGGGGTTAGTTCTAGCAAATTAAAATAGGTTTATTTGTAAACGGTTGCTTGTCAGTGACTGTTAAGCAACTCTGGAAGGAAGCGGACTTTGCCCATTCCGAGCAATGTTCCTGGGAGCTGCAAGTAATCAGGCGAAACTACATAAAATATCAAGATAGCCATTCTTCGGACTGAGATGCGAATTACTGACCTAACAGAATTCTTAACAACTGGGTAGTGATGTATGGTTAGTTGTATTTAATTTCATGAAACTCTGCTGCTTATAGTAACTTGTCTCAGACATCAAAACGGAACGTAACTGTAAACAGTTAAGTGCTGTGCTGTTGTACTGTACATTCAGAAGTGAAACCGGACGAACTTGTGGGAATGGACTTAAGAGATGAAAGCTTTAGCCGCCAACTCGTTCAATTGTATATTACGTTCCTCATTAAGTAAATAAGTAAATAAATACATGGAACAGAATCCTTGAGATTCTGATAATTCCTCAGCTAGGCAAGAAATTCCTTGCATTTTATAAACGGCGAAACGTAGTTACCTTGTTCCCAAAAGCCCTCCACTTCTCCGTGCTCTGTGCACGATCGATCTAGTCCACACCCCCATCCTATTTCGTGAAGATCTTTCCATTTTTTCCCTGTCTATGTATGCAATTTACATACCTCAAGAATGAATGAACAAAAAGTGTGGTGAGTAACCAGTAGACCTTCATATCTGTATATCTCAACATGAAAAATTTGTAGCCAGTAGAAAGGTAAATTCGTGCTTCCGTGCAAAACAAACGATAACAGATTTATTCCGGTATATAAACTAATAGTGACCATTATACGCTTGTGACGCAACGCGTAAGAATCTACTCGTCAGTGCTTAGAGATTTCAGGTAGACCTCTCTAACACTCAATCAAATTACTGCCTCTAATGCTATGCCACAGTGAGTTTACAGCTCCAATAATACAACTGACTCTTTTAAGCTACCAGTTTAGCTTCAAAGGTACACGAAGTGGTAGGTAAAGTGGGCCATTAAACAAACATGCTGGCCCTGCAGCTAGTGAAGGAAATTCTAAATCCCAATCATATGTAAATATTTCTCTTTGCACTTCTCAGTGAAATCTTCTCCGGTACAAAGTTTTACACTGTAATTTACCTTTGTTTAAGCAGAACAACTTGATGTCTTATAAATATTTTTAATAATTTTGACAGGAGCTTCATAGTGTAATTTATTTAGCGTTTGTTCAGTAGCATGAGCACGAAATGTGTTTAGCATGACGGCGTACACACACACCTATCTCACGCTTAGAACGCTGTTCTCCGTCCACATAACACCCTGATTTATTTTGTTCCCTCTGACATATTTTTATCATGCATTTACAAACAGGTGACTCCCAGCTACCTCCAGCGAAGATTCACAAAAACCGGCAACAAATTCCACAGTGCCACACGAGGTTATCTATATCCGACTCCTTCAGTAATTTGTAGTTGGTCTCGCTAAGATTAACATCAGTTTTCTGCTAGCATTTCCTTCCCATTCTTTCACAAAGACATTCCATCACGTTTTTATCAATCATCATCTCGTTCGACAGTGTGTAATTTGCAACGGCAAGCGGCATTAAATAAAGCAGGAAGTATAGATTACGTCACACATATAAGAAGTTCTGAGTTTTATGATATTCTATATAGACAACTTACAGTTAATTCGTTTTTTGTTTAAACCTATATTAATGTCTTAAATTTATATACAGGATCATGCACCGCGTATATATATATATATGTATATATATATATATATACATTTTTATATGGGTCAGAAAATTGGAAGCTAACAGCCTTACAAAGACGAAAAATTGAAGCGGCAGAAATGAAGTTACTCAAACCTCTGGCAGGCTACACCCTTTATGACCACAAAACAAATGACTACAAACGCCTCGAACTACGGATTACAGGCATACTAGACTAGATAGATGAATACAGACGGAACTGGCTTTCACACTTGCAAAGAATGCCACAAAACCGAATCCCTTTGAAATCATACCACTGCAGACCACAAGAAAGGAGAACAATTGGACGACCGAAGAAGCGTTGGCGCGAGCAGCTGTAACTGTGGAGACGGAACGGATCAAAGGGTCCAATCCTTGATGTTTATGATGATGATATATATCCACATATATAGTGAAGTTATGACTTTGCAAATACGTCTAATGAGAAGTAGTGGTTTGTACATGTAATCGCATATTTTGTTAGATTTGTGATTTTCACTGAAGCCGATTAAAGATTTTGTTATGATCTTGAATAAAAATGTGGCAATTAAGACGGAC
>Ga0123357_10006161_pt1 | contig 14546 bp, 9 predicted proteins | sample TergutEmb28metaG_FD_89873 | JGI IMG/M metagenome (GOLD analysis project Ga0123357, IMG submission 89873) | Embiratermes neotenicus P4 segment gut microbial communities from Petit-Saut dam, French Guiana - Emb289 P4 | ecosystem: Host-associated > Arthropoda: Insects > Digestive system > Gut ...
GAGGAAGGTGCAGGCATTACATCAAGAAAAAATTTAAAAAGCAGCAAAAACAAAAAATAAAAAAAATGAAAAGAAGGAAAGCAAGGTGTTACTGAAATTAGGAGTTGGGAGTTTTTTTTTTTTTTTTTTAAATTTGGTACCAGATGAAGCCAAACATATGCAGGCTAAAATGTTTTATGTAATCTGTCACAGGACCACTCCCTTTCTTTTTGTTTGAACATGCTGTTGCACTTGAGTGATCACATTAATTTTGAAAACAACTTCAATATGCTATTTAATGTACAGTATATTGTTTCATTTTGGCTGATGCAGGAGTTAGCAGAGCTGGTAGATGGGCTTACTGGGTGCGGCAAAATGGCAGGGGGTTGGTGTTTAGTTGCTTGGAACTTCAGTGTAACATAGTCAACTGTACTTACAGGGGTCGACAGAAGACACTAGACTAAACCTGATGCTGTTGCTGTACAAGTGACTTACTCCTAGCCTACCAATTGAAAATTTCACCAGCCAAAAACCACGCACTGCACTATACCACAGTTATGTTCTGGATCCAGGAGAGTGCAGTCAGTATACTGAGCAGAGTATGGGATGGACAATCAACTCCCAGAAAAGGCAAAATATTTTTATCATCTGCAAAGCATCTAGACCAGCCCTGGGGCCCATCTAGCCTCCTATTCAATGTGCAGCCTCCCTCTACCCTAAACTTACATGGAAAAGATAGTACTGCTGCTGTATACTGAGTTGCTAGATACTATTCACAGTGATAGTTATAGTGCACACTGCAGGTGCTCAATTTTCTCTAACTCCCAATTCTATAATCAATGACTGAATATAATCCTCTAGCTAATGAAACACATATTAATGTGTATTCTGTGCTGGGAAAATATACCACCTTCACCATCTGTACCCAAACCATGTTCACGTCAACAAAAGAGTGCACTGGAACAAGACAGCCAATGAGAGAGGACGATGGCTTATTAGAAGGAAGAGAACCCCCTAAATATAAGGGTGGAAATGAAACTTCCAACTGCAATTCAACTATTTTGTACAGTTTAGCTCCACTGGCCCTAATGTAAAGGCAGTATGTCTGCTATGCCTATATCACCACGAAGCACACAAAATGTTCACAAGTTTTAAACAAATTGGTTTTCATCAAATACAGAGAGCCAGAAAAATCTCACCAATAAATGAATGAAGACTGTTGCAAAAGGATTTACAGCCATCAACTCTCCTCTGTACAGATCGTGAAGGAGTGTAATGGCTGCCAGTCTCTGAGTTGGTTTTGGGAGAAGATCTGCTTGCTGCAGAAGCAAAATGATGGCACATCCCACTGCAACCAATATCAGCATATACAGTATACACTGCATGACCTAAGGCTGCAGCAATACCAAAAACTTCATCCTAGCATAATTAATTACTGAAAGGTCATTACATAAGATGAAAAAAAAAAGGTAAAATTGTACAGCCACATACAGGAAGACACAAGAGAAGTCTTTGCTGCAAGTCTGACATCAGAACTTTTGTGAAAAGTCTCATCTAATGCCTAACCACAGAAAATAACTCAAACTAAAACAACCTATGTTCTCTGTTTACTGCAGAAAAGTGAAGTTATTTTATGTAATTCGAAGAGTGCATTTTCTTATATTCCATATTTTTTAGAAACCAACAAAATGCACTAATTACCTTACAATAAAACAGATCACAAAATGTCAAATCAGATGCCAACCCTACATGTTTTAGCACCAAGGTGCCAACATCAGGGAGTATGTCAACAGCACAGGTTAGTAGGTCCTACACATAATACAGGTGCTATTCGCCCTCACTCCCACCATAAGAGTTAAAATTCTTAGTATGCTGAAACTGCAAATTCCTTATCACTAAGTACATGTCCACACAGCTGCAAGACCACTACCACATGACACGTGTAGCAGTGGAAGCTCATCATGATGTGGTGGTGTTGTTGCAGCTATGTGGATATGTAATTGGTAATGGGTAATTTGGAGTTTTAACATTTCAAGACTTTTAACTTTTATAGTGGAAGTGAGGGCAAATAGTGCTTGAATTATGTGTTAGACCTACAAACCTTTGTTGTTGATAAACTCCCTGATGATGGCACCTTTGTGCCAACACAATTAGGAATTGGCACCTGATATAACATGTGTTTTGTAACGAGTCTTATTGTATTTTAATTAGTGAATTTTGTTGGCTTTTAAAAATATGAAGTTATGTTATGTCAGATTAGGCTTTTGATTTGGGTTAGTGTTAGATCAGGCTCCTTTTGTAACAGTAATGATGACACTGTTTTACCCAATTTTGTTCTAAACAGTATCTAATTTAAGAGCAGACTAGCTTCTGTACATTGTTTTAGAAACTTTTCCACAGCAATTCAATAGCAAACGTTACCACAACAGTGCGTAAACTAGACCACTCTTAAATTATATACTGAGTGCATATCAATTCTGTTGAGTTACATAAGCCTTAATTTCATACAGTGACACTGTAATCCCCATCATAAACATGTTTGTTACTGTAGCTACAATGGAGAAAACACAGCATGTGAATAGTACTATATTCAAGCTTATGAGTAACTATATCACTGTTTTGACTTGTTTTTAATTATCTCCTTGCATTTTCATCTTGGAAATTAATGCCATGTGCACTGCAACATAACTCCAATGTTTCACCTTTGTAATGATCCTGTTTGCTAAAGCACTGGTGTAGCTGTGATGCCAGCGATTCAAGAGATTGGGACTCTGTGCTCTCTTCATTTAAAATCCTGTAAATTAAAATTATACTGTGTCACCAATTCAAGGTTAACCACAGTTCCATATGCAGTCACTTCACAGAAGATGAAACAATCTCTAAACATGGCAAACATTTCGCTTTTTCCCAGAAACGATGCACCTTAGAACTCATTAGTCTTTCTGGAATTAACAAATTCGGAGGTCGTTATCAACATACAAAATTCATGTGGTCGACAGATACTTAGAACTGCTTAGTGGTCTATAAAATGGACACTAAATACAATATTCCTGTGCCACAAGTACTTGCCAATGTGTGAAATAAATAAACAAACAAATACACCACGCGATATTTTAGCTTATCAAACACAACATAAGGTCAATACTGAAATTACCCCAGCAACGACGTTAGGTCTTTCACCGACAAACTCATGGCACAATCGCTGTAGTCTAAACAAAAGTAACTTCAAGATAATACCAATTTAAGTATTTTCTACTTAGGGTTTGTACATATCACAGCACATTTCGTAGGTCACTTTCCATTACGATTCACATACGTCTCAACTTTTGAGCAGCAGAATTCAACAACTGAAATGCGCTGCTTTAACCGCTACAGATTACCACAGAACATCTACGTTTTACACCGGATCAGAGGTTAGAGCATACCACCAGGTGGTAACTCTGATCCATGGTAACTTGCGTCATTTCGAAATGCCGATACGGTTTGAGTGACGTGGTTCAAAGTAACACAACCCCATCTTTTCTTTGATGATACGCAGCGTTGAGTGGTACTGAGGACTAGATGATGTGTGGTTGCGACCGATAAATGCTGTAATTATGTCGCATGACATCGGTAACGCACACACCTACCAGACCATACCACTGCACCCATCCCTCAAAACCACCAAGTAAAAGTACTAATAATTCCAGAAAACTTAGATATGAAGAGTCTTTACGCTTACAGGACCGTGTAAACAGATTCGTTGGTAGCGAGGTTTTCCGCTGGAACATATTGTTTTGATCATCAGATGACCAGTGACGAGAAACCCGCAATGCTCCTCCGTAACATAACCATGTACCAAAACATACGGTGACCTAACTCAGACCGCATTATGAAGCCTCATGACTGTGCGCACCTCAGATCTAGTATCAGACAATATTAAGGACAACTGAAATGTGGTTATGCAATAGAATATGTGTTGTGTTCGGTGCACTGTCCTCTTGATTTTGCACTATGTGAATTTGTCCATTGTTAGTGATGCTCAGTGTTTATATTAGTAGTGTTTGACGTGTGTCATCTTTCAGTGTGGCAGCTTCTTGTACTGCTGTGTATCTGTTATGTTACTCGTTTTGGAGTAGGTCTTGTGTTGGGTTTTTGGTGTGGTAGCTCTGGAGTGTGGCTGTCATATGGGTGGATGACTTCAATAAAAAAAGAAATCCCATTAACTCAAGCTGTTATTACACCACGGTCAAAAAAGATCAATGCAGGGGCCTTATACTGGTGCTTACAAAAACTGTTGGTCTGGGCTTCTAAAATATTGTAGTGTAAAAATTTAAGTCTTTCATTTCATTAAATGTAGTTTGGTTATTTTATATTATATTTACTTGACTTTTACTCATAAAAATGCCTTTTCACATTCATATACGTATATTACCGTCTAAAACACGATATATGTATATCAACACAGTGATGTAATTGATATTCCATCACTGTGTTGATGTACATATGTCGTGTTTTAGTCGGTAATATACATATATTTACTACTACACAATGGGATGGCCCTGTCAAACTTTTTACATTCATTGCATTTATTTTGTAGTGCCTACTGGGTGACAGTTAACTCCCACTACTCCCCAACTGAGTAGGTAGTAAATAGTGTGAGATTGTGGGGGTCCTACTATTGTTGTTTCGGTCTTCACGATCTCAAATTTCACTGCCACCAGTCAGAATTTGGATTATACACAGGTTTTTGACAAACCGTTTCTGTATACACTATTCTTGTCCAGGTATCATATTAAAATAATTCCTGTAATTTAACTACTCAATTAGCTATCATGAATTTTTCACAAGCATAAACAATTGTAACCATTAAAACTTCTTATCCATATAGTGCATCTAATTCTCATTGAAGTTTACCAGTATTCTCATAAGTTAATCACTTACTCAAGGAAATGCTTGGGATTTGATTGTATCTGGATTTTCATTACAGCTTACATCCCAGTTAGACATAGACAGACATGGGTTACATTTTAACAAACTAAAATATATAAATGTATATTCCGTAAAATATCTACATGATTACATACAGGAATAAACTAAGACCTACACAACTGAAATCTCTCTTTACCATATTTAACCTAGTAACATAAAGGCAAATAATTTACGTTAATTCAATTTCTTCGTATAACACAAATTTGGAACAGCAAAATAAGTTAACAAACACTTCTAAATTGTTTTCTTTGTTCTCTGAGTTGTGGACCTATTACACACCACTCACCTGGTAAGAAGTCTGGGGCATAAGGCTCATCTTGAGTCCTAGTCCAGAGCACCGTGTTTTACATCTCTTCTCGTTGAACCTTTGATCACAAAAGATACTCCTGTTGGACTTACAGGTCAGTATACTAGTTCATGAAATCCATAACTCAGTGCTATTAAAGGTTAAAGACTTCACTTAGCAGCAGCATATGCAGACACAAAAGGAACGTGCTGTTACTGAGGAATTTGCATATACAGTCTTCCTGTTGTTAATGCATGCAACTTTCTCAACCAAATTTATATCTTAACTGCAAATTTAAAATTTCTACTAAGTCAATGTACGAAACACAAGTTACATGTGTAAAATTATCAAATTTCATTTCAAGTTCCAAATTTTTAAACACTAAACAAATGTTAATCTGTCTCTTTCCTCCTATGCATTTTTATGCATTACATCTTTAAACACTAACCAAATGTTAATCTGTCTCTTTCCTTCTAGCATTTCTATGCATTACAGTTTCATGGCTTTAGAAGTAATAACATTATATCACTTATGTCAATTTTGAGAGGGGCCTGGAATGTAACTCAATGACTTCCCACTGACTTGCATTATAGAATTAGGTTCATTTTATATCAATTTGTTTTGTGACAGTCCTGCAGGAATAGAACTCCATCATAAACTGAGGACTACCTACACACTACCTGTTAGTCTTAAGGCAGCTTTTTCAGTAATGTCCCTTTCCTATAACCATGCTCTTCTGACTGCTATGTTGTCAGTATGCAGATGTTGGCTTAATCTATTGGGCATTGTTTTCTCCAGTATCTTAGAAAAAACAGTTATTACTGAAAAAGGGTTCTAATTTGTCATACCAGTTTTGTCTCCTTTCTTGTAAAGTGGTTTTACTATTGCAATTTTAATTTGATCAGGAAAACTACCTATATGTAGGGAGTGATTATAAATGTAACTTAATGGGTGATTAATGGGAGATGCAAGAATTTTAAGATTTCACTTGTTATTTCATCGTAATCTGATAATTTGTTTGGCTTTAGGGATGGCATTATACTTTTTATATCAGCTTCAGTGATGGGAATTATTCTCATGCTGGAGAAGTTTCCAGGAAATGAATCTTTTAGAACTGAGATACCACCTCCTTCATCTGTTTGTTGAATGTATTATTTTTCAGTAATTGTTATAAAGAAAATATTGAAGGCATGGGCCATATTTCTTGGATCCTTGAATTTTTCATCATTCGCAATTAAGGTTGGAACCAATTCCACTGAATGTACTTTTCGTGTGTCTTCCTTTATAGTGTTCCATGTTGTTTTTATTTTGTCCTTAGGTTTTGCTTAAGTCTACTGTAATGTTGCTTTTTAGCTTCTTTTAAAACTCTTCTTAGGATCTTAGCTGTTCTTAGTGAAGGCATACATACTTCTGTTGTGTTTGCAAGATATTTTTATTCCTTGTGTACTCCAATCGTTGTTTTTCACACTTTCATATTTAACTGGAAAACTGACTTGCAATTTGCTTAAGAAAATGCACAGAAATGAGTTACATAAATGGTTAGGATCTGTATCTTTGTAAACAAATTACCATTTTTCTTTGTTTTAGTACAGCCTGGAAGTTCATATTATTTCATTGTTTATTAATCTTGTTCTCTGCTTCAAAAGGAATTTGTTTGTTGTTGCATATATATATTAATGTTGAGAATTTGAGTATCATGGTCTGATAGGCCATTTATTATTGGAAATATGGAAGATAAATTTTAGCTACTGTTATCCATAAATATATTATCAATGGCAGTACTTGAGTTATTTTGAATTTTTGTTGCGAAATTTACTATGTGTAACAGATTATATGTTGTTAATATAGAGGATAGTTCTTTTTTCAGTTGGTTTCAATGAGGTAATCTGGGAATATGTTTCCAAAAAGTAAAAATTCAGCTTTAGATTTATACAGATGTTTCAAGGCGTCATTTTCATTTTCTATACACTGATTCAGATCAGTTTAATATAATTAATTAAGATGATTTAGTCTCTAGTTCAATGGCACAAATTTCCAAATCCTTATCTTTACACTGACATGAAATACTAATTTTGCTGCAACACAGGTCTTCGGGAATACACACCCCCCTTCTGTAGATTTTGATGGCATAAACTTGATTCCAATACTTATCATGGTAATGTGGGGCTTAGCAGGCCCTGTTCCCACATATAATGATCACTCAAACATAGTACACAGAGACTAATGTTATGTATTTCTAAATACGTGATTGGACAATTAACTTTGCGAACCTGCCACCGTGTGCTTGCCATGGCAGCACTGACAGAAGTCTTGGTATGGTTTTATGACATTGACATATCAGCATTTCACAGCTGTGTTATCTATGGCAGTCTCTTTCTGAGTGGCATCTACTACTGTCTGCGTGTGTTTTGGTGTGCCGCCGTGAGAATGTCGGAGCTTGAATTAGAGCAGCGAACGAACATTAAATTTCTTGTTAAACTTGGAAAGAGTGGAAACGAAATCAGAGGGATGTTAGTGCAAGTTTACGGGGGTAAATGCTATGAAGAAAACAGCAGTTTACAAGTGGGTGAAACGTTGTTCTGAGGGAAGAGAAAATATCACTGACGAAGAGAGATCAGGACGGCCAGCAACAAGCAGAACCGAAGAAAACATTTAAAAATTCGTCAAGTGGTGCGTGAAAATCTTCGGCTGACTGTCAGGTGCATTGCAGAGCAAGTGAACATCGAAAGAGAAACAGGAAAATCATAACTGAAGATTTTGACGTGAGGAAGGTGTGTGCAAAACTGGTCCCAAAGGAGCTCACCGAAGAACAAAAGCAAAGGGGAGTCACAATTTGCCAAGACCTTTTGGAGAGGCAAGATGACATTTTGGGCCGTGTCATCACAGGTGATGAAACGTGGGTCTACCAATACGACCCTTAAACGAAGCAGCAAAGTGCACAATGGAAGACTGCCAATTCCGCACGACCAAAATAATTCTGTCGGTCTGAATCGAGTCAAAAGAATGTTGCTGACTCATATATATATATATTAGAGGGATTGTTATTATGAATTTGTACGAAATGGACAAACAGTCAACCAAGTTTACTATTTGGAAGTACTGGAAAGGCTGCGTGAAAAAGTTAGACGGAAACAACCCGAACTTTTTGCCAACAACTCATGGATCTTGCATCACGACAATGCACCCGCTCACACGGCACTGTGAGGGAGTTTTTAGCTACTAAACAAATAACTGTGTTGGAACACCCTGCCTATTCACCGGATCTAGCCCCCAATGAATATTTTCTGTTCCCGAAGGTAAAGGAAATATTGAAAGGAAGGCATTTTGATGACATCGGGAGTAATACAACGGCAGCTCTGAAGGGCATTCCACAAAACCAGTTCCAAAATTGTTTTGAAGGGTGGACTAGGCGCTGGCATCGGTGTATAGCTTCCCAAGAAGAGTACTTTGAAGGCGACCACGGTGGTATTCAGCAATGAGGAATGTGGCACTTTTACTGCGATGAGTTCGCGAACTTTATTGTCTGACCACGTAATTTATTAATCCATCAGTTTTTGCTTCTTAGTCCTCTAATATTCTGATGGAAGATTTGTAGTGAATTAGAATTATCTACAGTTCTATCTTGATGTCTAAACTCTAGGTCATTACAATCAGTACATCAAGAGCATCTTTGTGCTATTGCTTTTAAGCTAAAAAAGAGGCTCCTGCATTGGTGAGAACCAGAAAACTGCTAATATTTGAAACATTGTTATTACCTAGAATTTTAGCAATAAGAAATGTAAGCTTCCTCCTGCCTTGTGAATTTAGATGCAGGTCATGGGTTGTGAATTCTTACGTCAGAAATGATGTGGTGTCAATAATGTGAGTGTGGGACTTGCTGTGCCCCAACAGAGACCAATCAGAGCTATTTCCATACTCTCCCACTACAGTAATGCGGCTGGAGCATGCTACTGACCACTCACCCCCTTCTAATGCCACGGTCATGGAAGAGTAGAGCTATACATCTACCCACCATCTGGACCACACCAGGCCTGTGAAGGGATCACTTTACCTTTTACCTACTATAGTAATTTGATCTCCCTTGTGGTCATTACCAAGCTTCCCCAGGTCCTCACTGACATTGGCAAGAGGTGCATTGAATTTAAAAATACTTGTGATTTCATATTCAGTGCCCAGGTGTTCTTGGAGCATGGGTCCAGTTTCACCTCCCATGCCTCCTTGCAAATAATAAAATCTTCCTTTTCTGAGTTTTTTCTTTCCTGCAAGTGGTTTTACTTTGTTTTCCAAATGCTTCAAGAAAGTGTGTTTTGCTGATCCATGTCTGGTACACTTATCTGTTGCTCAGCTGAACATAAGTACCCCATCTACAGAAAACGTATGTGACCTGGACTTAGAATTTTTCAGCGTAGTCCAGTGACTTTAACAGTCCTGACCCATAACTTGACTGCTGTTATTTCCAACTTTCAAAAAATGTATTTCTTCCCTTGCCGCCTTAATTTCTTGTTCCAGGTACCTCATTCTTTTAAAAATCAATACATATAATTTGCATAATTCTGCTGCCTGCAAATTTAAATTGCGAGTTAAAAGATATATTAATTACAATTTGCAAAAGACTATATGAGCCACCGTGGTTAGTGCATGTAAGTTCATTAATCACCTCCATGTTACTAGGAAATGAAATAGTTGGCTGGAAATCTTCAATGAATTAGTCCAGCTGTAGATAAGGAGAAAGAGCTGGACAAATGGACATACTGATAGATAGATAGACATAAAGGTAGATTACAAATAAACATACATGTTGTCTATGGTATACTGTTTTTATCAATAATTGCAAAATATTTCAATGAGGTGAAACTTTTGTGGTTAGAATGATAAATGCGACACACATACAAGCAATACAGACATACAAATAAAAATAGGAGTGTAGGCTTCAGTTTTCTAAAGAGAATTCATTGTTCCTATTGTTTTTATAAAGGCTTTTGAGAGGTGAGTCTTAAATGCTCCCCTGGTCATCAGGAAGCAACATGCAGTTGCTCATTAACTTATCTGCTTCATTTCCTTGTATAAGTATTATTTAACCCCCCCCCCCCTCCTTAAGACATAGTTAAAGAAGCAAGAATAACCAAGATAATCTAACTCTCCCCCTTTTTTTTTCTGACAAGCTATTTGATGTCTGCTTCACTCCTGATGTTTGGGACCGCCAAGCCCTAAGGAGGGAGCAGATGGCTAATGATGATGATGGGCTGCTGCTGCTGCATGAGATAGATGCTGGACAATGTCCCGAGAGGAGTGGCATCAGTGACAGTGACCCCCCTTACAAGAGCTATTCGGCCCAGTGAAAATCCCTTTCAGTGAGAGGCAGCATGCTGGAACGTCATTGCCAGTCAACCAATGGAAAGAAGAAACTGCTCAGATAGTCATCTTTCACAGTAAGTTGAGGAAAGTAGTGGCACAGATGAACTGGGTACTCTTCAGAGTGCATCTTGGGGTTAACAAGTCCACTGACAGTCAGGCAGTGTTACTACTGGCTGCACTTGAGGGATGATATGGACAGGTGGTGTCATCAGTGTGACACTTGTGCAACCAGCTGAGGGCCCAGAACCACAAATCAGGGCACTGGAGCATCCTTCGAGAAAATCTCCATCGACATCGCTGGACCCTTCCCACAGAGTGACAGGGGAAACAGATACCTCCTGGTCACCATGGACTTCACCAAGCGGCCAGAAATTTAGATGTCCCCAACCATGATGCATCGAGAGTGGCAGGCACCCTGGTGACCAACTTCTGCAGCCCGGGATGACAAGGGATCTGCAGTGACAAAGGCCAAAACTTTGAATCCAAGCCGATGTAGGTCCTGGTGTGACTGGGGTCAGCAAAACTAGGACACCTTTACATCCACAGGTGGATAGTAAAGTGAAATACTACACGAACACGATCGAGGAGCACCTCAGGAACATGGTCTCTAGGCACCGTGACTGGGAGGACAGGCTACACAAATTCCAGGTGGCCTACTGAGTTTCAACCTATGAGACCACTAGCATGACACCTGCCAACATGTGTTCGGGTGGGCACTTTGCCTGCCCTGCGACCTGCAGACATGCTGGGAAGGCCTGTACATCATCACCTGGATTAACGTGGTCTACAGGATTCAGTGGCATCCCAGGGCAAAGATAATGGGACCTTGAGGAGGAAGTAGTGTAGAGGGCTGCAACAGCACCTGGTAACATGGTGACCCATGACGACTCTGAAGTAAGACGACCAGGTATGCCTCTATGCTACACCCTTCCTGAACGAAAAATAGACTGACAATTCCACAATGTTCTAGAATGGACTGGCTAGAGAAGAGTAAAGTGGCATACAAGGCAAGTGGCTATTCTGAGTTAGCTGTGCCAAAGAAACTGCGTGCATGAGGCATATTATGTAACACAATATGTTACAGGTATAACAAGCGTATATATGATACAACTAATACTAGAAGCACAAAATTCATTAAAGGTACCAACAAATTCACTTGGATTGATGAATCTAATTTTACTGCATAGTAATCACAAACAGGTTTTGGCCACTCATGGGGCCTTCTTTAGGGTGGTGAGAACAAGAATAAAATACAATGTGTCAAAATCACTTCAAAGTTAAAAATCATATAATTTTTGGTATTAAAAGGACCAACAAATGCACTTTATTTATGAATCTAATTTTATTACATACTAATCGCTGACATGTTTCAGCCACTCATATGGCCATCTTCAGTGTTGTGAGAACAAGAACTCAAATACAAGTATAGTGTGTCAAAATCACTCCATAGTTAAACACTGTATGGAAAAGGACGGTGATGGTTTCATCTGCTAGAGCGACATTTTCAGGAGTATCCAGATTTGCATCAGGCATATTCTGAATTTATGGAAGAATATGAAGATCTTGGCCATATCAACAAGATAAATGAAGATGGAAGCACCATAGAGGAACTTTATTACCTTCCACATCAAGCAGTTTTCAAAAGTTCCAGCAGTACAACCACACTCATTTTGTTTTTGAAAGTGCATGTTGTTCGAGTAACGGAATCTCTTTGAATGATACACTCCTGGTAGGACCTATAATACAAGAAGATATGTATTCCATCCTCTTATGACTCAGAACACACCAAACTGCACTCATTACAGATACAGCTAAGATGTACTGCCAGGTGAACATCAATCAGGGTGATGGAAATTTGCAACAGATTCTGTGGAGAAGGTATACTGATGACATATGAGCTGGCAAACAGCAGTGAGTGGTATTGCATAAGCACCTTATCTAGCAACCTGTTGTTTAAGCAGCTTGCATAAGATACTAACACCAGAAGCATTAATGAACAATTTTTATGTCGATGATGCTCTTTGTGGACCTAACACCACAAAAGTTGAGTAAAAATTACAGCAAGAGTGCATCACTATCTTAGGGCTAGGATTTCCCCTGTGCAAGTTTTGTGCTGGCCAACCCCACATATTAGAAGCAGTCCCTCCTGATTGCAGAGAGATGCAAGTACCCACTGGGCTGGACCGTAATGAAGGTGTCAAAACCTGGATTTTCTATGGCTTCAGATCTGTTCCTGACTAGCAAAGGAACCTATCTTCAAAAACTGCAAAAGCCTAGAAATACTCCTGTTAGTAAACACATTATTTCTTCGCTCATTGCTGCTATGTATGATCCATCAGGCTTAGTAAGTCCAACTGCTGTTGTATAGAAGATTTTCCTTCAGAATCTGTGGCTTCACAAGCTTGAATGGGATGATCAACTTCCACCAGAACTTTTTGAAACAAGGGATAGACATAGGAGCCTCTATCACATATGAACGAGATAAATGTTGATAGACTGGTCTTGACAACAGGACAGTCAACAGAAATCCAGTAGCATGGATTTTGTGACTCTAGTGACATACCTTATGAAGCATGTTTGTATTTGCGCTCAATCAATCAGCAAGGGGAAGTCACTACTAAATTGCTTTACTCCAAATCAGGAGTTGCACCAGTCAAGAAAATTACACTGCCAAGGTTAGAATTAATTGAAGCTTTACTCTTAGCACAACTAATACAGAAAACTGTACCTACACTGAATTTGAAGATTTCACGATCATGCTTTCGTGGTTAGCATCATCAGCTAGTAAGCGGAAAATATTTGTTGCCAACAAAGTCTCCCAAATACAAGAAATGACAATGGGATGTAAGTGGAGGCACATTGAATCCACAAATAATCCAGTAGATCTCACATAATTAGCACAAGCCTGGAGACCTTGAAGAACTGCAGGTTATGGTAACAAGGTCCTGAATGGCTGAATCAGTATCAAAGACAGTGGCCTACCACTCAGTTAGTAGAGTATCCAGAACCACTGCCAGAATGTGAGGTTACAACAGTTAGTTATTATTCAGTGTTTCCCAGAAGAGTTCAACAGATTTTCAACATCATCAAGATTGCAAAGTGCAATTATCTTACCAGCAAAAAATTAAGAGATGCTCTGCACATCTGCATTCAGATATCACAACAGGAGGTCTATGCTTAAGAAATTAATGACCTCTGCAAGAAGAGTCAGGTTTCTTTGAACAGCCAATTGCAACTTCTTCACCTGTTTCTTGACAAGCAAGATTATCTTGGAGTTGGTGAAAGATTACAGAATGCACATCTTCCACAAGATTCCAGACATAAACTAATATTGCCTCCTACACATCATCTTATAGAACTAATAATGGATGAACATTTGAGGCTTCTGCATGCAGGTCCACAATTATTGAGTGCCTCCTTGAGATGGCAGTATTGGATACCAAGAATTATGTAAGTCAATCATCCATTGTTGCATCGTTGTTTGCCACATTTCAAATTAATAGCATTACAGCAGTTGATGGGTAAGTTACCTTTGGCACAAGTGACAGTGACATGCCCATTTTTAAATACTGGGATAGATTATGTGGGTTCATTTGAGATAAGAAGTGGCAATATGAGCAGAACTACAACCAAATGTAGCACTGTTTATCTGCCTAGTAACTAAGGTTATAAACTTAGAATTTGGTGTCTGATCTTAGAACTGAAGCATTTATTGCACCACTGAAATGCTTCATAGCTAGAAAGGGTTTAAAAGATTACCTATACACCAACAATGGCAATAATAACTTTGTAGAAACAAATAGTGAGTTGAAGGCATTCTTCAAGTCTGAAGAGTTTGGAAGCCATGTGCATGACTATTGGGGGGGGGGGGGGGGGGGGGGGATACGGGTTTTTTTTTTCTCCAATTCGCCCCTCATTGGTGAGGTGCTGGAAAGGAGAGGCCCCGGAGGAGAAA
>Ga0123357_10006162_pt1 | contig 14543 bp, 13 predicted proteins | sample TergutEmb28metaG_FD_89873 | JGI IMG/M metagenome (GOLD analysis project Ga0123357, IMG submission 89873) | Embiratermes neotenicus P4 segment gut microbial communities from Petit-Saut dam, French Guiana - Emb289 P4 | ecosystem: Host-associated > Arthropoda: Insects > Digestive system > Gut ...
AACAATAATTAACTATAAAAAACGTGTAAATTGACAAATAGATATTAATTTTGTGCCGTAAAAATTACATGGTTAGTTGCTTATAGAAGCAACTAACAAGCAGGCAAACAAAATCTGACAAACAGAGAGCAAAACAAATATAATAAATTAACTTTCTAAATTTGTTTATTTGAAGAATATATCTTACCTTTGCGTCCCGATTTAAGGAAAAAAAATAAATAAATAAAAATAAAGTCATGAAACGGACATTTCAACCTTCCAACCGGAAAAGAGTAAACAAACATGGATTCCGTAACCGGATGGAAACAGCCAACGGACGTAGAGTATTAGCTTCCCGCAGAGCGAAGGGGCGGAAAAAACTGACTGTATCCGACGAATTTAACGGATAACATCGGAAAACAGAATATAAAAGGGGATAAATCATAAGTTTATTCCCTTTTTACGTTGTATCAATTCTTTTTACTACTTTTGTGCATTGGCAAACGATACGCTGAATATAAAATTAATGAGGATATAAAGTATGGAGATACGCTCAATTTTAAAAAACAGTTACATCAAGAATCTGTTGGGATTGATTATTGCTTCAATCCTGTTTGTAGTTGTTATTTTATTCTGGTTGAGTTATTACACTCAACACGGGAAATCAGTGGCAGTCCCGGAAGTAAAAGGATTATCGGTTGAAAAGGCTGCGCCGTTTTTTACCGGTAAAAATTTACGTTATTTAGTCGTTGATTCGGTATTCATTAAAAATGCAGTTCCGGGAAGTATTGCCGAAACCACTCCGCCGGTAGGTTCAATGGTAAAGGAAGGACGAACAATTTATTTGAAAATAATTTCCTGCATGCCTCCATTAATTACTCTTCCCGATGTGAAAGATTCCTCTCAGCGACAAGCCTTGTCTATACTTCGTTCATTGGGGTTCGAATCGGTTGAGATAAAAATGGTGCCGGGCGTTTACATTGATTTAGTCATGGGATTGGAAAGTAAAGGAGTCGCAATAGACGCCGGTCAGCGCGTTTCTGCCGATACGCCTTTATCGCTGTTAGTAAGTTCCGGATCGGCTGATATTGTGCCTTTGGAAGATCAGGGTGATTCTACTGAAGTAACTTCGGACGATTCTTGGTTCTGAAACCATGGAAAATTGGATTGAAGACATTGGCAATTTACCGGAGGAAACCGAATTTAACGAGGATTCGGAAGATGAATTTTATGAACATTTCCGTTTTATAGCCGATAAGGGTCAAAGTCTTTTGCGCGTTGATAAGTTCTTGGTCGACAGGATAGAAAGCGCTTCAAGAAACAGGATTCAGTTAGCTGCCGATGCGGGATTTATTCGGGCGAATAATAATCCCGTAAAATCTAATTACAAAGTTAAGCCCTGCGACGTGATTACGGTTGTGATGGATCGTCCGCGTCGGGAGCTGGAAATAATACCGGAAAATATTCCCCTGCAAATCGTTTACGACGACGACGACGTGATGGTCATCGACAAACCGCCCGGATTAGTTGTTCACCCCGGACATGGAAATTATACGGGAACATTGGTAAATGCAATTGCATGGCGGTTGAAAGATCAGTCTGATTTTGAGTCCAAAGACCCTCGCCTCGGTTTAGTGCACAGGATTGATAAAGATACTTCCGGTCTGTTGGTAGTGGCGAAAAATCCCGATGCGAAAACCAACTTGGGAATGCAGTTTTTCAATAAGACTACCAAACGAAAATATATAGCTTTGGCGTGGGGAAACGTTAAAAACGACGAAGGACGAATCGAAGGAAACATTGGCAGAGACCCGAAAGACAAGATGCGGATGATTGTGTTTCCGGATGGAGAAAACGGAAAAACGGCAGTTACGCATTATCGCGTGTTGGAGCGGCTTGGTTATGTCACCCTGCTCGAATGCCGGTTGGAAACGGGTCGGACGCATCAAATACGCGTTCATGCAAAATACATTGGGCATACCTTGTTTAATGATGAACGCTATGGAGGAAATGAAATATTGAAGGGAAATAATAGCGCTAAATACAAGCAGTTTGTAAAGAATTGTTTTGAGATTTGTCCGCGTCAGGCGTTGCATGCTCAAACGCTCGGTTTCGTTCATCCGAAAACCGGAAAAGAAATGTTTTTTGAAAGCCCCGTCCCCGAAGATATGAATCAATTGATAGAAAAATGGAGGAATTATGTGATATGAAAAAAAAGATTGCTATAGTTGCCGGAGGCTATTCCTCCGAATTTGGCGTTTCGCTCAAAAGCGCTCAAGGCATACGGTCGTTTATCGTTCCGGAACGTTACGAAGCGCATATTGTTTTGATAACCAAAGACAAATGGATTATCCAGCGGGATGAAGGAACAGAAATTCCAATTGATAAAAATGATTTCAGTTTTACGCAATCGGGACAGAAATTTTATTTTGATTTTGCTTATATCACTATTCACGGTACTCCCGGTGAAAACGGACTTTTGCAGGGATATTTCGATATGATTGGAATCCCTTACTCTTCCTGCGGAGTCTTAGCTTCTGCATTGACTTTTAACAAATATTTCTGTAATCAGTTCTTAAGGAACTTCGGAGTAAGAACTGCGCGATTTGTTTTTTTACGTAAGAATGACCAATGGGACTCCGTTGCCGTCCAATCAGAATTAGGACTGCCGGTTTTTGTTAAACCGAACGACAGTGGCTCCAGTTTCGGCGTGACGAAAGTAACTTCAGCCGATCAGTTGCAAACGGCAATAGCCGCTGCGTTTAAAGAAGGAACAGATGCGCTCGTCGAAAGTTTTTTACCCGGAACGGAAGTAACCTGCGGATGTTATAAAATCAAAGATGCGGCAACGGTTTTACCGGTAACGGAAGTTGTCAGTAAAAACGAATTTTTCGATTTTGATGCAAAATATAATCCCAACAGTGTCGAAGAAATTACGCCGGCTCGCATCTCCACTCAATTAACAGAAGCCATTCAAGCGTTGACTTCCAATATTTATGATTGGATTGGAGCAAAAGGAATTATTCGCATTGATTATATTATTTCTCCGGAGGGCGAAATATACATGCTGGAAGTAAATGCAACGCCCGGAATGACTGTTACAAGTTTTATTCCGCAACAAATCAGAGCGGCAGGTTTGGACATCCGCGATGTTTTTACAAAAATTATTGAAAATGAATTGAATGATAAGTAATCTGATGGAAAAAATTTCGGAATTTGACGATATTCGCCCCTATTGTGATGATGAAATAGCGCCTGTCATAAACCGGCTGTTGAAAAATTCACAATTTCGGGAAGGTATGGACTATTTGTTTCAAGAGAAAAATTGGGAACAAATCGAAAAATTTATGCGGACATTGACCACCCAATACGGTTTTCAGCGTTTGTTTAGCGATATTGCAAACGAATTGCTTACCCGATCGGCAAATGGCGTTACGAAGAGCGGTTTGGAAAGTATATCCAAAACCGGCGCTTATACCTATATTTCCAATCACCGAGATATTGTCTGGGATGCCACGCTTTTAGGTACACGGCTATTAGGTATTGATTATGAAACGGTTGAAAATGCAATAGGAGATAATTTATTATTGACCGAATGGATCAAAGATTTGGCGCGTCTGAATAAATGTTTTATTGTAAAACGTAGCGTATCAGGCAGGCAAATATATGAGGCTTCGGTGCATCTTTCCAAATATATCCACTTCACTATCAAGGAAAAAAATCAATCGATCTGGATTGCTCAACGTGAAGGCAGGGCGAAGGATTCAAACGACCGTACACAAGAAAGCGTTTTGAAAATGCTGGCGATGGGCGGGGATAAAAATTTCCTGAATAGCTTATTGGAACTGAACCTGACGCCCCTGACTTTTTCGTATGAATACGATCCTTGCGATTATCTGAAAGCCAAAGAATTTCAACAGCGGCGCGACAATCCCGATTTTAAAAAGGCGAGGGAAGACGACTTGCTTAGCATGAAAACCGGTTTGCTCGGATACAAAGGGAAGATTCATTTGCAAATCGGACGTCCTGTTAATCCCGATTTGCTGAAATTAGACGATTCGTTGAACAAAAATGAATTGGTGGTTCTTGCAGCATCAATCATTGATAAGGAGATTTTTCGGAATTACAAGTTTTTTCCGATAAACTATATTGCATACGACCGGCTTTGGGGAAAGGATTTTTTCCGTGAAAAATATACAGATGATGATGTAAAAAATGTCGAACGGTATTTTCAACAGCAAATGGATAAAATTGATTTGCCTACGGGTAAGGATGTTACATTTCTTATGGGAAAAATAGAGGAAATGTATGCGTATCCGGTGAGAAATAATTGTGAATTAGTGGTTAATGGTTAGTGGTTAGTGGTTATGAGGAATAAGGAGGGGATTGGATTTTTATTTTTTATTCTTGGGGCAAGTTTTCTTTTTTCTTGCAGGGATAAAATGGTGGATTACGGTTTAGATACCTATTATCTTGAAATCGTAACAGCTCAAAATGAAAACGAATTTTTAACGGATAAAGGGCAAGCGCTTGTTGCAACGCCCAATGAAAATCAGAAAACTTACGCTTCCGGCGAACGAGTTTTGTTAAATTATACGTTGCTTGATACTGTTGCTTCGGAAAATAATTATACCGTGCGGATAAACGGTTCGGCTAAGGTGCCGCTGGGAAAATTAGCATTTTCAAATGATTCCGTTATCCGGTCGTCTTCAAGAGAACCGATTTTGCTGGAAAGCGTTTGGATTGGAAGCCATTATCTGAATATGCAATTTTATCTTAACTACAAATCACAAACGCACGCAATTGGTTTGTTAGCCGATTCCGCAAGTTTGAAAAGCGATACGCTCCGGATGTATTTTATCCACAATACGAACAACGATCCGCCCGGTTATCCGGCTCATGCCTATCTTTCGTTTGATTTGAAAGATGTGTCGGGCGATTGGGGAAAACCTGTGTCGGTACAAATTAACACAAGTAATTACGGAAATAAAACTTACACATTTGAGAATTATTGAAAGCTATCCGCCGTCATTTTTTTGATAATGCTGTACGCTTCAACAATACCTAATTCGCCTGCTTTGCTCAGATCGGTAATTCCATTGGCGATGTCTCCTAACGACAGGCGCGTCAGTCCGCGATTGTAATAGGCTTCCGCAAATTCAGGATTCCGGCTTATGGCTTCGTTATAATCGGTTAAAGCCGCACGAAAGTCTTTCTGATAGCAACGGATACCGGCACGGTTATAGTAGGCATATACAAAATCGGGATTCAATTGAATCACTTTATCATAATCTTGAATGATCTGATCATAATCCAATAATTGCTGATTTTCTTTCTTTGCAGTAGAATTATTTAAATCTATTTTCGGCTGGGTATATGGATTAGTTGCGGGCTGCAAGGAATTATTCGCTTTTGATTGGGTATTCATATTTAGATTTTGTATTTCGCTACGCGAAGCATTTCCTTCTGAATTTGCAATTTGCAAAAGTTTGGAACGAACGACAGCCCTGTCAAAATAAGCTAAAACAAAATCCGGGCGCAGATCAATCGCCTGTGTAAAATTGTTTGCCGCTTCCGTTAAATCTTGCAACACCATAAAATCCAACGCTCTGCCGAAATAAGCGTCGGCATTGCTTGAATTTCTGTCGATAGCTAACGAATAGTCGTCTATGGAATGAAAATGAAACTGCGCCTGCTGATCGGATAAAGCGGCTTCTTTATTGACGACTTTCAACTGCATCTTCAGAATCATCCGGGCATTATAATCCGAAATTGTTTTATCAAAACGCGTAATCGCTTTATCAATATCTTCGGGTTTTTCATAATAGGAAACTACAAATTCCGGAGCTAAATCGACTTTGACTTGCCGGTCTTGAACCCTTCCGCGAATTTCATTTTTGTACGATGATTTCACTTCTTCTTCTTTATCGTACATAACTAAGCGGTTGAATTTTTCAATATTCTTATCCGAACGTTCTCTGGCGTTTTTTCCATCCGTATCCATTTCGCTTTTGATCGAATCGGAAGGATTAAAAATGCCTTTTCCCGTAATGATTTTCCCTTTTGCTTTTTCCTGTTTCAGTTTTTGTTCCAAATCATAAGCATACCAATAATCTTTATCGGCTTCTTTCGCGTCGTTCATTGCCCGTTTCACTTCAGACCGGAAATAATAACCGGGGACAAAGTAGGGGTATTCCGCCAGCACCTGATCCAAATCGGCTGTTGCATCCTTGTAATTACGTAATTCGTTATTTAAAATCGCGCGGTTATAAATCGCCATAAAATTAATGGGTTCATTGCCGATAACCACATTGAAATCTTCAATGGCTTGCCGCGTATTACCGACTTGCTCCAGAAGAAGTCCGCGATTAAATCTGCCGATTGTGTTTTGAGCATCCAGAATGAGTACCGCATCATAATCAGCCATTGCCCCGCGCAAATCGTTCAGATTATATTTTACCAACCCCCGGTTAATATAATATCCAAGTTGTTTAGGTTCCAGCCGGATGGCTTCATTATAGTCCGACAGGGCGTTTTTGTATTTCCCCTGCTGATAATAGAGTATTCCGCGCTGGGCATAAGCCGGAGCAAAATATTTATCTAATACGAGCGATTGGTTATAATTATTCAGCGCATTAACCGTATCTCCTTTTTCGGCATAAACCGATCCAAGAATATTGTAAGCCTGCGCAAATTTTGGCTGATACATTATCAACGTATCCAAAGCGATAATCGCCGAATCGTAATCTTTGTCCTGCACGTATGCAATTCCTTTATTGATAAGAATTTGCTTATCTTCCGGACGAAGCTGCAATCCTTTATTGTAATCTTCAATCGCGCCTGTAAAATTGTTTTGGTACTGGCGGGCAATTCCTCTGTATAAATAGGAATAATATAAAAAAGGATTAATTTTAATACATTGGTTCAAATCGTCTTCCCCACCCTGGTAGTCATCAAGATTCAATTTAGCCATTGCGCGATAGAGATAAGGTTCCGCTAAGTAGGGTTTGGAACGGATTACCTGATTGAAATATTGAATCGAAAGCACATAATCCTCAAAGTACAAAGCATTTCTGCCAATAGCGAGTACCTTGTCGGTATTAATTTGCGCCTGTATTGGAATAAAAGCGCCGCTAATCAGTAATAACAAACACAGTATCTTCTTCCTCTCAATCATTCAGTTACTCAGTTACTCAGTTATTCAATTATTCAGTTATTCAATTATTCAATATCCCTACCTCTTTGAAACCGCCTTCACCTTATACGAACACTCAGTCTCTCCCTTTAACATTTTGTTTAATTTGGCGCGAATCATTTGTTTTCTGATTCCCGACAAATAGTCAACAAACAGGATTCCTTCCAAGTGATCATATTCATGCTGGATGACGCGGGCTTTTAATCCTTCATAAACCTCGTCGTGGGGATGAAAATTTTCGTCAAGGTATTGAATACGGATTTTATTTTTTCTCGCCACTTTTTCGTGGATATCCGGAACAGAAAGACAGCCTTCTTCGGTAATTATTTCTTCGCCCTCCCGTTCAATGATATGAGCATTGATAAATATCTTCTTAAAATCTTTAAATGACGGGTCCTCTTTAACATAAGGCTTGAGATCGACAACTAAAATCCGGTCTTCTCTTCCTATTTGCGGAGCAGCCAATCCGACTCCATCGGCTTTGTACATCGTCTCGAACATATCGTCCAACAGGGTTTTCAAATCCGGATAATCCGGCGAAATATCCTTAGTCGCTTTCCTGAGTATCGGTTGTCCGTATAAATATATCGGCAAAATCATGCTTTATCGGTTTCTAAAAAAGATTGTAATAAAATTGTTGCACTCAATTCATCAACCAGCGCTTTGTTTTGGCGGGCTTTTTTCTTTAATCCGCCTTCAATCATTGCCCTGTGAGCTAAAACTGAAGTAAAACGCTCGTCAACCATTTGAATTTCAATGTCTGGGAATGCTCGAAGCAAGTCGTTTCTAAATTTTAATACCCGTTCTTTATTTTCGGAAGATTCATAATTCATTTGACGCGGATCGCCCACGACAAATAAATCAACTGTATTTTCAGCAATATATTGTTTCAAAAAACCAATAATTTCTTTACTTGGCAAAGTAGTTAATCCTCCTGCTATCAATCTCAACGGATCGGAAACGGCTATGCCTGTCCGTTTCTTTCCATAATCAAAAGCAACAACTCTTCCCATATTCCTGCAAAGATACTATTTTTTGAATGAGAATAATAATATTTTTAAATTTAGATATTTTTTATTTGATTTTTCACTTATATTTGTACTGTTTTTACTTAACCCTATATGATACTCGAATTTTTTATTATTCCTTGTTTATTAATGTCATTTACAGGCTGGGGAGCTTGGACTAAAATGCTCGCAGGAATTAAAACCGGCTCTTTTTCTATGACTGTTATTCTGGGACTTTCTCTTTTCAGCGTTTTGACATCTCTGTTATCATTTTTTATTCCGTTGAATCTTTATGTTGAGTTAGCTTTGCTGATTGTTTCCCTGATTCCGTTTTTCGCAAAGAAATGGCGCGCTTATATGATTCCGTTTCCTAAAGAGTTGTTGAAAACGGTCTGGTTTTGGATTTTTTGTATAATCATCATTTTAGCCGGCTCTTATTATCCTTTTCGACCGGATCATTTTCATTACTATGAGCCAACGTTAAACTGGCTGGATCGCTACGGATTAATTATCGGCGTAGCTAATATCGACTGGTCGCTCGGACAGATGTCGGTCTTTCATATAATGCAGGCGGGATTAGATCAAACGATTGACCCTTTTCAACGAATTTGCGTTTTTATTACGATTTTGTTTTTAGTATATATATTTGAAAGAAAAGCCTATCTGTTACTGCTGGTCATACCGTTTTGTTTTATGTTTATTCAAGCGCCTTCTCCGGATGTTGCAATCATTTTCTTTTCTTTAATCGTAATCAATGAATTATGTTTCAATTATCAAGCCGGCGACTGCAAAATCATATTTCTTATTTCCGTTTTTACATTTGTAATTAAACCGTTTGCTTTTTGGCTGCCCCTTTGGACTTTTGCTGCCGTTTTTTTTCTCAACAGGAAAGAATTAAAAGATTACAGGGTATATTTATTTCCGGCGCTGTTAGTTATTCTTTTTCTGGCAAAAAATGTAATTGCTTCTTCAACTTTGTTTTACCCTGTGCCATTTACGAAATTAAATACCTATTGGCTTCCTGACTTGCGGATTTTAAATATCTCCGATCAAAATGCCTCTATCTTCACTTTTGACAAATATTTCACGATAGATAAAATAAATTCAATGTCTTTTCTTCAGAAAGTTTATTCTTGGCTGTCGATAAATAAATTACAAACGCTTATTAACTGCGCGATGGTAGTTGTAATTGTTGCGTTCGGAGTTTTTTCTTTTCTGAAAAAAAAATCCTTATACCTGTCGTTATGGATTATTGTCGTAATAAAAGCGCTGATTGTTTTCAGTTTTTCAGGGCAATACCGGTTTATCATAGACGGAGTTTTTCCTTTGTTATTTATAATGTTTTATCCTGTTCTAACCGGTAAAACAAAAATTTTCACCGCCGGTCTGGCATTATCGTTTATGTTTTTAATTATTATCAGCTATCCTCCATTATTAAAGCGGACTATCCCCAAATTCAAATTAACTTACTGGATGTGTGGATTTACGAAAAAAACGCTTTTGTATCCGCAATGTTATGTTATCAAAAAATATGCGAAAGAAAATCTTGGCAATCTGAATTTTTATATTTCCGCTCATTTTTATGACTATAATACGCCGCCGCCAGCCTTTAAATACGAAAAATTGAGGCTGTATCATGATTTGGATATTTTTCCTCAAATGAAAGATTCTACAACTATTCGCAAAGGATATTATATGAAAGCGCTGACGCCCGCAGAGAAAGAAAAACTTGGGGAAATTATTGACAAATATTTTGTAGAATAATAAAACGGCGTTCTTGCAGTCTGCTTGATTATAAACGCCATAGCGCTACACGCCGTTTCTGCAATTTTTTAATTTGATTTTTTCAAAATATTCCCGTACTTTTGTGGTTCGAAGTAAAATTATCCGATGAGTACTGAATATTTTGACGAAGATATAGAAAACAACGACCTCGAGAAAGAACATTCCGACTATAAAGTTCCTGTAAATACGGACGGTACGCGGCATGTGCTTTCGGGAATGTATCAAGACTGGTTTTTGGATTATGCCTCTTATGTTATTCTGGAGCGCGCAGTTCCCCACATCAACGACGGATTGAAGCCGGTGCAGCGCCGGATTCTTCATACCATGCGGCGGCTGGAGGACGGTCGCTACAACAAGGTGGCTAATATTGTCGGAGAAACCATGAAATTTCATCCGCACGGCGACGCTTCTATCGGCGAGGCGCTTGTTCAACTGGGGCAGAAAGATCTGCTGATTGATTGCCAGGGGAATTGGGGAAATATCCTGACGGGCGACGATGCAGCCGCTCCACGATACATTGAGGCAAGGTTGTCGAAATTTGCCCTTGAAGTAGTTTTTAATCCGAAAACAACAGAATGGAAACTTTCATACGACGGACGGAATAAAGAACCCGTTACGCTTCCGGTGAAGTTCCCCCTGTTGCTGGCGCAAGGCGTTGAAGGAATCGCAGTCGGTCTTTCGTCAAAAATACTCCCGCATAATTTCAATGAACTGCTGGATGCGTCCATTGCTTATCTCAAAGGTGAATCATTCGTGTTGTATCCCGATTTTCAAACCGGCGGATACATTGATGTTTCGCGTTACAACGACGGCGAACGGGGCGGTTCGGTGAAAGTCCGCGCCAAAATAAACAAAGTCGATAATAAAACATTATCGGTGACTGAAGTCCCGTTTGGAAAAACGACTTTGACGCTTACGGAATCTATTTTGCGCGCCAATGAAAAAGGTAAAATCAAAATCAAAAATGTCGATAACCTGACTGCCGCTACGGCGGAAATCGTTATCCATCTGGCGCCCGGCGTGTCGTCCGATAAAACCATTGACGCGCTGTATGCTTTTACCGATTGTGAAATCAGTATTTCTCCCAACTGCTGCGTAATCAGAGACAATAAGCCGCATTTTCTGACGGTTTCGGATGTGTTGAGGGAAGTCGCGGACAATACGGTGCATTTACTGAAATTAGAACTGGAAATCCAACGGCAGGAACTGCTCGAAAGCCTTCATTTTGCCTCGTTAGAAAAAATATTTATCGAAGAACGTATCTACAAGGATAAAGAATTTGAAGAAGCTAAAAACATGGATTCAGCTTTGAAACATGTAGATAAACGGTTGGAACCTTTCAAAGCCGGTTTCATCCGCGAAGTCACCCGAGACGATTTGCTCCGCCTGCTCGAAATCAAAATGGGACGTATTCTTAAATTCAACAAAGATAAAGCCGACAGCCTGATTGCTTCTTACCGGAAGGAAATCAAAGAAATAGAAAAACATATCGAACACATTATTGATTTTGCCATTGACTGGTTTCGTACCTTGAAAGAGAAATACGGAAAAGAGTATTCCCGTAAAACGGAAATCCGCAATTTTGATACGATTGAAGCGGCTAAAGTGGTGGAAGCAAACGAAAAACTGTATATCAACCGTGAAGAAGGCTTCATCGGATACGGTTTGAAAAAAGACGAGTTCATCAGCAACTGTTCGGATATCGACGATGTGATAATTTTCTACAAAGACGGTAAATACAAAATTGTCAAAATCAGCGAGAAAATGTTCGTAGGGAAAAATGTGCTTTATCTCTATGTATTCAAACGCAATGATACCCGTACCATTTACAATGTGATATACAGAGAAGGCAAAAACGGAACCAATTTTATCAAACGTTTCCCTGTGACCGGAATCATGCGCGATAAAGAATACGATTTGACTACCGGAAAAGCGGGCAGCCGCATCCTGTATTTCTCGGCAAATCCTAACGGCGAAGCGGAAACGGTGAAAATCATCCTGAAGCCCAAGCCTCGCCAAAAACTGTTGTTATTCGACAAGGATTTCAGCAGCATACAAATCAAGGGGCGCAGCACGAGAGGAATAACCCTGACCAAAGCGTAAATTCATAAGATTTCCCTGAAACAAAAAGGCGGTTCGACTTTGGGCGGACGCATGGTCTGGTTCGACCCCGATGTGCTGCGAATCAACTACGACGGAAGAGGCAATTTCCTTGGCGAATTTTTTGCCGACGATTTGATTTTAGTCATTCAGGAAAACGGCGAATTTTATACAACTTCTTTTGATTCGGGCAATCACTATCAGGATGGCATTAAAATCATTGAAAAATTCGACGAAAACAAAATCTGGTCGGCAGCATTGTACGACGAAGAACAGCAAGGTTTCCCCTACCTCAAACGTTTCCCGCTTGAAGCAAGCAATAAGAAGCAAAGTTTTCTCGGCGACAATCCCGCTTCCCGTTTGATTTTGATTAGCGACACCGTGTATCCGCGATTTGAAGCGACTTTCGGAGGAAAAGACGTTTTCCGCGAACCGGCGGTTATCGACGTGGAAGAATTTATTGGAATGAAAAGCTTCAAAGCCAAAGGAAAGCGGATTACAACTTACGAGATAACAGGCATTCGGGAAATCGAGCCTGTCCGTTTCCCTGAACCGGAAGATGAAAATCCGCCTCAACAGGATATTGATATTGAGCCGGAAGAAGATGATAAACCGTTAAATGAAATAATCGATGAAATTACCGGACAACAAAGGCTGTTTTAATGACTGTGTCATTGCGGGCTTGACCCGCAATTCCCTTGCAATGACGGTACGATTTCTTTGTACCTTGACGTTAGTCTTATCTTTTTCATTGCCCGGTTTCTCACAAGACGCCCCCATCTCCCTGACCTATAAAGCCACAATGATAGGTTTCGGAACAAGCAGCGTTTACGATTCTTATTTATCGCCATTGAATTATAAAGGCGATAACGTCGGATTGTATTACGAGCAAATGAAAAGTACGGGACTACTGAATGGAAAAGTCTATGCCCAGCACCTTTTCGACGCTGATTATTCATGGACTAAAAACAATACAGGGACAGCTTCTTATTATTCCGGAATTGTCGGATATAATTATGGGCTTCACTATCGTTTCAAACCGGCGGAAAAATGGCAGCTCTTTGCCGGAGTGCAAGCCGGCGGATTATTGGGTTTTGTTTACAATACGCGAAACGACAATAACCCTGCAACAGGGAAAGTGAATCTAAATTTAAGTCTGTCGGGAATGGTTAATTACAGGTTGCAAATCCGGAAGCAGCCTGTTCTTTTCAGAGACCAAATCGGCATTCCGTTTATCGGCGCGATGTACTCGCCTCAATACGGCGAATCGTATTACGAAATCAGCTTGGGCGATAAAACGAATCTGGTTCATTTGGCTTCTTTTCAAAACTACTTGTCCCTGCGGAATATGCTATCGGCGGAAATTCCTTTTGACAATTTTACCCTGCGGCTTTCGTATTATTTTTCATATTACGAAACAAGGATAAACAGTTTGGATACGCGATTGATTACAAATACGTTCTGTATTGGTTTTTCTCAAAACTTCTTTGTCGTTTCGGGAAAACAGAAAAAAAATAATTACAAATATGTTTTTGAATAAGATAAAAAAGAAGGGTACCGTGTACCTTTTGCCCTTTACCGTGTACCTTTTATCTCTTTTTTCTTGCCTGAAAGTCGAAGAGTTCCCCAACGACCCTCGCGGTAATTTTGAAGCGCTCTGGAAAATTATGGATGAACACTATTGTTTTTTTGATTACAAGCAAATCAACTGGGACAGCATTCATACCGCTTATTCTCAACGGATAGACAATTCGATGAATAACGAATCATTATTCATGCTGTTGAACGAAATGCTTCAAGAGGTAAAAGACGGTCATGTCAACTTAATCACGCCCTTCGATGTCGGACGCTATTGGAAATGGTTTGAAGACCATCCCCGAAATTTCAACATAAACATCATAGAGAGGTATTTAGGACCAAACTATGCCATTTCCGGCGGCATCCGTTATACGATTCTGGAAGACAACATAGGTTATATGTACTATGGAGATTTTTCTTCCGCTATGGGGGAAGCTAATTTGGATTATGTCATCGATAAACTTTCCATTTGTGATGGGATGATTATTGACGTTCGCGACAACGGCGGCGGATTATTATCCAATGCAGAACTTCTTGCCGCCCGTTTTGTGAATGAAAAAACGCTGGTGGGCTATATTCAGCACAAGAACGGAAAAGGGCATAACGATTTTTCCCAGCCGCTTGCACGTTACAATGTGCCTTCTACCCGCTTGAGGTATCAGAAACCGGTTATTGTTCTGACCAATCGCAGTTGTTTCAGCGCAACAAACGATTTTGTCAATGCGATGCGTTATTGCCCGAACGTCGCTATCTTAGGCGACAAAACCGGCGGCGGAAGCGGACTGCCTTTCAACTCGGAAATTCCCAACGGCTGGTCGGTACGGTTTTCCGCCTGTCCCATGTTTGACGCAAATATGCAACAAACCGAATTTGGAATAGACCCTGATATTCATGTCGAT
>Ga0123357_10006163_pt1 | contig 14543 bp, 22 predicted proteins | sample TergutEmb28metaG_FD_89873 | JGI IMG/M metagenome (GOLD analysis project Ga0123357, IMG submission 89873) | Embiratermes neotenicus P4 segment gut microbial communities from Petit-Saut dam, French Guiana - Emb289 P4 | ecosystem: Host-associated > Arthropoda: Insects > Digestive system > Gut ...
CAGCTTCTTCTCCTGGATTTTAAACATTTCGTCTTTGGTAAGATTGTCTGCGAGCTCCACAACTCTTCCGCGGCGCCAGCCTCTGTCGATATTCGGGCTTATGTCTCTTTTGAGTATCTTTCCGAGCGCGTCTATAGTTTCCTGTGAAGGCGTTTTCTGCTGTTCGAAAGGATAGAAAAGCGCGATATAGGTGAAGTCGTTGCCGATAAGCTTGACTCCGTCTCCGGAGTAAACCACTCCCCTCGGCGCGCGCTCATGCGTATTGTGCATCCTCTGCTGCTCGGAAATCCGCCTGTACATGTTTCCTTTTATTATCTGGAGGTAAAACAGCCTGCTTGAAAGCAGCGCAAATAAAAACGCGAAAAACACAAGAACAATCCTGTGTTTTTCAAGAAACATCTCGTAAGCAAACTTATCTTCCTTCTGCCATACCATGTTAAGAATCCTTCTAAAAGATAAAGTTCGAAGTGAAAAGTGCAAAGTTCAAATGAAGGCATTAGAGGCAAACAGCTTTTCGTCTTTATTTGAACTTTTAGCTTTGAACTTTGCACTTTGTCTTTACATATACCTTCTTCCCATTCTGGTTGTGAAGTCAAGAGCAAAAAATACCAAGGGAGCCACCGCTACCGTCAGCGCGATTTTAAGAGAACCGTAGGTTGAAATGACAAAAGGAGTATATCCTCCGGCTCCTTCCGGCACTATGAAATATATGAGGCTGAAACCTATCCAATATACGATGCTTGCAAAGAAAACCATTATAAACTGCGTGAAGACCTGGTCTTTGTCAAAATTCCTGCTGAGCGTTCCTGCCAAATAGCCTATCACGGTAAACATTACAGCCCTCACGCCGAAAACGTCTGTCGAAAACGCATCCCAGGTCAGCCCCAGAATAAAGCCCATGAGCTGCGCGCTGAGCTGCCCTCTGGTAAGGGCCAGATACACTACGGCGATGAGTATAAAATTCGGAAATATTCCGTCTATGTTGAGATATTGTCCGAAAAAAAACTGAAGCAGGCAGAAAAGTATATAAAAAAAGACGTAATATAATATTTTTCTCATTTTGACGCCTCTGAAGGCACAAGTATTACGGCTTCGTAAAGGGTTTCGGATTCGAAAAGAATGTCGGCGACCGCCGTTTTAAAATCGGCGGCGGATTCTCTGGACACGCCGGATATTATTCCGACAGGCATGCCCTCGCCGAAAACGGAACTCAGCGGACTTGCGATAACCTCGTCTCCGGCCTGCACATCCGCATTTACGGGTATATACGTTATTTTAAGGACGTTTGAGTTAAAACCCTCGGCAAGGCAGTTTATGTTTTTGCCTTTTATCTCTACGGGCACCGCCGAAAGGGAATTGGTGATAAGCGCGACTTTCGCGGAATTTTTATGCGTTTCTATTATTCTGCCCACGGCGCACAGCTCCCCGTTATTCCTGAGCATTGCCACGGGCAGATCATTGACGAGCCCGTCCTGCGAACCTTTGTCTATTATAAACCACTGGTACCAGTCGTGGGGCTCTCTTATCGAAACTTTCGCAAACACCGATTTTGTATTTTTAATCTTGGGAATATTGAGAAGCCCGGAAAGTTTGTCGTATTGGGCTTCCATTGCCTCATAATTGCGCAATTTATCCGAGAGCTCCTGATTTTTTTGTTTGTAAAAAATATTTTCCTGGCGGAGATATACCATGGATTTGAGATTGTCCGCAAACGTGCCGGCGGACTGGAATATCTGGTTTGCGGCGTTTGCATTGGGATATGCGGCGAAGTATAGAAAATTTTTGATAAGACGTACCGGCGGGGTTGATCTTGCTGTTATCAGCGCCAAACCTGCTATAAGCAGTATGACAAAAACTATATTCGAATGTTTTATTTTCTGATTTTCGCGCATTTTTGAATCCGAATTTACGTCAATCTAAACGGCATAAGCGCGTCGAACTATAAATTAAAAGTTGTTCTTCTTGGAATCCTTCAGATTGTCGAGTTCTTCCATAAATATTCCGGTGCCTCTTGCCACGCAGGTGAGAGGATCGTCGGCAAGATTTACCGGAAGTTCCGTCTCCTGGGCTAAAAGCTCGGTGAGCCCTCTTATAAGAGACCCGCCGCCGCTGAGGATTATTCCGCGGTCTACGAGATCTGCGGCTATTTCAGCCGGGGTCTCTTCCAAAGTATTCTTTATGACTTCAATTATGGATTTTATCGGGTCGGAAAGAGCCATCCTTACTTCTTCCGAAGTTATTTTCACGGTTTTTGGAAGCCCGGTTACCTGGTCTCTTCCTTTGACGTCCATAGTCATCTCTTTTTCCAGCGGAAAAACAGAGCCTATTTTTATCTTGACTTCTTCCGCGGTGTTCTCGCCTATTATGAGATTGTATTTTCTTCTGAAAAACTGGACCACGGCTTCGTCCATCTCGTCTCCCGCAATTCCGAGAGATTTTGCCACAACCATCCCGCCGAGCGAAATTACGGCGACTTCCGTCGTACCGCCGCCGATATCCACTATCATGCTTCCTTCAGGCTCCTGAATAGGTATTCCCGCGCCGATTGCCGCGGCCATAGGTTCGTCAATAAGATAGACTTCTCTTGCTCCGGCCTGCTCGGCAGACTCTCTGACCGCACGCCTCTCGACTTCCGTAATGCCTGAAGGAACGCCTATAACCACCCTGGGATGCAGCAAAGTCCTTCTATTGTGCACTTTTTTTATGAAATATCTTATCATCCTTTCGGTCGCTTCAAAGTCCGCTATTACGCCGTTTCTGAGCGGTCTGACGGCGACTATGTTAGCCGGAGTTTTACCCAACATTCTTTTGGCTTCGATTCCTATTGCCAAAACCTGTTTTGAATCTTTCTCCATAGCCACAACCGAAGGCTCTCTCAAAACTATATCCTGTCCTTTTATGTAGACAAGCACAGAGGCGGTCCCGAGATCTATGCCCATATCGTTTGAAAACAGACTGAAAAGATAATTAAACACTTTATAACTCCAAAGTTTGGAGTGTGGAGTTTGAAGTGTGAAGTTAGTGTGTTTTCGCTTCGCGAAAACATATTAATTAGGTTTCGGCTTCGCCGAAACACAACAACTCCACTCTCCACACTGCCGTTAAACTCCAAACTGCCTTAAATAACTAGTTTTACAATCGCCATTTCGGCGCTGTCGCCGCGTCTCGGCGCAACCTTAAGTATCTGCGTGTATCCGCCCTTTCTTTCTTTGTATCTCGGGACAAGAATTTCAAACATTTTTTTTACGACTTCTTTGTTGTTTATCTCGCCGTTTACCGCTCTTATCGCCGGCAAATCGCCTTTCTTGGCTTTGGTGACAAGCTTTTCCGAATAGCTGACAAGCTCTTTCGCTTTAGGCAGCGTAGTCGTTATTTTCTCGTGAAGAAAAAGTTCCGACGCGAGATTTCTTAGTATCGCTTTTTTATGGGAACTGGTGACTCCGAGTTTGCTCCCGTTATAAGTTTTTATCATTTTTTTGCTCCCTTCTTCGGTTCCATGCCGAGAGACAATCCGAGTTCGGAAAGCTTTTCTTTTATTTCTTCAAGCGAACGTTTTCCGAAATTGTCAAAACCCATCATATCCTCTTCGGTAACGGCGACAAGCTCTCTGAGGGTTTCTATGCCGGCGTTTTTAAGACTGTTCGACGATCTTGTCGAAAGATCCATTATACTGAGCGACTGGTCGAGAAGTTCGCCGAGCTTCTCGTCTTCTTTGGCGACAGGCTCTTCCGTTCCTTCTTCAACCGGAACGGTTCCGGTAAAAATATTGAGACTGTTTCTGAGTATTTTCGCCGACTCCGTAAGCGCGTCTTTCGGTGATACCGAACCGTCGGTCCATATCTCCATGACAAGCCTGTCATAGTTGAGAATCTGCTCGACGCGGGTATTTTCCACTTCATAGTTCACTTTTGTTATAGGAGAAAACAAAGAATCCAGCACTATTGTGCCCACGGCATATCTGCTTGACTTCATTTCGTCGGCAAGAACGTAGCCTTTGCCGGACAAAACTTCAAGTTCCATCTCGAGCGTAGTTCCGTTGTCTATATTTGCTATTTCCTGATCCGCGTTAAGTATAGTGACGTTGGAATTTTTCTCTATGTCTTTTGCCGTCACTTTGCCGGCTTTTTTGACCTTAAGATAAAGTTTTTCGGGACCTTCCGAGTTAAGTTTTACTCTTATCTTCTTAAGGTTCAAAATTATCTGCGCAACGTCTTCTTTTACGCCTTTAAGAACGGCAAATTCGTGGAGCGCGCCCGTAATCTTTACAGACGTTATCGCCGCGCCGTTGAGGCTTGAAAGAAGTATTCTGCGCAATGAATTTCCTATCGTATGGCCGTATCCGCGTTCAAACGGCTCCGCCGTAAAACGCCCGTAAAACTGCGTCGCGGTTTTTTCATCTAAAGTAAGTCTGCGTAATTTTTCCAAATCTGGCATTTTCATGCTATATAACCTCGCTTAACAGGCTCTAGGCTTAACAAGCCGTAGGCTGTTAGTTTATTTTGAGTAATACTCTACGATAAGCTGGCTGTCTATCGGATGAGAACTTTCGCCCGGAAGCGGCTCGCCGATAACTTTTCCGACAACCTGATTTTTGTCGAGGCTCAGCCACGCGGGAATACTCGTCGAAGTTTTTTCAAGCATCTTTTTCAAAACGCTGTTCGATTTGTACTTTTCCGGAACGGTAATCGTATCGCCGACCTTGACCTGATAGCGCGGAACGTCTATTTTTTTATCGTTTATGACGATATTTCCGTGGCTTACTATCTGCCTTGCCATCTTTTTAGACGAAGCAAGACCCATACGGAACACGACGTTGTCTATTCTCAGTTCAAGAAGCTTAAGAAGATTGTCGCCGGTAGAGCCTTTCATTCTTTCGGCAACTTCGTAATAGTGGCGGAACTGCTCTTCGGTGAGCCCGTAAACTCTTCTGGCTTTCTGTTTCTCGCGGAGATGTTTCGCGTAATCGGACATCTTTCCTTTTCCGGTTCCGTGCTGCCCGGGACCGTTTTTGCCTCTTTTCCTGTCGAGTGTGCAGTTTGAAGTGCATCTCTCGCCTTTAAGAAAAAGTTTTTCTTTTTCACGACGGCACAACTTGCATACTGAAGCTAGATAACGTGACATCTATTAGACTCCTGTGTTTCGTTTTAATCTTATATTTAATCTTCCGCGGCAGCCGTGACGCAAAAGATTTTTTCAATTTACAATTGACAATTTACAAATAACAATTAACGGTAAAAAATTTTTTATACTTATTAATTGTAAATTGTAATTTGTTAATTGCCGTTTTTAAACTCTTCTCGGTTTAGGCGGACGGCAACCGTCGTGGGGAACCGGCGTAATATCTTTTATCGCCGTTATTCCCAGACCCGAACTCTGAAGACCTCTTATGGCGGTTTCTCTGCCTGAGCCGGGGCCGTTTACGAAAACAGCCACTTGTTTTACTCCGGCGTCAAGCGCCTTTTTGCCTACTGCCGCGGCCGTCATCTGCGCCGCAAAAGGAGTTCCTTTTTTCGTTCCTTTAAATCCGGAACCGCCTGCCGACGCCCAAACGATAGTATTTCCTCTTTCGTCGGTTATATTTACAATCGTGTTATTGAATGAAGACAGTATATACGCTCTCGCAACCCCGCCGGTATATTTAATTTTTTTCTTTGCGCCGACGGTACTCTTTTTTTCTTCCGCCATTTCCTTCCTCCGTTGATTTGGCACGCCCTAGGACATGCCGTGCCCGCAATAAATTTTACGCAGGCATATAAATTTCAGCCGTTATTTCTTTGCCGCCGCTCCGCCGCCCGCGGCCGGGGCCGCAGCCTTACCTGCTCCGACGGTTTTTCTCTTGCCGCGTCTTGTACGGGCATTAGTCTTAGTCCTCTGCCCTCTCACAGGAAGATTTCTTCTGTGGCGCATTCCTCTGTAACTTCCTATATCTATAAGCCTTTTAATATTGCTTTGGATTTCTCTTCTGAGATCTCCCTCGACTTTCAGACTTTTTGTGATAAGATTGTTTATCTTGTTCACTTCGGATTCGGTCAAATCCTTAACTCTTTTAGCGGGATCAAGGCTGAGCTCCGCAATAATCTCATTTGATATTGCGGGTCCGATACCGTAAATATATCTGAGCGCTATATCAAGCCTCTTATTTTTTGGTAAATCAACTCCGGCTACACGGGCCATTTATCTTCCTCCATTTTTTACTTACGCACTTAAATATTTCAATTACGAATTACGAATCAACTACAACAGATTAAACAACTATTAACTCATTTTGGCTTTCATTCGTAATTTGTAATTCGTAATTGTCGTTTTATCCTTGTCTCTGTTTGTGTCTGGGATCCGAACATGTGACTCTGACGACGCCTTTGCGTCTGACTACCCTGCATTTCTGACAAATTGGTTTTACCGATGCTCTGACTTTCATTTTTACCTGCTCCCGATTATTCTTATTACTTAAATAACGCTTATACCCGATACCGCTCGGGAATGACGCATAAACGCGTCATTTTTCTCTATAAGTTATCCTTCCCCTCGTCAAATCATAAGGGGAAAGCTCAAGTTTCACTTTATCTCCCGGTACAATCTTGATGTAATTCATCCTCATCTTACCGCAGAGATAGGCAAGAATGACATGACCACCGTCAATCTCAACCCTAAATATCGCATTCGGCAGATTTTCTAAGATTTTTCCGGTTACTTCAATCTCTTCTTTGTCTTTTGCCTTTTCTTTGTCGGCTTTTTGGATCTTTTTTTTAGCCATTTTTTACCTTTGTCAGTATTTCATTTCCGTTTTCCGTAATTGCAACCGTATGCTCAAAATGGGCGCTGAGACTGCCGTCTTTTGTAACAACCGTCCAATCGTCGCCGGTTATTTCAACTCCGTAACCGCCCTCGTTTACCATCGGCTCTATCGCTATAACCATTCCCGGAACAAGCCTTATTCCCGTTCCCGCTTTGCCGAAGTTAGGCACCGGAGGCTCCTCATGCAAAGATCTCCCTATGCCGTGCCCGACAAAATCTCTCACCACGGAAAAACCCGCTTCCTCGGCGGTCTTTTGAACCGCAAAAGCCACGTCTCCGAGCCTTTTCCCCGGGAGAGCCTGCTCGATACCTTTCTGAAGAGAAAGTTCGGTAATTTTAAGAAGTTTTGCGGCGGTGTCGGTGATACTTCCGACTGCGTAGGTTTTTGCTGCGTCGCCATAATAACCTTCGTAAATTACTCCCAAATCAACAGAAACTATATCGCCTGATTTAAGAATCCGGGATTCATTCGGAATCCCGTGCACGACTTCGTCGTTTAAAGATACGCAGGCCGATGCGGGATAAGGATAACTGCCGCCCTTAACCCCCAAAAAAGCCGGTATCATTTTCAATGATCTTATATATTTTTCGGCAAATCCGTCTATTTCTTTCGTGCTTATTCCCGGCTTGATTATCTCAGAGAGCTTCTCAAGTATTTCCCCGGTAACTCTTCCGGCCGTTCTCATTTTTTCTATTTCCGCGGCCGTCTTCAGTTCTATGCTGCTTTTCTTGAAAAACAATTTTTTACCTTTTTATGAATTTGCTTATCTGCTCAAAAACTTCTTTCTCGGTTTTAAGTCCGTCGATTTCAACGAGCGTTCCGCCTTTTTTATAATAATCAGCCAAAGGTTTTGTCTGCTTTTCGTAAACCGAAAGTCTTTCCTTGACCGTTTCCGGATTGTCGTCGGCTCTCTGGGTCAATTCCGAGTTGCAGTGGTCGCACTTGTTTTCATGCTTCGGAGGATTTAACACAACGTTAAACCCCGCTCCGCACTTTCCGCACGCCCTTCTGCCTGAAATTCTTTTTACTGCTTCTTCCGCGGTTATATTTATCGACAAAACAGCGTCTATTTTTTTGTTTGAGGCCTCAAGCATTTTATCAAGTTCTTCGGCCTGTTTTACCGTTCTGGGAAAACCGTCAAGGAGAAAACCTTTTTGAGCGTCTTCTTTTGTAAGGCGGTTTTTAACCATATTTATCACGGTTTCATCCGGGATAAGTTTTCCGGCGGCCATAAGCGCGCTTATAACGGCGTCCGATTTTTTCGCTTCCCTGAACATGTCGCCGGTTGACAAATGAACTATCCCGAATTTTTCGGAGATCATCTTTGCCTGTGTGCCCTTCCCGGCTCCGGGCGCGCCCAAAAGAATATAATTCATAAAACCTCTTGTCTTAATTATCTGACGTTAAACCATCTGCCTTTTATGCGTCCTTCTTTCATAAAACCTTCGTAATGGCGCATAATAAGATGCGACTCTATCTGTCCTATGGTGTCAAGAGACACTCCGACGACTATCAGCAGCGAAGTTCCTCCGAAGAAAAACGGAGCGTTCATAAGCGATCTTAAATAATCCGGCATCACGGCTATACACGCCACAAACAAGGCACCGCCCAGAGTAACCCTTTCCAAAACTTTCTGTATATAAGCGGACGTAGGATCGCCGGGCCTGATACCCGGGATAAAACCGCCTGATTTTTTCATATTCTCCGCAAGATCTTTCGGATTAAAAGATATCGAATTGTAAAAATAACAGAAGAAAATGACTAGAGCCGCATAGACAAGGCTGTAATATACAGAACCGCGGTTGAACCACTCGGTAATTCTTTTCGCAATCGGAAATCCCCATATCGTCCAGTCCGGAGCAAACTGCGCAATCGTCAACGGAGCAGACAAAATAGATACCGAGAATATAACGGCTATAACGCCGGACTGGTCGACTTTTAAAGGCAGAAACGAAGTCTGCCCGCCGTACATCTTCCTGCCGACCATTCTTTTCGCGTAATGTATGGGTATTTTTCTCTGGGCAGTCTCAACCCAGACGACTACCAGCAAAATCGCAACCACTACGGCAAGCAACAAAATCGCGTAGAAAATCGAAATTTCGTCCATTCTCACAAGCTTTATCACGCTTATCAGAGCGTGCGGAAGCCTTTCGACTATACCTGCGAATATTATCAACGAAATTCCGTTTCCTATTCCTCTTTCGGTAACCTGCTCGCCGAGCCACATTATCAAAACCGTGCCCGTGACAAGCGTCGCGACAGTCATACATATCCAGCCTATGGAAGCGTCTATAACTATCGGCATTCCCGACGGAGTAGGCATTCTGCTTATCGCCATAGTCAGGCCGAAAGACTGTATCGCGCCGAGTATAAGCGTTCCCCATCTTGTGATCTGGGTAAGCTTTTTTCTACCCTGTTCGCCTTCTTTTGCAAGTCTGTCCAAATAAGGGATGACATGCGCGCCCTGCATTAAACTCATGATGATGGATGCGTTGATGTAAGGCATGATACCCATGGAAAAAACCGACATCCTGTTTAGAGCGCCGCCTGAAAACATGTCAAGAAAGCCTAAAAGACCGTTGGCCTGCGCGGCAAAAAGCGATTTAACCGCGTCGGCATTTATGCCTGGAATAGGAATTGCTGCTCCTATTCTGTAAGCAATTATTATAGCCAATGTAAAAAGCACCCTTTTTTGAAGTTCGGGTACTTTGAAAATGTCAGTAAAAGTCTTTAGCATATCTTATTCCCGTTATTTAAATTTTACGCCGCAAGGCGTCTGCTTTATTTCAATATTTCCGCTTTGCCGCCGGCCGCTTTTATTTTATCAAGCGCCGATTTTGAAAAAGCCGCGGCTTTTACGGTGAGAGACTTTTTAAGTTCGCCGGTTCCAAGTATTTTTACGAGATCAGGAGATGAAACTATTCCGGCTTCTTTAAGCTTTTCCGGAGTTACTTCAGTTCCGGCGTCAAACTTATTGAGCCTGTCAACGTTTACTATTTCGTACTCTTTGCGGAAAGGATTATTAAAACCTCTTTTGGGAATTCTCCTCAAAATAGGCATCTGTCCACCCTCAAAACCTATCTTTTTCGAACCGTCGCCCGAGCGCGACTTCTGGCCTTTGGAACCGCGCGTCGCTGTGCGTCCGTGTCCGCTGCCGAGGCCGCGTCCGACTATTTTCTTTCTGTGTTTTGAGCCCTTTGCAGGTTTTAGATCGTTTAAACCTATCATATTTCTGAAACCTCTTTATTTCTTATTTTGGCTACATCTTCTTTAGTGCGCAGATCTTTCAAAGCCTCAATCGTAGCGTATACCACGTTGAAAGGATTTGAAGAACGCATCGATTTGGTGAGAATATCTTTTATTCCTACGGCCTCAAGAACCGCTCTCACGGCTCCGCCGGCTATAACGCCTGTTCCGGGAGCTGCCGGTTTGAGCAAAACTTTTCCCGAACCGGAAATCCCTGTTATCTCATGGGGTATTGTGCTTCCTTTAAGCTGCACGGGAACCATGTGCTTTGCCGCGCGGGTGCTGCCTTTTTGTATCGCGGCCTGAACTTCGTTGGCTTTCCCGAGCCCGCATCCGACTTTTCCCGCTCCGTCTCCGACTACAACCAAAGCGTTGAAAGAAAATCTTTTTCCGCCTTTTACGACTTTCGCCACTCTGTTGACGGCGACCACGGTCTCTTTTAAACCGCTATCATTCTGATTTTGTTTTCCAAATTGTTCAGCCAACTGATCCTCCCTAAACTACAGTTAAAAATTGACAATTATTATGCGGCTTTGCCGCAAGAGATATTTGGGAATGACACCTCAGGTGCCTTCCGCTATTTTTTAGAACTCAAGCCCTTTTTCTCTGGCCGCGTCGGCAAGAGCTTTTACTTTTCCGGTATATTCGTAGCCTCTGCGGTCGAAAACAACTTTTTTCACGCCTTTCTCCGAGGCTTTTTTTGCAATCAATTCGCCAACGGATTTTGCCGCCGCAACGGTATCCGTTACTTTTACTTTGCCTTTGAGCTCCGGGGAAAGAGTCGATGCCGCGACAAGAGTGATGCCTTTTGAGTCGTCAATAATCTGGGCATAGATATGCTTATGTCCGCGGTGTATGCTCATGCGCGGTCTTTCCTGGGTTCCTTCAATTTTGCTTCTTACTCTTTTTACCCGATAATCAAATCTTTTGTTTGAATCTTTCATCTGTTCCTCTGCTGCTTCTATTTTTTATATGGTTTCAATTTCTGTAAAAATGGATCCCCGATAGGTTCGGAGGTGATGGCCTAGCGACATTATTTCTTAGCCGCTCCGGCAGCCGCTTTTCCGGCTTTTCTTATAATGTGTTCGCCTACATATTTTATGCCGAACCCTTTGTATGGTTCCGGCGGTTTTACGGCTCTCACTTTTGCGGCAAACGCTCCCACTTCGTATTTATCTATTCCTGTTATAGTCACCAGAGTATTTTTATCCGGCGTTAAAGCCGCGGTAATCTTTACCGTTGGCGGAATAGGAACGGAAACGCTGTGCGAAAATCCGACGGACATCACCAGATTTTTGCCGCCCTCTATATTCGCTTTATACCCGAGCCCTATAAGCTCAAGCTCTTTTTTAAAACCCTTTGTCACGCCTTCAATCATATTGACGATAAGGCCTCTTGTAAGTCCGTGCAACATATTGTGTTCGCGCGAATTTCCCAGAGCTTCTACTATAATGCTGCCTTTGTCGACTTTCACGGATATTTTTTTATCAATTGCTCTTGAAAGCTTTCCGCCTGGCCCCGATATTTCCAGAACCCCGTTCTTTACTTCAGCTTTTACCTTTTCAGGCAGTTGAACCGGTCTTTTTCCTAAGCGACTCATTTTAAATCCTTTTTCAATTTACAATTAACAATTTACAGTTTACAATTAACGGCAACTTCCGATTACTATTGTAACTACAAAATAATTTTTATTTGTTAATTGTTATTTGTTATTTGTCGTTACCAAGCGTACCCTATTATTTCCCCGCCGAGTTTGTCTTTGACAGCCTGTCTGTCTGTCATCAAACCTTTAGGCGTGGAAACTATAGTGACGCCGAGCCCGCCGACGGTTTTAGGCATATCGGCATAACCTTTATAAATCCTGAGACTCGACTTTGAAACTCTTTTTATACCCTGCAAAACAGGTTTTCCGTCAGCGGTATATTTGAGATAAACTCTCAAAACGCCCTGCTTGTGGTCCTCTATGCTTTTGTAGTTTGCGATATACCCTTCGTCTTTGAGAATTCTCGCAAGCTCCATCTTCATTTTCGAAGAAGGTATGTCAACTTTTTCATGCAGCTTCGCATTCGCGTTGCGGATGCGGGCAAACATATCTGATATAGGATCTGTAATCATTCAACGACCTCTTTTTTAAATATTACCAGCTTGATTTTGTGACGCCCGGTATTTCACCGTTGTGCGCAAGTTTGCGCAGACATATTCTGCAAAGTCCGAAATCCCTGTAAAATCCGCGCGGTCTTCCACACAGGCGACATCTGTTCCTGTACCGCGTTGCAAATTTTTGGGGTTTGCGCATCTTTGCTTCTGCTGAAGTTGTAGCCATAAGAAACTCGTCCTCTACTTTTTATTTTCTATTTACTGTCTCTTTTTTTGAAAGGCATTCCGAGCGCTTCGAGCAACGCTCTGGCATGCTCGTCTTTTTTCGCGGTAGTCACTATGGTTATGTTCATCCCTCTGGCCTTATCGGACTTCTCGACATTGATTTCCGGAAATATATACTGTTCGGTAAGCCCGAGGTTGAAATTCCCCCGGCCGTCAAAACCGTTGGGTTCTATGCCCCTGAAATCTCTTATGCGGGGAATCGCGATATTTATAAGCCTGTCGAGAAACTCGTACATCATCGCGCTTCTGAGCGTGACTTTTATTCCTATCGGCATACCCTGGCGTATTTTAAAGTTGGAAACAGACTGTTTCGCGCGCGTTGTCTGCGGCTTTTGTCCGCTGATCGCCGAGAGTTCCGCAGTTGCGATATCCACAACTTTAATATTCTCTTTAGCTTCGGTGAGACCGATATTGATAACGATTTTCGTAAGCTTGGGAACCTGGTGAACGTTCTTAAATTCGAACTGTTTCAAAAGTTCGCCTACAACATTTTTCTGGTAAAATTCTTTTAAGCGAGGTTGATTCATTATTGTTTCCTTGTTCTTTCCTTTTTCTTCCGTTTCGTCGGCGCACAACAGCCCCGACGGTCAGAAGCGTAAACGCAAAATTCGCGTTTTAAACTATCATTTCGCCGCATTTACGGCATATTCTTATCTTTTTTCCGTCAGAGAGCGCGTCAAATTTGGGTCTTGCCGGCCTCTCGCATTTCGGGCATACGAGCATGACTTTTCCCATTGAAAGCGGAGCTTCTTTCTCGCGTATTCCTCCGGGATCTCTCTGGGTAGGCTTAGTGTGCCTTTTTACAAAATTTATTTTTGCCACAATGACTTTTTCCGTATCCGGAAACACTTTCAGCACTTCGCCTTTTTTGCCTTTGTCTTTTCCCGACAAAACAACGACTTTATCTTTCTTTTTAATGTTAAGCATTTCTTGCATCCTTTATTTTTTAACACTTGCAAGCCGCGTCGTAGCAGCCATGCTGCGAAGACGGGTTAAATTATCATCTTTAAATCACTTCCGGGGCCAAAGAAATAATTTTTATGTAATTATTTTCCCTGAGCTCTCTCGCAACCGGTCCGAAAATACGCGTTCCCTTCGGCTCGCCCTCATCGTTTATTATTACGGCGGCGTTGTCGTCAAACTTTATATACGTTCCGTCAGCCCTGCGTATTTCCTTGACGGTACGCACTATAACGGCTTTTACCACATCGCCCTTTTTAATGTTGCCGTGCGGTATTGCGTCTTGAACCGAGGCGTGAATGACGTCGCCTATGCTGGCGTAACGTCTTCTCAAACCTTTTGTAACTCTGAAGCAGCGTATTTTTCTGGCTCCCGAATTATCCGCGACGTTTAAAATTGTTCTTTCCTGAATCATTTTCTAATTCCTTTTACCTTATTGTCATTCTGAGGCAACAAAGTTGCCGAAGAACCCAGACTATCGCCCTTCCGTTATTCGTTTTGCCTTCGCGCCTGCTTTACTTCTTTTCTGGATTGCCGCGCGGGCATTACCCGCTCGCAATGACGGACCTCTACTGCTGTGCTTTGTTTATGACTTCAACCATGACCCATCTCTTAGTTTTTGAGAGAGGCCTGCATTCCATTATCTTTACGGTATCGCCGACTTTTGAGGCATTTTGCTCATCATGAACCGCAAATTTTCTTTTGCCGCGGAGAACGCGGTCATACAAAGAATGACGATATGCTCTTTCTACCGAAACCATTCTTGTTTTACTGCTTTTATCGCTTACGACTACACCTGTGCGGTACTTACGTTTTGCTCGTTCAGCCATTTTTCCTTCCTATTTTTACGTTTAATTCTCGTCCCGTACAGCCATTGGCTGCGTTTATTTGGGGACTTCGTTTTTTTTCTGGGCAAGAAGCGTTTTTACTCTTGCAATATCTCTTCTGAGATATCTTATTTCAAGCCCGTTTTTCAGAGGCGCCGCCGCGTGGCGAAACTTCAGCTTAAAAAGCCTGTCCTCAAAATCATTGAGCTTTACTTGGAGCTCTACGTCAGACATATGTTTCATTTCCGTCCAGTTTTTGCTTTTCATGTTAAATATCCGCTCTCACTAAAATTTTTGTATGTATCGGAAGCTTATTTGCCGCAAGCTGTAAA
>Ga0123357_10006164_pt1 | contig 14542 bp, 10 predicted proteins | sample TergutEmb28metaG_FD_89873 | JGI IMG/M metagenome (GOLD analysis project Ga0123357, IMG submission 89873) | Embiratermes neotenicus P4 segment gut microbial communities from Petit-Saut dam, French Guiana - Emb289 P4 | ecosystem: Host-associated > Arthropoda: Insects > Digestive system > Gut ...
AAAAAAAAAAAGAGGAGACGGGGACGAACACTAAATACGGAAAGACGACTGGTGTGTAAAACGGGGGGGGGAAACCCGGGGAAAAAATTTTCCCCCCCCCCCCCCCCCCCCCTCTCCCCGGCCAGGTTTGTATTACGGAAACACGATAATTCCTGTTCGTCACCGGAAAGATGTGCCGCAGGTACCTCGTTGGCTTTGCGACCCACGAAGAACAGAATAACTGGTTTGTCTCGCCCCGTTACTTTCCAAAGGCAATGCCGAAGCTTGCTAAATGAAGACAAATAAACCGACACAGACAGATGAATTGGCGCTCGCGCCTGCAAGGGCGTGTTTAGACTACATGCTGAACTCTCATGAAGGAAGCAGCATAGCTGTGTCTGTTCTGTTCTGTTCTGTTCAGAGGTCTAGAAAGGCGTACGACATTCAGCATTACATTTTAGACGACTTCAACCGATAAATAACACAGGTTTACTGACATGATGGTTCTAACTGCTCGACTCTCTACCTCCTAGAGTCTTGATTCCATTACATTCCTACACCAGCAGATGACAAATCATATATATATATATATATATATATATATATATATATATCTCCCAGAACACAAAAAAACGGAAAGTTGCTCTCCAATAAGGACTAAATGGAGTGCCTTCATATTCCATACGCCACTGAGACAAGCTGTGTACCAGCTTGTCTACTGTCTACCTTATGCGTCCAACGGATACAGTGTTGGTAAAGACCAGTACTAGCGACCGCGGTTTCATCTTCCTTCACTTGAAACATGACACATATTCACCGAAACAGGAATAGAAGTTAGAAATGTAAAATTTCATGTTCCAAGAACAAGTGTTTACTCGAAACGAAAGAACATATGTTGCTAAGACACACTTTCATATCTTTCAACAAAATTTATTTTCTTAGGAATTAACACTCCAGACGATATTCTGACGCAAATCGGAGCTTCGGCACCAACTCCAAAAATACCAAAAGTGAAGTATTAAGGCCTACTATAGAATTCTTGTCTAGGAGAAATATCGATTCCTTCTGGCCATCATATATGTTCCAAAACGAAAAGGTTTATGAATACATGATTCACAATTAAATTTAAAGTAGTCGGCACAACGATTCCCTGTTGGTAAAACCTGACGATACTTCTTTTAGGTCAAGGACTTAAACAATTCTGTCTCTAGATGGGTTTAGGAGAGGCCCACGTTTGATCTCAAACATCCACATTCCTTAACAAGGACGTGTATTGAACATAAGCACAATTTCCTTTAACGTCACGCACGGTCTGTTTAGCCTACATGAAAAAATACACGTATAATTACAAACTCCGAAGTAAAGTACGAGCCAGACATGATGGACACAAAAGGATGGAAATGGCCCAACGTGTACCAAGACTCCGACAGTCAGCTGATGACAGAACAGTACGGATAATTTTTATAGTTACAAATTTCAGATTGACTTACGCGAGAAACCGACCAGCAGCCACAACACATTTCCCACAGTTACAGACAGCACTGTCCCTAGATGGCTCTGAAAATCTAACTCAAGCATCGGTACAAAGCAGACGTTTGTTCGATCAGTAAATCATCTCGTGACGTATGTTCCAATCAAATGTGGTTAAATGGGATGGGTAGCGGGACGCAGGGGGAGAGCAAAATATACAGCAAAGGGGATAAAACGAATTAAAATGGGGATAAAAACTTCCAGCTCACAATTTTATTTTACTCATACCGTACATATTCTTACAACCAGTACATCAATCAACAAATGCATTTAATAAAATATAATTCCTGACAAGTATCAGACTGCTTTTATGTTGAGGCATCGGGGTGCCATCCTCAGGGAGTCTCCTAGCTCCATCTGGACGAGATCTCTACGGAGCACACAGATCGTGAAAGCTGTTTGTGTGCACACGCCATATAGAATATAAACGGCTGCGAGCTTCTACAGTACTTCAAGCGGCTCATTATCACATACAGCAGAACATCACTTATCCGGATTAATTTGGGCGGCGAGCCATCCGTATAATTGGATTTTTCTTTGAAAATAGGCTACATTGAGTTTGAAGTTCGGCTATTACTATTTACAGTATGTACCAGTGTCTTAACCTTCTGACCACGCCTGATTTGAAGTTACAGAAGCCATAACACTGTACCGTACTTGATCCGATAACCGGCAATTTCAAGGCAAGTTAGATCTGTAGAATTCTCGATAAATTTACCCGAAGGGCCAAGCCGATCAGGATAAGTAGGCGGTCGGATAAGTGGAATTCTACTGTAGTTTCTGTATCACAACATTGTAATTTTGTGCTTGACAATTTTATGTATTCCAGAATTTTAATATTTAATCATTCCACTGCGTGCGATGCAATATCCAGACTATTAGTGTGCTGGACTTATATTTGTTCTAGAAGGCTCCCTCAGGATGGAACCCCGGTGCTGAAACACGTAAGGAATTTGACACTTGTCATGGGTTGTATTTTATTCAGGGCACTTGTTGGTGGATATATTGATTACAGCTCACGGTCCTCTCATATTCGTCCTCCTGAAACAAGCTATTGGACTTCTTAACGTACGGAAATCAATGACGAAGAAAATGGCTGGCTGTCCGTCCGTTCGTCCGTCCGTCTGTTACGTGGCAGCCAATAAGTGGCGCTGTGAATGAAAAAGGCCTACTTTAGGATCATTTCCACCAGCGAAGTAACTATTGTACAAACAAACCGGGTCTTCATTAAGCAGTTCCTTATTAGCTAGCCAGAAAATTACCAAGTTCTGCTGTGCCGCAAGAACTGTTACTGCGCCCTACTCCAAGCCAGTTCAAAACTGTTCACAACGTCGCAACCGACTTGTTTTGTATCCATTTTAACATTATCGCCCTCAGACCTAATGAGTGATTTCCTCCCACGAGATTTTCTGACTACAACTTCACATGCATTTGACATTTCCTCCTCGTATCAGCTCTGTACGTTAATGCGCGAAGACCGGACGACCAGACTGCTATTGATGCAAGCGAAGTGCTTGTTTTTCTCTTTATCACACGGCCAAAACACGCTCTGGGGCACAACCAGGCCTCTCTCTGGGGAGACACAATGGTCGGAGCGGGAACTGCAGCAGGGCGGTATCTTCAGGCGCACAAGGCTCATTGGGTTTTGCATAAATAACAATATATATATACATATATGTATATATATATATATGTGTGTGTGTGTGTGTGTGCGCGCGCGCAAATTTTCGGTTACACGGTCTCCTCCCAGAACATCAACAAAACTCCTTTAATTCTAGCCCCACAGGAAGATACAAAAGAGGAAATTATGAAGGAATAAATAAATAAAGAAAATAAAAAAAAAACACCTCTGAATGAAATACGAAAAGCAAGGTGAAAAGAATAGGAACAAAATAGAAAATATACAAAAATAAACAAAACCCACAGCAAGAGCACAGAAAGTACGTGACTGGATAGCAATGAGAAAGAAAACCAATAAGAGGAAAAAACTATAAAAGCAGAAGAGTTTCAAGTCTCGTAACTGCAGCGTTTGAAGTAGAAATTACGACGCACTTGCTGACATGACTCTTCAAATAAATGTGCCAACATGGAAAAGTGTATGGGGATGGACAGACCGCAGGTCCATTGATTAATGTGTGCACACGAGGGACAGTCCACCAATTATGTGGCATGTAACGCTGAAAACTACCCTGACAGGAGGAGTGTCACCGTGTCCCGCTAAGTACAGGTCACGACATGAAGGCTTACTAAACATAACATACTGAACACCACAGCGACGTTCACACCGCAAAACTCCCCTCTTGCACATTACGAGCAGATATATTGGTGAAGGCCACAGCGGAGGGACAGGCGTTCTATGGCATCATCAACTGTCACCCTTATACTTACGTTCAAGGGGTGCTCCTCAACCTTGTTTGGGGGTTCGTTCTGGACTTGTATTTGGGACGTGCTTTAGCTTCATATCTTGTTCTCAGTCATCACAATCAACAAAAACATCACTAGAACCATTTCCGATCACCGTATTCTTCTTGAATCAGTCCATCTCCTCATTAATGGCTTACTTTTTTCGTATATTGTGAAACACTAACTGTAAAAGTCCTACCAAATCCTGTCAAGTAAGTAATAAAGAAAGTCAAGAATAAAGAAATGGAGAATAGTGGGCATCAAGGGCATCAAGGAAACACGGGACGGGGGAGAAAAGGAAAGTAAAAAGCACGGAAATGAGAAAAATTTAAACAAAAAGGAAAAGAATGACAAATGCGTAAGAAAATAAAAAATAAACAACGCAGAAGGCCATAGAAAGAAAGAGAAAAGGGCTGCAAGAAGAAACAATGTAACAGTAAAGGCAAATTTGTCCCTGTGCTTAATTATACTCCCATGTGCCTACATGGCACATTGGACAGTAAAGGTATAGCACCATGCATTCCCAATGTCAGCTGAGTGGTCAGCTTAACACATCGGCCGCTGTATGTCCTACGCCGAGAACAGGATGTTGGGTGGGGGTACCAGGTTGGTCTTCACCACATTGGAAGGCATGATAATTTAAAGACACATTAAATTTTATGTTTATTGGACCGTGCATCATTGTAATAGTTGAAGAATAAAAGACTAACTCGATGTCACTTGCTATTTCATTTCACTTCTTATTTACTCATCATGTTTCGGATATTAATATATCCATCATCAGGAGCTTGCGACCGTGTTGTTGAATTAAATCATCGGTCGTTTTGTTCTCGGTTCGTTGTGTGTTGGAGATTTGGTGCGGCTGGGTTTGAGTAGTGTCCGTGTTGCAGGCTGGTCTTTTATTCTTCAACACAATAAATTATTCGAAGATGTGAGAAAACTTAAACGGAAAACGACAGTAAAAAATTCAAAATTACATCCACGATGAAATTTAGGGCAGATTACTGTTCAGGAATTCTTACCACTACTCAGTTCAGAATATTTTGTCTTCCCGTGTGTTATTAGAAAACTAAGAACCACAATACATAAATCTGTAATGTTATATGTTGTTCTGTATTGGTGATTAACAGTGGCCTTTTACTCTACGAGATGAACATCACAGACTGTGGGTTCCAGAAGAGAGTTGAATCTCAGTAGAAGGAAATGATACGAGACTGAAGAAAACTGCAGAATGAGCAGTTTCACAACCAAAGCCTATGTCTCATTAAATAGTATTAGGATGATCAAATTCAAGAGAATCAGACAGAAGGGACAAGCAGCACGCAAGGGTCAGATATAAATGTGTACAAAATTTTGTTCGGATACCCTGAATGGAAGAAACAATTCTGTACCATCTAAACGTATGCGGGAAATCAATATTAGCATGGATTTTAGAAAATCAGGGTGAGAAAGCGTGGAATGGATTAAGAAGAGAGAGGCTAGTGGCGAGCTATTAGTTCTTGAGAAAGACTCTGCTCCGAGGGTTTACTAAGGAAGAAAAACAAAAAATGAGCGATAAACATAAAAGCAATCAATTAATTAATAAACACTAAAATTAAGCAAGAGGACATATGAAATATGGAGCAAGGATCTCTGTTCAGGTTACGTTACTTTGTAGTGTGTAAGACAACAAAAGACCGATCCCAATGGCCGCGCGGTCCAAGGCGTGGGTCTGCAGCTGCTCGCTTGCTGGGATTTCAGGTTAGAATCTCGCCGGGGTCGTGGATGTTTGTCCCTTGTGAATGTTACGTGTTGTCAGGTAGTCTGCGACGGGCTGATCACTCGTCCAGAGGAGTCCTACCGTGTGTGGTGTCACCGAGTGTGATCGAGTGACATCACAGAGGAGGCCTAGGCTCACCGGGGCTGTCGGGTCATAACAAAACGACAAAAAAGCAGGAACACGATCGACGGTGTATCAGTCACACAAAAAGTACAACGTGGAGCAATACACTGCTGAATAACACGGCCAAGTAACGGTATAATACTTGACAGTACGATTTACTGCACAATAAGAGATTACAATACAACGCGTCCTTCGTTGATCACCTAGTCTAGCATGACTCTGCATTTTATGGAAGGCGAAGGTTCATTACCATGCTCACAAAAGCCTGCCAATTGTTCCTGTCATGAGCTAGACAATGCCAGTCCACACTACCATCATATTTAAGATCCATTTTAATATTAATCTCTCACCTATGACCAGGTATTACACGTGGTTTTTCTTCAGGATTTCCCGCCAAAACCCTGGACGTTTCATCTCCCGCGGGCACCACATGCCTCACCCCACCTCACTGTCATTGACTTCATCACCATAGTAATATCTGGCGAGGAGAACAAATCGTGAAGCTGCTCGTCAGACATGTATCTCTAGTCACCCTTACTTCCTCACTTGTCGGTCCAAATATTTTCCTCCGCATCCTATTTTAGAATGTGTGGGACTAAGTTTCACACCCATACACAACAAACAAAATTACAGGTTTGTACAATTTAATCTCTACATATCCAAATACCAGACAAGACAAGAGTTCTGAAGTGAGTGTTAGCAAGCACTGCCCGAATATAATCTGTTCTTGTACTCTCTGGGTTAAACACACCAGCGTTAATGATGGAGAACTGCAATAATTGTTATGTCCATATTCACAATCAAAATTAGCAGGATGGATACAATGACACAGGAACAAAATAAATCAACAGATTAAAAAAAGCAAATGATAGAGAAACGCACACGTCGTAAAGGAGGGCAGGGCTTCATAGAAGTAACGACTGAAAAGTACATGCCCCGTTTTAAATATAACTGGCATAATTAACAAGTGATAGACAGCAATGAAGGGGTTAACTTCAAATGCAGCAAAATTCAATTAATTCCGGACGGTGCGGGTCCAGAACAAACCGAAGGGATACACTTCTGGTATTTATATATGAAAACGCACCATGTCAGTAACTTCTCTGTTAGTAAAGAGATGATATCTAGGCCTGTGACTTACTACCACATGCCACGTAATGTAACATGCAAGGCACACATGTGAGAATCTCACCAGAGGAAGCGCTGCACGAAGGACGCATTGCCATTCCAATGGAGCATATTTCTTCCCCTTCGGTGCTGCACATGTTTGGTGGTCCTGCTAAATGCTCTTCATGATTGCAACTACGAAGCATTACCGCAGCGGTCCATACTGTCGCATAATGCAAGGCGCCTAACAGACGCCTCTACCGACGACGCTGATCCCGATGGATCCGTCCCAGCCCCCTTCAACCCCACCATCCCTTCCCTAAAAACATGGTCAAAAGAAGCTAAATTCTAGGCAGAGAACAACCTACAAATTTACACAAACTTTTTTTTTTAAATTCGGTTTCTTAACTGTGCTCCTCCCCCATGACTTTGCTACTGTCAAAATAGGGCACCGTACTGCGCAGACGCGTAAGGAGGGCGGAATATATGAATCTATCGATTGATGAGCACGACGTTTTCCAACGTCCCTTGCCCAAATTTTGTCACTACTCCCTTCTCGCAAGTGATCCTATCAATTGCATTAGCCTCACTATCTCTCCACAAACTTGTCTCCGTCCAAATGTGCCAAGGTAATGAGCACAGATCCAGGCGCCTACCAATGGAGTTTCAATTCGTGAAGGGCAAACCCTAAAGCAAGGTGCGCCGAACCCCACATCTAAAGTAGTTTTAACTAAAAATACTCGGCGGTGAACATGCCTAAATACTTGTAAAGACATTTAAGAAAGTGTTTTTGCCTTGGTAGCTACTAGTTTATGGATAATATATTCTTACCGTAAAAACAAACCGATATTTTATATTAACTTCAACCCAATTTTAACGCAAAAAAAAAATATAACACACACATCCCATACATAAAACAGGTAAAGTGATCCCGTTACAGGCCCGGTGTGGCCCAGAGGGTGAGTAGAGGTATAGCTCTACTCTTCCATGACCGCGGCACTAGAAGGGGGTGAGAAGTCAGCAGAACGCCCCGACCGCACTTTACCTCCCGGAAAGACCCGGTACCCATTTTACAGGAGGCTGGGTGGGCCCCAGGACCAGTCTGGACGGGCAGGAAATCTCGTCCCCACCGGGATTCGATCCCGGACCGTCCAGCCCGTGGTCAGTCGCTATACCGACTGAGCTACCCGGCCCACACATCACATACATAGTAATCCAAAAATATAACACAACACAGGGACTTAGTTATGTCCACACCGAGACTCAACTATAAAAATCTTTTAAGGTAAACTTGTCAAAGCAATGACATCTCAGTACTTCCTACCGAAAAAGAGTAACGACTGATACCGCCAGTACATGAGTGTATAACCCGATGATGACCAGACAGCTTTCGGCAGCAACATGTCGCACCTGTCAGTTTAGAAGAGGAATAACGAGTCATGCAAACGAAAAACTGCACTCATTATAATGCATTTCTGTTTGTTTTCTTTCTCGTGTCCATTTTTATGAAACATTCTACTTAAAGCGATTACATAACAATAAGTCGGGTCCGTCAGTCCGAACATTTTACATCTGAAATTACAGACTGGATACGCAAGCCAGACCAACCATTACACGACTTACATACAAAATATGTGGCGATGTACCACATCGTAACCCGCGATTCGAAGTACAACAACTAGAATGCACAATACCCATTACGACTTCATAAATCGTAAAAATGTCACTATATGAAACACGATCCGTAAACTACATGGGAACACGGGACAAAACAACATCGGAACGGGTATGTGCAAATGACAGTGTTCGGTGTAACGACATGTGGATTATAACGCGAGGATTTCACCAGTAAGCTTCAAATCTTTTGTCTTCCAGTTTACTATCCAAAAATATAACACAACACAGGGACTTAGTTATGTCCACACCGAGACTCAACTATAAAAATCTTTTAAGGTAAACTTGTCAAAGCAATGATATCTCAGTACTTCCTACCGAAAAAAGAGTAAGATAAAGAGGACTGCAATTTTGCCTGTTGTTTTGTATGGGTGTGAAACTTTGTCGCTCACACTGAGGGAAATACGTAGGCTGAGGGTGTTTGAGAATAGGGTGCTGAGAAGAATATTTGGGCCTAAGATGAACGAGATAACACGGGAGTGGAGAAAACTACATAATGGGGAGCTTAATGAGATGCACCCCTCACCTAGTATTTTCCGGTGATCAAATCGAGAAGAATGAGATGGGCGGGGCACGTAGCACGTATGGGGAAGAGCACAGGTGTATACAGGGTTTTGGCGGGGAAACCTGAGGGAAGAAGACCACTTGGAAGACCTAGGGGCAGAGTGGAGGATAATATCAAGATGGACCTTCAGGTAGTGGGATGTGTGGGGATGGACTGCATCTATCTGGCTCAGGAAAGGGACAGGTGGCGAGCACTTGTGAATGTGGTAATAAAATTTCGGGTTCCACAGAGTGCGGGGAATTTCTTGACTAGCTGAGAACCGGTTAGCTTATCAAGAAGGACTCTGCTCCATGGAGTAAGTAAGTAAGACCTCACTATATAATGACATGTTTAATAACAAAAGGTTAAAATAATAATACCTGTGACACCTGAATCACCAAAATAATTTAAAAAAATAGGTTATGATGAAGAAAATACAGACGGCATTATCTAAAAATATGGCGCGTGCGCGCGACACACACACGCGCGCGCACACACACACACACACATATATATTCATATAAAATACAAAATGATATATATATATATATCATTTTGTATTTTATATGAAATGTATGTCCACATTTTAACACGTTACGATTATGCATTACATAAAGTACAAAATTATGTAGGCATATGTTGCAACAATGCCAACTGTCAATTCGTCAAAGGTCTCCCTGATAGTGACGTGTGTTGATCGACAGGGTATTCAAAACTAAAATATCTACTGTGGTGGTATTCTCTTATATGTAAAACTGCATACATGGTGACACAGTGTATCAATGCACGATAAATGAATCGACTTTCTAAACGTAGTAAAAACCGGAATGTAACACAAAATACGGAAGTCACTAACATACAGAAATTTAATTAAAACATTTTCCAACATGGTAAAACGGCTCATGTGATTCATCAAGCTGAGAGGAGAACACTCACACTGTAATAGATTAAAACATTTAATCTAACATTTAAAGTCTTTCATGAAAGTTTTTAACAGAAATGATGCAGTCAAATCAACGGCGTTTTTAACGTATCCGTAATATATAAATATTTTTTTAGACTCTAATATGCTCATACAGTTGTAAATTGCGCCTACAGCCAGTAAGATAATTATACTGCATGTAGGCCGATTTTGGTTACAAATATGTTATCACACAGCACTCAAGTTCCGTTCACAGAACTGCTGAGATGCGAGTACTGGTCGGGTACGCCCGTATGAATATGGTTTCTGGTTTGTGTCTGATACTGGTCATGTAGTACTTTATATAAAAATCACAGCAGGCGTTGCCTTCAGTGGTTGACAGTCCAGTCGCTAACCTGGTCAAGAAAAATCCCTACTTTTACGGAACCTAAAAGTTCAATACCGTCTTCATAAAACCTGATATTATATCCTATTTACAGCCAGTGCAAACCAGTACGCTCTCTCACATACTTATCTAAAATCCATTTTAATACGGTTCAGTACTTATATTTGTCTTCTCTCTTGTGACTTACCAACAAAATGCATTTCCCACCTTATGCGTGCTACACGTCCCACTCATCTGAGTCTCCTATATTTAGTAGTCATTGTAATAACATACCATCCAAAAAGCAGGCACATATCACGAAGCTCCTAATTACGTATCCATCCTCCCGCCAGTTCCTCTTTCTCAGGCCTAAATAATTTCTGAGCACCATACATACAATCGTGGTCATATTTCTTCTTATTCCGCGTCATACAACATGCAATACGAAAAACGTCGTTAAATAACCCCAGACGGAACTAGTACAGACTTGCACAAGCTTACAAGCGACAGCCCAGAAACGGAAAGCAGTGGACGTCACGGCTATCTATTTATATAACGAAGATGTCAATAATCCAGATCACATAGCGTGGAATTATAAGATGATCAGTGATTTTCTGGTGAGACATCCCCGTTGTGTTCAGTAACGAATAGTATATAATTTTACAGTCCAAAACAACCTTTATTTTGTAAATACAATTAACAGATAATTAAAAAATCATAACAGCGACATGTTTCGGCTTTTTTCATAAAGCCATCGTCAGGCCGTGACCCACAAAGTTTTTACATACAATTGACAATGTCTCAGAAAATTCGAGATCTCGTTTACTTGGTTGACTGAATGACTGATTAACACTGGGTTCGAGCTCTTACGGTCCCGATGCACCTAGGCCTTATGGACGGGACCTTTGTGCCCCATAATCTAATATAAAATCAGGAGAGCCCTGTTCCTTTGCTAAAGTTCCAGATGGCCCCCAGACTTAAAATCTTAATGTCCTCTGGGTCCAAGAAAGAACCGAGATATATTTTTTCTTTTCTCTCAAAAATCCCGGCAAACGAACCCACTCCAGGTTCCCTAACCGGGCACCTGTTCACAGGGCATTTTGCACATCTCTCGATAATCTCATAAAAATTCCTCTAATAAGCGCCCCTCCATGTCCCCCAAAAGCGGTGCCCCTATGGAAGCAGACGTCCATTTCCGAGCCTTATTTAGCATATCTTTTGGGGTCCCCAGTAAAGGAGCCCTCCCTCAAGGTACCCTTCATCTTTTACAAGGTTACTATGACATATTAGGATGTAAAATATAAAATGTGACTTCAATTATAAAATAACATACGCAATAAAGATAAAAGATATAGGTATATAAAATCTGACATGTAGGGAGTATATGTATAGAGCAATCTCGCAGAAAACTGTATGTTACGAGAGTTATGAAGAACTACTTCACCCAATTTGTGAGAGGTTGTTTTATCGTGGGGTTTTCTCTTCTTTGGTGTATATGGAGAACCTTTATTGTACTGTGTAGGTAATATTTCTTGTATGGGGTCGCTGGATGAAACTATGTTGAATCTGCGACTAATTATCTTTTAATTGTATTTACATAATAAAGGTTGTGTTGGATTGTAAAATTATATATATTCTATAAGATGATCAGTGAATAACAAATTGGAAAGAATGCGGAAAGAAGCAGTTATGGTCACATCTGAAATACTACCCCGATATCTGACTAGACAGATAAAAGTATCACGACAAATTTCAATAAGGGTAGCAGCCCTCTAGGCCTGGATCTGACCTTAGGATCGTTCCACATAGGAAACAGGAGTGCTGACTTCTACACTTCGATAACGCGACGTCAAGAAGACGAATTTGATAGAATGGGCTTCAATAAGCTATTCTTATATTCTGACAGGGCAATAAACAAAGAAGGGAACCGAGAAAGTTACCTCATAAGGTAACTCTCTGGACTTATTCAGTAACTGCCCGATTGAATGTCAGCCGAAACATCGAGTATCCTGACTGATGTTTTACTGGATTTCCTCAGTAATTCCTTGCACATTCCGGGAAATTACCTTAAAATACTGCACGACCGCTTTATTTCACATTCATTCAAATTCATACATTCACTAGCCACTAGCCATCAGTGTCATCTAAGTCACCGGAAGCGTCGTTAAATACACCATAAACAAACAGATAATGAGGGTGCACGTTAAAGAAACCCACGTACATGGCCAAGACATCGTAATTCCCCCCCTCATCATGTACATTTTGAAATAATGCAGAGATGGAAACGTATGCGGTTGACTACAGCGCTTTATTATTTGGCATGTTCATAAGTCACAGGGACAGCCCACCAGTACAAAGACAGAGCAGAACAACCGGCATTCAATTCACGACAGGCAAACAAAAACAGGCCCTTCTTCATAGTCATGTGCACACTGACTCTGAGGCCAAGCCACCCTCTCCACCTGATACTGTGGGTTGTTTCTCCAGATAAAAAGCATCTTGATATGAAGCACACCACTCATGTCCATACAGTGCCGAGGTTAAGAACTCATTGATATCTACCTCCATTCCCTCATTGCCTGAAGCTAAGCAAGCAAACGGACAACGTTAACAGTGTTACCTTTTACTTTCACTACACTTAAGTTTCAGATTATTAACTGTGAGCACTAATTCAATAAGTGAACATGTGTGATATCTCAAAATTACATGTGGTATAGATCTTTTTCTGCACTAATAAGCAACACTGGTAAGCTGGGACTAGGCAAATCTGTGGCTACACCAGTCAGTTGTATTGTGTTAAATGGTCTTGGAATTCAGTTGTGGTTGTAGCAACAGCCTTGTTTTTTTTTTATTAAAAACACAGGTGATAAATTGTCAGAACACGAATCATTACATAATGCAAGAATATAAAGTTGAAATGATCGCTACACATCCTCAAGCAGTTGGTCTCTGCATTATGTACTGCACCATACAGTATAGTTTGAGATGAATGCACAAAGAAACACAAGAATAATGCAGAAAACTGTAAATAGATATTTGTTAAAAACACACTAAATAAAAACAAACAGTTACATCAGAAAAGAAAGACATCCAAAGAAATAAGATCTAAATAAAGCCAAACCCAAATAAAAATAAAAAACAAAAAAATGAGAATATAACCTCACTTAATACAACCACAGCAAAAAACAAAGCAAAGAAACACCCACATAAAATATGAAAGTGAACCAAACAAAACACAAAACAGAAAGCAAACAGAAAACAATGCCAAACCAAATCCATGTAAAAGATCCAATTAAACCACAACCAAAAACCTAAGCTGAACAAAGGTAAATCAAGAAAGCAAAGCAAAGCAAAGCAAATCACAGTTAACATTTATCTTTAACACAGAAGAAAGGGTTAAGACATACTGCCCCATTTCAGCAATCAAACTAAACAAAAAAATGGAACAAAAAAAAAAACATCAAATTAAACCAAACTAAGCAATATTTATCACCAACACAAACACTTATATTGGGGTAAGTCTCATCACTTCAGAGGTACTCATTGACAGCTATTTAAAAATAAAAAAGGGCTTAAATGCTAACTTTGTACTCTGAGTACCCATACACTCTCTCACAAAGAAGCAAAGGGCATGGGAACTGGTATAGTCTATCATCAAAGCACATATGCAGCTTACACACCACATAGTTGAACATGAATTGGGGCAGTAACATCAGGAAAACCACAAGTGAACAGGAGGAGTGGATCCTGTAGGGCGTAAAGTAGTGCATAGGAACCGATGGAGGCACTCCCTCCAGAAAACAAATTCAGTGCTGGAATATCCAATGGGCTCACATTCACCTGATTTGGCCCCATGTTAACTTCTCCATGTCTGAAAAACTATAAATCTCATTAGGAGGTTCTCAGTGTGAATCACCTCCATATATTCATAGCAATGTGATTACAGAATACTGAAAGAAAATTTAGAAAACAACTTCCAGCCATCTTACTACATATACCAGAAACATGATACCACAGGCAAAAAAAAAAAAAAAAAAAAAAAAAAAAAAAAAATAAAAAAAACAACTTCCAACAATTAATAAAAAAAAAAAAAAAACAAGTAAAAACATAAAAAAAAAAAAAAAAAAAAAAAGCCAA